>Ga0247610_10006524_pt1 | contig 12126 bp, 9 predicted proteins | sample 174DNAGHGhighgp2_FD_193483 | JGI IMG/M metagenome (GOLD analysis project Ga0247610, IMG submission 193483) | Sheep rumen microbial communities from Palmerston North, Manawatu-Wanganui, New Zealand - 1742 DNA GHGhigh gp2 | ecosystem: Host-associated > Mammals > Digestive system > Stomach > Rumen ...
TTTCACAATGCCGCGGATCACCGCGTTCAAGCCGGGGCAGTCGCCGCCGCCCGTCGCTACCAATATTTTATGCGCCATAACTGTTCATTTGTTCTGATGCGCAAAAATACACTTTTTTTGGGATTGGTGAGCCGCAATTGCCCCCTCGGTCTTTTGCATCAACTTTTTTATTTGGACGAGCCTGTGCGGATTAGGAGACGACGCTTCCAAGCGTCGCAAAATGGAAACGGGCTCCGCGATTCTCGCAAGGAATCTTCGCGTATCCCGCGTTTCGGCGCGGAGAAAGCAAAAAGAGAATCTGAAAGCCTTCTTGGAATATCGTTATAAATTGTTTCACATTGTATGAAAACACCGTCATTCTTCAAGGAATCCTGAATCCTAATTCCTGCTTACTTCAGTATCACCCGAACGCCCAAATATCCCATAATGCCCGTGACCGGCATATAGACCATCGTGGCGTCAAAATATTCGCCGAATGGGTTTTCGGCCTGCACAATCGGGTCTTTCTGCTTGACGTTAAGGAGGTTCTCGCCGCCAACGTAAATTTCCCAGCGGCGGAACTTCTTGGTGATTTGCGCGTTGAGCAGACAATACGGCTTCGACACATCAGGACGGCGGTACGGTTCGGGGTTGCCCAGCGTGTTAGGCAGCGGCATCGGGCCGAAAACCTGGATGTTAACATTGAACTTCCATTTGTCGTAAGGTGTGCTGTAATTGAGGTTGACCAACGCTTTGTGCGGACTCATCATATCCTTCTGATGCATCACCCCGCGGCGCATGTAACGCACGTCGTTGTAACGGTAGGCCAGCAAAATCTCGAAACGCTGCAACGGCTTGAGAGTCAGCTCAACTTGTGCAGAATGGGAACGTGACCGGTTGCCATGGCCGTTGTAGTTGCCGTTCAGCGCATAGTAATGCACCGCATGCACGTCCTGATCCAAGTCCACAATCATCTGCTGCAGGAAGTGCGTGTAGAAGTAATCAATGGCCAACGAAGCTTTTCCGCCCGGCATGTTGAACTGCCAAACCACGCTGGCTCCGGCGTTCCACGCTTCTTCGGGCTTGTTTTGTCCGTCGAAGCAAAGGGTTCGCGAAGAGAACATCAGCGATTGGTTTTCGGCAAAGAAATGGGCGTTGCGGTATCCCTTGCCTGCGGAAGCCCGGAACGACAAGTCTTTGGTGGCCTGCCATTTGAGATGCACTCGCGGTGTCCAGAAGAGCTGGTTGACACTTGACCACAGCGTGGAATACTGTCTGTCGCGTACCATATTGTAATCCAAACGCATACCCGCCATCACCACCAACTTCGGATCAATAATGTAGGCATATTCGGCAAAGACACCGGGGATCATGTCATGATGATGCGGCCGGTCATAATAATACAAAACCCTATTGTCAACATAAGATTCATTCAAGCAATCGAACTGCAGGCTGGCGCCAGCAGTCAGTTTATGGCGTTCCTTCAATCCGAACTTATTGGAATACATAATATTGGCATACACACTATGCTGCTCCCCGCCGTAGGCGATGTCAGTCCCATAGCGGGAGTTGAGCCAATGTCCAGTGTAAGAGAGGATGGTTCCGATGCTTTCGTTCTTGCCTTTGAGCAGGAATCCATTTTTCGTGATGGCATCCACCCGCTTGTTGTCTGCCGAAAAGCCATACGGCTGATCATTCGGCACCGTGTGATTCGGCAAGAACCCCATCTGTCCGCCGAAACGGTTGTCCCACACGAAATCGACCATCGTGCGGCCTTCCACCACGGGCGACTTGTAGTCCCAGCGGTTCATCACGTTGACCTGTCGGCTGCGCGGCACGTCCATGAAACCGTCATGGTTCATGTCCATCTTCAAAAACTGGTCGGCCAAGAACACGAGGAAGTTGGTGCTCACCTTCTCGTCCTTGCCCACAGGGATACGGGTGTTCATGGCCAGTTCGCCCTTGCCCATCGAATTGGCGTAGAAGTTCATGAAGAAACGTTCGAGATTGGACTCCGGCTTCTTGTAGTCCACGTTGATCTGCCCGGTGATGGCCTCGAAACCGTTCACCACCGAGGAGGTCCCCTTCGACAGGCTGATGGACTCCATCCAAGAGCCGGGGATGAAACCGAGGCCGAACTGGTGCGAAAGAAGGCGGATATACGGTACGTTCTCCAACAAGATCTGGCTATAGGTGCCGGCGAGCCCGAGCATGGAAATCTGCCTGGCTCCGCTCACCGCATCGGGAAACTCCGAGTCGATGGCCACACTGCTCTCAAAGCTCTCGGCAAGGTTGCAGCAGGCGGCGCGACGCAGTCCTTCGGTGCCGATCACCTGCGTATAAATAGGCTGCACAGATATGTATGATCCGTCATGGGCCACGATGCTCACTTCGTTGAGACTGTGTGCCGTGTTCAGGAACACCGTGATGTGATTCTGCCCGACGGGAATCCTCACCGTGTCGGGAATAAAAGTCGGGAAAGAGATGATCAGGGAGTCGGTCTTGGTGCGGGGGATGGTGAATTTCCCATTCGGGTCTGTGTGCGTGCCGACAGACGTACGCAACCATTGCACAGCAGCGTTCGGCACCGCCGTGGTATCTCCTTTCTCATTGATTTGCAACACCTTGCCCGTCAAAGACTGCGCATATACGCTCAAAAAGCCCCACATCAGGGTCAACAACAAAACAATCCGCTTTCTCATCTCACGTCGTAATCCCACGGTGCCACCAACCAGAATATCAAATAGATCCAAAACCCTAAGGAACCCGTCAACAGCAACAGCAGGAAGATGACCCTCACCACTGTGACATCCACATCCAAATATTCAGCCAAACCGCCGCAGACACCGGCGATTTTGGCGTCATTCCTCGTTCTATACAATTTCTTATGCGACATAATCTCGATATTTTCGGCGGCAAAGATACACATTATTTCCTGCAATCGGGTTGCAAAAAACAATGGCCACACGGCAACCTCAGCTGCCGAGGCCGGCCAGCGTCCCCACCAGCCGGTCGATGTCGCCCGCGCCGATGGTGAGCAGCACGTCGGGACGATGCGCCTGCAAATGAGGGAAAAGCTCACCCTTTTGAAGCACTAACTTGTTAGGGTTCTTTATTTTGCCAAGGAGAAACTCCGACGTTATCCCCTCTATCGGTTTCTCCCGCGCGGGATAGATGGGCAGCAAGATGACACGGTCGAGCAGGTCGAGTGCGGCGGCGAACTCGTCCGCGAAGTCGCGGGTGCGCGTATAGAGATGCGGCTGGAAGACCCCGCAAATCTCCTTGCCCGGATAGATTTCCCGCACTGCCGTGATGAAAGATCGCATCTCGTTGGGGTGGTGTGCGTAATCATCTATATAGACGAAATCAGGGCGGCGGACGATGTAGTCGAAACGGCGCTTCACGCCGGAGAAAGTGCTGATTTTCTGTCTGATCTGCGTTTCCGGGATTTCGGGGAACGCCTCCAACACCGCTCCGATGGCGGCGGTGGCATTCAATATATTATATAGGCCGTGAGCCTGGAGTTCCAAGTCCTCGACGATCCCATACGGGGTGCGCAGCGAAAAGGTCGAGACCTCCTGCCGGTAGTTGAGGTCGAAAGCGCGGTAGTCGCAACGCTCCCCCACCCCATAGACCCGCTTGCCCGGATGGTCGATATACTGTGCGACAGCCTCTTCCACCATCACTGCCCGCTGTGTCTGGGCAGCGAACTGCCGGAACGCCCCACGCAAGTCCTCCACATCGCGGTAGATGTCCAGATGGTCGGCGTCCATGGAGGTGATAACGGCGACCTCGGGATGCAAGGTCAGGAAGGAACGGTCAAACTCGTCGGCTTCCACCACGGCAGTGTCCGGATGCGGACTGCACACGTAGTTGTCGCCCAAATTCTTGGAAATGCCGCCAATGAAAGCCGCAAGAGGCTGCTCCAGATAAAGCAGGTGCGCAATCATCGACGTGGTGGTGGTCTTGCCGTGCGTTCCCGCCACCGCTATGGTCCGCAGTTCGTCCGTGATGTGCCCCAGCACCTGCGAGCGCTTGCATATCGGCACACCGACTTTTTCAAAATATTGATATTCAACAAAATCCTTCGGCACCGCAGGAGTATAGACCACAAAATCCACCGAAGCGGGGATTTTCGCCACATCGCCTTCAAAATGGATTTCCGCCCCTTTCTGCCGCAACATGTCAGTAACCGGAGAAGGCGTGAGGTCATAGCCGAAAACACGGTCACCGTTCTGCAGGAAATATTGCGCCAACGCGCTCATACCGATGCCGCCGATGCCTAAAAAGTAAATGTTCCTATTTTTCATAAATCAAGAAAACGGTTCTACGGTTCTTGGCACGCCCTGCCTCCGTACTGTTGTCGGCTATGGGCATGGTTTCGCCGTATCCCTTGTATCTCAAACGGTTGGCGCTGATTCCCTTTGCGATTACGTACTCATACACCGACTTGGCACGTCGTTCCGACAGCAAGAGGTTGTCGGCATCGCGCCCGATGTCGTCCGTGTGTCCCTGGATCTCCACCTTCACCGTGGGGTTTTCTTTCAGGAACTCGATGAAAAGGGCCAGCAGCATTTTCGACTCCTGTGTCAGGCTGAAATCGTTGGTTTCGTAGTAGATGTCGCGGAGGTCGCACACTTTCCCGGTCTCCACGGCCTTCACCTCGGCATCCTTCTCCACAATCTCGCCTTTGATTTCCTCCGACTTAATAATCTGTGTATCAAACGAATATCCCTCCTTTTTCACATTCACGATGAGCGGTTGCGGGTCGTCGTGCTTGATTTCAGCTGCCACCGCATACTTGCCCGTGTTCGCGCTCACGATGCCCGTGGAGACCACTTTGGCGTTGGTGTCGCGAATCTCGACCACGGCGTTCTCCAAATCGCCCTCGTCCACCGTCACCTTGCCTTTCACGATGACCATCGTGTGCGGCCGCGCCTCCTCATACAGCTCAAACTGATAGATGTTCCAGTCCTGGTCGCCATAGTTGTTGGAGGAGAAATAGCCGGTCTTGCCGTCCAGGCTGACAAAGAAATCAACCTCGTCGTTCTCCGTGTTGATGGGGTAGCCGATGTTCCTCGGCTCCGTCCATTGCCGTTTGGAGTCCATCTTGGAAAAGAAGACATCCTGCCCGCCGAGGCCGTCATGGCCATTGGAGGAGAAGTAGAGGGTCTTGCTGTCGGTGTGGAGAAAAGGCGACCGTTCGTTGCGATCCGTGTTGATGGTCGGCCCCATGTTGACGGGGTCGCTCCAGGAGCCGTCGCTTTTGCGGGTGGCGTACCAGATGTCGGAGCCTCCATAGCCGCCCGGCCGGTCGCTGGCGAAGAAGAGCACTTTGCCGTCGGAGCTGAGCGAAGGCTGCGACTCCCACGAGTCATTGCGGTTGATTTTTCCTGGCAACGGTTTCGGCGCGGACCAGTCAAAGCCGTCATATTCAGAGTAATACAGGTCGTAATTCGGATAATTGCCCCCTTGCAGCTTCACCGTGTGCCGCTGCGTGAAGACCAGCAGGTCGTTGGTGAGGTTGACCGTTGGGCTGCCCTCCCCTTCCGCCTTGTTGAACGGTTCGGGAAGCGCGTTGCCCTCGCCGAACCGCCCACCCTTCTTCTCGCTACAGCTGAAGAACTCCCGCTGAACCTTCCCGCCCTGTCCGAACGGGGTGTTGTCGGTCACATATTTCCGACGTGTGAAATAGAAGAGCTGCCCGTCCGGGGATAGCGTTCCGAGGTACTCGTCGGCAGGGGTCGAGATGTTCTGTACCGGATGGGGGTCGAACGGCACGGGATTGTTGAGGACGCTGCCGTAGAAGGTCGCCTTCTTGAGGATGGTCTGTGCCTCCCGTACTTTCGCCTCGCCCTCTTCGCCCGTGAAGAGGTCCTGGTTGTCAAGAACCGCCTTGGCGAACTTCACCGCCTCGTCGTACATCTCGTTAAAGTAGGCCAATTTGGCGGCATAGAAGAGACTTTTCGGCTTGAAGTGGGGGCAGGTCTCATATATCCGGTTGAAAGCGGCCATGGCCCCGGTGACGTCCGATCTGTCTTTCCGCTTGGAGACGAACTGGTTGTTTTCGAGCGGCAGGTAATAACCCAGCGCATAGTAATAGTTCGCATCCAGGTATTCGGGATGCTCGCCGAGAATCTCTTCATAGAGTTCATATGCCTCCTCTTTCTTCCCTGACTTTTGGAAATCGCGGGCCTTCTTGAACATCTTCTCGGTGGCCTTGTCCATGGTCTGCACACACGGGTCGTCGTCCTGCGCGAAACCCGCGCAGGAGAATGCCATGACAAGCACGAAACACAAATATGGGAGGCGACACATACTCGGCCTTTCGTGGGTTCAGCGTGTTTAGTGCGTTCTGGGAATCGGCTTCCCGAACACACTAAACCATCCAAACTAATTCTCTTTCACCACTGTTTCCGCCGCTTCGACAATCTTGATGAAGTCATCGGCCTTGAGGGAGGCACCGCCGATGAGTCCACCGTCGACATCGGGTTGGCTGAAGAGTTCGAGGGCGTTTTTGGCATTGCAGCTTCCACCGTAGAGGATGTAGGTGTAAACGGCGGCTTCGGTGCCGAACTTCTTCTCGATGAGCGAGCGGATGAACGCGAGCATTTCCTGCGCCTGCGCGGGCGTGGCGGTCTCGCCGGTGCCGATGGCCCAGATGGGCTCGTAGGCGATCATCGTGCGTTCCAGCTCATCGGGCGTGAGCGTGCAGATAGTGGACTCGATCTGCTTCTCCACCACCTCAAAATGCTTTCCTGCCTTGCGCTCTTCAAGGGTCTCCCCGCAGCACATCACCGGCACTATTTGGTTGTCCAGAAGCCTGTGCATCTTCTTGAGCACAACCTCGTCGGTCTCGCCGAAATACTTGCGGCGTTCGGAGTGCCCCACGATGCAGAAATCAACCTCCATGGATGCGAGCATCTCCGCAGAGATCTCGCCCGTATAGGCGCCGTTCGGGAATTCGCTCACGTTCTGCAAGCCTGCATAGAATCGGCTGTCGTCGTCGCTGGCATGGTCTGTCACCAGCTCGGCATATACGGCAGGAGGGCACAGCACCACCTCTGTCTGCAGCTGGTATCCGGCCAGTCCCTCCTCAATAGCAGTGATAAGGTCTTCCGCTTCTTCGAAGTCCTTGTTCATTTTCCAGTTTCCAATAACAATCTTGGGTTTCGTCATAATGATTTTAATTGTCTGATTATCGAATAATTAAAAAAAACATCGCATTTCATTGCGAAACGTGCAAATGTACATAAAATTTAAATACGAACACGAGGCCCCTTTGGCCTCGTGTTCGTATTTTCTTCGGCAAGGAAACAGCCGTGAAGTCGGTTACCGTAAGCGGCCTATTTCGACGCACCGCTTTTCGGTGAAGTCGTGGCATGGCCCGAGCAGCTCTTGGCAGTGCCATGGTTGCCGCAACCGTGCCCGTTGCCGTGATTGCCGCAGCCATGGGACTGGCCGCCGCTACAGCAGCCGCCGGCTTTCTCCGCACGGCAGCAGGCGGGCAACTTGGCTCTGGCAGCCGCATCGGCCTTCACATTGTCGGCATTGTAGCCCAACTTGCTGACATCCTGGCGCAACTGGTCAGGATTGGTCTTCTTGGCATCGTAGTTAATGGTCAGCTTGGCCGTTTTCATGTCATAGGAATAGGATTTGACCCCTTTGAAGTAGGGCACATTCTCTTTAAATCGGTCGGCGCACTTCTGGCAAACGCCGTTGGTCTGGATGGTCACGGTCTGCTCGTTCTTGGAGGCCGTTCTGTTCTGCTGCGCACTCACGCCCAGCGTGATAAGGCTCACTAAAGCCAGGATGATGATTTTCTTCATAATGTTTTATTTATTCGTGTATTTTTAATCTAAACATTGAGAAAGACTCTTCTTATTCAAAAAGTTTAAAACCCGTCGATTTTTTTGACCGATTGTCCTTCCGGGATTCCTCCACGGTCATTTTTCCTATGATGTCAAGCAGTTCATCGGAAAACTTCTCGTGCCTTTTACCATGGGGTGATTCCTCCTGTTCGGGAAGTTTCACGCCCAATTCGCGGAGAGTTTGCTCCAGTTCCACGTAATTATCGCTGATCACCAGCAGCTTGTCGTCCGGAAGCAATACCGTCCCGCCAGTCGGGACAAAATATTGCTCCTCGCGCTTGACCATGATCACCAATGTCCGTTCGGGCATTCCCAAATCCATCAGACGGTTCCCTTTGGCGAGAATCTCCTCTGTCATCACGATTTCCGTAGTGGCGGACTTGACCTCTTCGGAAAATTCGAAGTCGAAGTTCCGCACCACGTTTTCGCGGTCCGGATGTTCCAGCAGGTCCAGTTTTTCGGCCATCAGGGAGATGGTGGTTCCCTGCACCACAAGGGAAACAAGGGTGCAGATGAAGACAATGTTGAACATGGTGTCGCACCCGGGCACTCCGGCGGCGCGGCACATGATGGCGAAGATAATCGGAACCGCCCCGCGCAGCCCCACCCATGAAAGATACGCCTTGTCGCGGAAAGAGATTTTCCGGAATGGCAGCAGGCAGAGATAAACGCTTAAAGGGCGTGTGACGAAAATCATCACTAAACTGATAATCAGCCCCGGCACCAGCACCTCCTTCAGCTCCGACGGATTGACGAGCAAACCCAAGGTAAGGAACATCGAAAGTTGGCAGAGCCATGACAACCCGTCAAAGAAGTTCCGGGTCGACCTCTTGTGCATGAACTTGGCGTTACCGACAACCAACCCGCCCAAATAGACAGCGAGATAGCTGTTCCCGTGCAGAAAGTTGGTGACCGAGAAGAGGAAAATGCAGGCGGAAAGCACGATGATCGGATAGAGAGAGGCATTATCGATGTTGATGCGGTTGATGACGCGCACCACCAGCCGTCCCACCAGCAGCCCCACAACTGCACCGACCACCAACTGCAGCAACACCGTCAGCACAGCCATTCCATACTGAGGGCTGGATGGATTCAACACCAGCTGGATGAACGTGATGGTCAGCACATAAGCCATCGGGCCGTTGCTGCCGCTCTCCAGCTCCAGAATCGGGCGGAGGTTATGTTTGAGGTTCAACCCTTTGGAGCGCAAGATGGAAAACACGGAGGCGGAATCGGTGGAGGACATCGTGGAGGCAAGCAACAAGGAGGCGGTTAGCCCGAGAGCCCCGCCCAAACCCGTCTTGTCTGAAAGCAACCATATAAAGAGGCCTGTGGAGAAGGAGGTCAAGAAGACACCCAGCGTGGCCAGCGTCAAGCCAGGCGCGATCACAGGGCGGATGTCCTGGATTTTGGTGTCCATGCCGCCGGAAAAGAGGATGACACAGAGGGCGACCGTGCCGATGGTCTGCGCGGTCGCGATATTGTCGAAATGAATGCCCAAACCGTCAGATCCGAAAACCATTCCCACACAGAGAAACAGCAGCAAGGCAGGGACTCCCAGACGATTTCCCGCTTTGCTCACGACGATGCTCACAAAAAAGAGCAACGACACCACCAGCATCACCAGTTCTATGTTCATTCGGCTTGCGATTTACGGTTTGCTCCCTGTCAACCCTCGATTCTCCGCTTCAAAAATTCCGTGCACTCCTCGAAGGTGCCGAATGTGTGGTCTTCGGGCACGAGTGCGGGAATCACGTCCATTGTCTTGAGCATGTACAACGGCTGGGGTTGGATGATGGTCATCAGCACCATGACCCCTCTCTCTTGCAGTTCCTTGATGGCGGTCTCCATAGCATAGAGCCCCGACTGGTCCATGAAACTGACGAGCCGCATGCGGATGATGACGATCTTTGCATCCTGCGGAATGTCCGACATCACTTCCTGGAACTTGGTGATGGTGCCGAAGAAGATGGGGCCGTTAAGTCGCTGTATGTAAATCTTATGCTGTACGGCATCCGGCATACCCCCCTCGTCCTGCCAAGGGCTTTCTTTGTCGAAATTGGTCATCTCAGCAGAGCTGTAGCCGCCCTCCACGAGGTCGCTGGCACGCTTCATAAAGAGCACACAGGCGATAACCATGCCGATGCCAACGGCGGTGAGCAGGTCGACGAAAACAGTGAGCAAGAATACGATGACAAGGACCACTGCATCCGCGCGGGGGATCTTGAGCAAGTCCTTGAACCCTTTGAAATCGATGATGCCCCAGCCGACCGTGATGAGGATGCCTGCCAGGACAGCCAGCGGCACATAGCGCACCAGGCTGCCGAGACCGAGAAGCACAGCAAGCAACATCAAGGAGTGGACCATGCCGCTGAGCTGGGTGCGTCCGCCGCTCTTCACGTTCACCACCGTGCGCATCGTCGCACCGGCACCGCTGATGCCGCAGAAAAGCCCGCTGGCGATATTGCCGATGCCTTGTCCCACCAATTCACGGTTGCTGTTGTGGTGCGTCTTGGTGATGTTGTCGGCCACCACGGAGGTGAGCAGCGTGTCGATGCTACCCAGGCCCGCGAGCGTGAGCCCCGGTATCACGGAGGCCTTCAGCACCACACCCCAGTCAATGCCGGCGAGATCCAGCCCCTCCTTGGCAAAGAAAGGCATCGGGAATCCGGACGGGATCTGGCCGATGAGCAGTTTCTCGTCCATATTGAGGAACAACGAAACAACGGTCATCACCAGCAATGCCACAAGTGTGGAGGGGACCTTCTTGGTTATCAACGGGAAAAGGTATATGATTGCGATTGTGCCTAAGCCGAGCGCCAAGGCTGTGAAAGAGACACCGCCTGCCACGCGTTCCGGCAGCTGCGTGATCATGTCAACCACCAAAACCGGTGACTTGCAACCTATCAGCGGATAAAGTTGCTGGATGATGATGATGACGCCGATGCCGCTCATGAAACCGGATAACACAGGATAAGGAATGTAGCGCACATATTTCCCGATTTTCAGAATGCCGAACAGTATCTGGAACAGGCCGCAGAAGAGGCCGGCAAGCGACATGCTGATGAGCACCGCCCCCATGGAGTGCTGCGCCGCCCACACGCCGCTGAGCAGTGAGGCGGTGATGACGGTCATGGGGCCGGTGGGGCCGCTGATCTGCGAATGGGTGCCGCCGAAGAGTGAGGCGAAGAAACCGAGGAATGTGGCCCCGACGAGACCTGCGAGCGCACCCATGGAACTGGCCGAAGGGTCGTCAATGCCCCCGAATGCCTGAATGCCGAACGCCAAGGCAAGCGGCAAGGCCACAATTCCCGCCGTGATGCCGCCAAACAAGTCACCCTTCAGATTGTCAGTGTTTAAAAATTTCATACGTAATTCTTTTATAATCAATATATTAAAAATATAGCGGGAATAAGGAATTCTCGCTATGGTTGACTTGGCAAAAATACATAAATTATGAATACACAGACAAATGAAATTGCCGCTGTAGAGACGTGCCCCGGCAAGCCTCCACTTTTTTAAGGTTGAAATTTTGGATTCAAAAAAAAACAATACTATGTATTGCAAGGTTCTAAAAAAAATTATATCTTTGCGGCGTGAAATTTTGACGAAAGAAAAATGGAAATCAAAGTTGAAAATGTGAAATCGCAAATGCGGAAGGGCTACCTTGAATATTGTATTTTACTGATAATCAAGAGGAAGCCGGCATACGTCTCCGACATTGTCAACGAGTTGAAGGAGGCGCGGATGATTGTGGTCGAAGGCACGCTTTACCCCCTTTTGTCACGACTGAAGAACAACGGCATCCTCAGTTACCAATGGCAGGAGTCCGCCTCCGGCCCCCCGCGCAAGTACTACGAACTCACCGAAACAGGCAATGCCTTCCTCGCGGAGCTCGAAAACGGCTGGGAGGAACTCGAACATGCCATCCAACTGTTACGAACGAAGCAATGATTATACAGAAGATATGATTCCTTGAGCAGCCTCGGAGAGGCAAAACGCGCGAAGCGCAATTAACCCCACACAAGCGTAGCGCAGTGTGGGGAAAAAGAGAATGAAAAAATCAAAATAATATGAAAAAGACCGTAACCATTAATCTTGGCGGGCTCGTCTTCAACATCGACGATGACGCCTGCGACCGGCTCAGCCGGTATCTCAACGACTTGGGGGCTCGCTTTCCCGAGGCGGAGCGCGAGGAAATCCTGCGCGACATCGAAGTGCGCATGGCCGAACTGCTGACTTACAAGCTGCAGAGCCGCAACGTAGTGGAAATCAA
>Ga0247610_10006526_pt1 | contig 12122 bp, 9 predicted proteins | sample 174DNAGHGhighgp2_FD_193483 | JGI IMG/M metagenome (GOLD analysis project Ga0247610, IMG submission 193483) | Sheep rumen microbial communities from Palmerston North, Manawatu-Wanganui, New Zealand - 1742 DNA GHGhigh gp2 | ecosystem: Host-associated > Mammals > Digestive system > Stomach > Rumen ...
CGATTAATGCGCCTTTAATATTGCGGTGAAATTTGTATATAAGAGCAGCGGGAAAAACAAACGCTAATGAATATAAAAGATCCGCTAATTCGCCAACACCGGCGGTAGAAGTTAATGGTAATTTAACAATTGTTTTAACAATAATAACTAAAACGCCAGATAACGGACCATAGGCAAAGCCAGCAATAAAAGCTGGTATTTCATCTAAATGTATTTCTAAAAAAGCGGGAAATATTGGCAATGAAAATTTTAAAAATGGGATGGTATATAAAACGATTGATATCGCCGCAAAAACAGCGGTTCTAGCAATAAATTTTGTTGTCAATGGATTATCTTTAAAAACTAATTTGCTAATGAATTTTGCTAAAAAGATAACGATAAATGCGGATAGTAGTATTAATCCTAAGATGTGGATAATTTCCATAAAAAATAGCCCTTTCTCAGGGGGCCAAAAGAAATAAGATTTACTTCTTTCATCCAGACTTTACTGTCGCCACTTGAATCTCACAAGTTCCTGCCTTAACGGCTCGCGGGGTATACCGCCGGTCGCTTTTCGCTGCCCTGAAGTATCTCCATTATATACCTTTTATATATAAATAAAAGAGAAATACAAATTAAAGTGGTTTATTTTTAATTTCGGCGAATGAACGTGGATATTTTTTAGGGGTTTCGCCTATTTTTTTAATATAGATGAAATAGCGATCTTCTTTAGATTCTGGCAGTTGATCTTCATAAATATAATCAATTTCGCATTTAAGTTTTTTCAAAGCCGATTGTGCTTCTTTCAATTCTTGTTCAAATCCTGGACCTTTCATGGCGATAAAATGACCACCAACTTGCAGCATTGGAATAGCTAATTCTAAAAGAATACGTAAAGAAGCTACCGCTCTAGCGGTGACAAGTTTATAAACACCATTATGATCTCTAGCGTAATCTTCTGCTCTAGAGCAAACTGGAGTAATATTTAATTTCTTTTCTAATGCATATTCTTTAATAAAATTAATCTTTTTAGCGGTGCTATCTAAGGCGATGACATTTAAGGAAGGAGACAAAATAGAAATAACAACGCTTGGGAAACCAGCACCAGCACCAATATCAACAATTGTTTCATTGGAAAAAGATTGATTATTTAAAAGTAATGCGCTGTCGAAGAGCATCTTTTCAATAAAAGAAGATTCCTCTTTAATCGCAGTAAGATTAAATTTCTCGTTTGTTACTAAAACATGATTCATAAAATCCCACAACAAATCGCATTGTTCTCTGGAACAATTTATATTGCGCTTATTTAATTCATTTAGAAAACTAATCTTGTCCATTTAAAGCTTTCCTCACATTAAATATTAACACTGTGATATCACTAGGATTTACTCCGGAAATACGAGAAGCTTGTCCAATAGTTAAAGGTTTGACTTTATCGAGTTTTTGTCTGGCTTCTAAGGCTAATCCATCCATATTTAAATAATCAAAAGAAGAAGGTATTTTCATCTCTTCGAGTTTGGCCATATTTTTAGCTTCACGAATTTGTTTAACAATATAGCCTTCATATTTTGCAATAATTTCAATTTCTTCCACTGCCCATTCATCAAGAACAACATCTTTAAGTTCTGGAATAAATTCTTTTATTTTTAAATATGAGACATTTGGCCTTTTAAGTAATTCAAAAGCTTGAATACCACCCACTAATTCATTGGAATTAATGCTTCTTAAATATTCGTTAATTTCTTTTCTACCACCAAGATAATTGTTTTTTAAAATTTCAACTGCAAGATTAATATTATTAATCTTTTCTTTATAATTAGCATATCTTTCATCGCTTATTAAACCAATATCGTGGCCAATTTCAGTTAGTCTAATATCGGCGTTATCATGTCTTAAAATTAATCTAAATTCAGCGCGAGAAGACATTAAGCGGTATGGCTCTTCTGTGCCTTTTGTCACTAAATCATCAATCATCACACCAATATAGGCTTGATCTCTTCTTAAAATAAGTGGCTCTTTACCATCGATTTTTAAGCAAGCATTAATAGCCGCCATTAAGCCAAGAGCAGCCGCTTCTTCATAACCAGAGGTACCACATATTTGACCACCTATATATAAACCAGGCCAATTTTTAAGTTCTAATGTCGGTCCATATTCTTCTGTTCTAATTGCGTCATATTCGATAGCGTAAGCATATTTAAGAAATTCCGCATGTTCAAAGCCAGGAAGAGAATGAACCATTTCTTCTTGTACATCAATAGGCATCGAAGTAGAAAAGCCTTGGAGGTAAATAGAATCAGTGTATCTTGATTCTGGTTCTAAGAATAATTGATGTCTTTCTTTATCGGCAAAAGTCACAACTTTGGACTCAATTGATGGACAATATCTTGGTCCAACACCAGTGACCAAACCACTATATAAAGCAGAGTCTTTTAAATGCTCTCTAATGATTTCGTGTGTCTTACTTGTAGTGTAAACTAAATAACAGAGTTCTTGCTCTTCAATAGGAATGAATTCTTTTGTTTCGTAAGAGAAAGCTAATCGACGGGCTGTACCTGGTTGTATGCTAGCTTTACTAAAATCAATCGAATCTCTTTTAATGCGAGGTGGTGTTCCAGTTTTAAGTCTAAATGTTTGGATTCCTAAACTACGTAAAAAAGGTGATAAACCTAAAGATGGCTTTTCTCCATCTGGTCCTTCATCTTTAACATCGTGGCCTCTAAATATCTGGCTTTGCATATATGTGCCAGTTGTTAAAATGACACATTTTGAGCGGTATGTGTCGCCGTTTTGGCAAACAACACCACATATTTTATTTCCTTCGTGAAGTAAAGAAACAACCATTCCTTCTTTCACAGTTAAGTATTTTGTGGAAAGGGCTAGTTGTTGCAAATATGCTGGATATTCTAATTTATCTTGTTGCGCTCTTAGGCATTGAACACCAGGACCTTTGCCAGTATTGAGCATTTTCATTTGCAAATAATGATGGTCGGCAGCTTTACCCATCATACCACCTAAAGCATCAATCTCTCTAACAACGATTCCTTTAGCGGATCCACCAATTGAAGGATTGCATGGCATGTTGCCCATCATCTTAATATTGAGGGTTAAAAGTAAAGTTTCTTTATTTAAGTGGGCAGCAGCAAAAGCAGCCTCAAGGCCAGCATGTCCACCACCAACGACAATCACATCATAATCAACCATTAACCAACGCTTCCTTCCATGTCCATTTTAATAAGTTGATTGAGCTCGACGGCATATTCCATTGGAAGCTCACGAGAGAATGGTTCGATGAAACCCATAATAATCATTTGCGTAGCGTCGTGTTCAGAAATTCCGCGCGACATTAAGTAGAATAATTGTTCTTCTGAAATCTTACTAACAGTGGCTTCGTGTTCAATATATGATGAATTATTTTTGACTTCATTATTAGGAATGGTATCACTCTTAGATATATCATCGAGAATGAGAGTATCACATTCAACGTGACTTCGTGAATTTGTAGCATTTTTATGATGTCTTACTGTACCACGATAATTGGCAATACCACCATTTTTAACAATAGATTTTGAAATAATAGTTGAAGAAGTATTTGGCGCTAAATGGATCATTCTTGCACCAGCGTCTTGAACTTGGTTTTTACCAGCAACCGCAATGGAAATGCAAGTGCCTTTCGCACCTTCTCCCGCTAAGATGCAAGCTGGATATTTCATATTTACTTGTGAACCGATATTACCATCAATCCATTCCATTGATGCATTTTTATAACAAACTGCACGTTTGGTTACAAGATTAACGATATTAGTGCTCCAGTTTTGCACTGTTGAATAACGGCATTTACCACCATCTAAAACAATGATTTCCACCACCGCAGCGTGTAAAGATTCTTTGCTATATGTAGGTGCAGTACATCCTTCCACGTAGTGGACATCAGCGCCTTCACCAACAATAATCAAAGTTCTTTCAAATTGGCCAGACTTTTCATTGTTAATTCTAAAATAAGATTGAAGTGGTTTTTCTAGATGCACACCTTTAGGCACATAAATAAACGATCCACCTGACCAAACCGCACCGTTTAATGCGGAAAATTTATTGTCAGCAAATGGAACAACTGTACCAAAATATTTCTTAAACAAATCGGGATATAGTTTTAAAGCCATATCAGTAGAAAGGAAAATAACGCCTTTTTCTTCAATTTCTTTAAGCATATTATGATAGACAACTTCTGATTCGTACTGTGTGGAAACGCCTGCTAAATATTTTTGTTCCGCTTCTGGAATGCCTAGTTTATTAAAAGTGTTTTTAACTGTTTCAGGCACTTCGTCCCAAGATTGAACTTCTTTATTAGCGAGTCTTGTGAAATAAGTATATGTGTCGAAATCTAAAGAAGATAAATCTGGACCAAAGTTTGGTAAAGGAAGCTTCTTAAAAGCTTGATAGCTCTTTAAACGATATTCAAGCATCCATTCTGGTTCGTTTTTTAATTTTGAGATTTGTCTAACAATGTCCTCGTTTAAACCAATGCCTGTATTTAAAATAGAGACATCTTTGTCTTTGAAACCATATTTATAATCTTCTTGGAATTTGATTTCGTCTTTTGACATATTAACGGTCCTTTAATATTTCATTAGCAGCGTTCCAACCAATGGTAGCGCATCTAATACGAGCGGCTTGTTTGGATGTATTAATAAAAACAATAGCCTCATCTAAGATAGAATCATCAAATTCTTCTTCTTTCATCATATGTTGATAAGCATCGATGATTTTTTTGCTTTCATTAACATCTTTACCTTTTAATAAATCGCACATGATATCAGTGGAAGAGGTAGAAATTGTACAAGCCACTCCATCGAAACATGCATCGATAATTTTATCGTTTTCCACTAGAAAGAAAATGTCTAAATCATCAATGCAATTATCACTATGCATATGAACTTTTTTATAACCTTCTTTTGGAGGTTGATGTTTATTTTGTGGATTGGAATAATGTTCCATGATGATGGATCTCATCATTTCATTAGTCATTGAAATATGCATCTAAAATATCTCCTCCATTAATTAATGCATCAACAAATGCATCAATATCTTCTTTGCTAGTATATAAATATGTCGACATACGACATGTGGCTTTTGTCTTTAAAAAGCTATGTAGCATCTTAGCGCAGTGTTCTCCAGAACGAATGGCGATACCTTTATAATTTAATAAGGTTGCTTCGTCTTGTGAGAAAACGCCTTTGATATTAAAAGTTAAGATACCATTTTCCCCTAAAGGATTAAGAATTTCGATCTTATCAAAACCTTGCAATTTTTCTTTACAATAACGAATAAGAGCGACATCGTGCATATGGATTTCATCAATTCCGATGCTTTCGATGAACTCGATAGCTTTCTTAAAACCGATGATAGCGGCAATGTTTTGTGTACCCGCTTCAAACTTAGCAGGAGGTAAGCGATAATTCACGCTACCCGTGCTATCAAAAGTGGAGTTATTACCACCACCAGATATATATGGATTCATCTTATCTAATAAATCATATTTACCAATAAGCGCGCCTATACCTGTTGGACCACACATCTTATGAGCGGAAAACGCTAAAAAGTCACAATCCAAATCCTTAAAATCTGTTTTTAAATGTGGGACAGATTGTGCACCATCAACGACCATAATTGCGCCAAATTCATGAGCAACTTTGCCCATTGATTTAACATCTGTGATATATCCTAATACGTTACCAACATTAGCAATTGAAACGATTTTTGTATTTTTAGAAATAACCTTCTTTAGATTTTCTACAGTTAGTCTTCCTTGCTCATCAAAAGGAATATATTTGACTACTGCGCCAGTCAGCTTTGCCACCTCAAACCAAGGTAATGTATTTGATGCGTGTTCAGCTTCACTAATAATAATTTCATCACCTGGTTTTAAAAACTTTAAACCATAGCCAAATGCAACAAGATTTAAGCCAGCGGTTGTGCCAGAAGTAAAAACAACTTCATTATCTTCACAGTTAATAAAGTGCGCGATTACTTTTCTAGCTTCGTCGATTTTCTTATCGGCTTGATAGGAAAGATCATAATCACCACGATGAGAATTACTTGTATAAAGTTCATAGTAGGCCATTTCTGCATCTATGACACATTGAGGTTTGAATGTTGTAGAACAATTATCAAGGAAAACAAGAGGCTTATTTTGCATCTTGATATTATTTGTTAACATGGGAAATTGTTTTCTTATTTCGTATACATCGTACATATTACATTCTCCCTTCAATTAAAGAAGAAATGTGTTCTTTAAGATCTTGGTTATTAAATCCTAATAAAATTGGTTTTAAATATCCAAAAGTAATGAGCTCTTTTGCTTCGGTTTCATTAATGCCACGCGAAGTAAGATAGAACAAATGTTCGTCATTAATTTTTCCCACAACAGCAGCATGGCTTGCTTCTATATCGTTTTCATCGATTTTAAGAATTGGTTTGGCAATAGCATTACTATATTCATCAAACACCATAATTTTGGCGTTTTGCTGTGTTTTACTTTTAATTGATTTATTGGCAATAAACGATGTGCCAAGGAATGTTAATTTAGCGTTATCTTTGCACACTCCATAGTTGTCAACTTTACCATACGTTCTTGGCGAAAGATGATTGATAGAAACATCGATAATTTTGTTGTCTTTATTAGCCGCTAAAGAGGCGAGATGGAAAATAGCGGATGCCCCTTCTTCCACAAGATCAATCGCACATTTTAAATTAATTGAATCTTTAGAAAAATCGGCAAAATATGCATCAAATTGGCCATTTTTCTTAACAATAACCTTAATATCAAAAAGATTAATAGGATTTTCAGAAAGGATAGATAAAGTTAATGAAGCGCCTTCTTTAACTACGATTTTTAAAGCACAATCTGTGAGTAATTTATCAACGATAATTGTGGATTTTGAATTAACCTCTATTTCTAGTGATGCATTATTAAAAGAGTCAAGGCGATAATCCCCGTCTTTTAATAATTCAACATTTGAAGAAAGAGTAATGTTTTTCATCTTATTTAATCGTATCCTTTACCACACAAGAACCGATGGAAACTTTGTTCATTTCTTGTTCTTCTTTAGCGATTTCAATGCCATACTCTGTTTTGATAAATTCATAACCTGTTTGGTCGATGCGTTTGAAGATTTCTGGTCCACCATCTAAAGCAATACGACCATTTATCATTACGACAGCGCGTGTCGGTTTAATCAAATCATATAATCTAGCGTAGTGAGAAATGACAAGGAAGCCACGACCATTCGCCTGTTCTTTTTTAATAACATCAGCGACCACTTGCATGGCATCAACGTCTAAACCAGAATCAATTTCATCTAAGAGAGCAATTTTTGGTTGAAGAAGTTGAAGTTGTAATATTTCATTTCTCTTCTTTTCACCACCAGAAAAGCCTTCATTTAACGAACGTGTCGCTAAATCAAATGGCATCTTTAATTCCTTTGTTGCGCTATCTAATAATTTGTAGAAGTTATATGTAGAAATTGGTTTTTCTCTTCTTGCATTAACAGCGGCTTTTAGAAAATCTGAATTAATAACACCAGGTATCTCGCTTGGTAATTGCATACCAAGGAAAAGACCTAGTCTAGATCTTTCATCAGTTGTCATCTTTAAAACGTCTTGATCATCAAAATAAATACTACCTTCTGTCACTTGATAACGAGGATGGCCCATGATGACATTTAAAAGCGTGGATTTGCCGTGCCCATTAGGACCTAGCAAAGCTACTGTTTCATTTTCAGAGATAGTTAGATTGACGCCTTTGAGAATTTCTTTTGATTCAACACTGGCGTGTAAATTGGTAATTTTTAACGTTGACATACTGGGACACCTCAAGTTCCGGCACTATTCTACAAAAGCGTATATTCATAAGCAAATAATACGATAATTTTTCTTATTTTTTCCTAAATTTGGAATTGATTAGACAAGGTTTGTAAACAAATATGTTGCATAAAAAAAATAGAATATTTATAATATTCGCGCTGTTATTTGAAAAAGGAGAGTTAAAAATGAAGAAAAGTAAACTATCAATAACACTAGTTACTAGCTTCATTGCAGCTATGGCAATGACTGCGTGTAGCTCCGTCAAACCATCTCAAAAAGCAGTTGTCACCTTTACTCCATATGGTGCTAAAGATCCAATTGCTATTTATTCAGATGATGTTTACGAAGCCAACCGTAACAATGCTAGCGGCGTCACCAAATTCTATGACAAGGTTTTAGAAGTTTTGATTCGTTATTCATTCAACAACAAAACAAAACCATTTGTTGATGGCGAAATGAAATACGATGACATCAAAAAATGGGCTGACAATCAAGTTCAAGAACAAAAAGACAAAGCTAACAGTAACGCCAAGAGCAATGGAACAAAGTACGAAGACGAATTGAAAGCGATTCTCGATTCAAACAACGTTGAAGACGTTAAAGAATTAAAAGAAAAATTCATCTACGACAAAGAAAAAGAAGTGATGAAAAACTGGTATGCCGACGTTAAGGCTGATGAACTCAAAGAAGAATTCATCGGTATTAAAAATGGCGCGACAGTTGATGGTAATGTCCCATCAGCGATGCCATATCATGTCCGTCACATCTTAATCAAAGTAGATCAAGGTAGCGATTCCAATTCCAAGTTCTATAAAGAAACAATTAGTGAATCTCAAGCTAAATTATTATCTGATACAGTGACCACTCTCGCTGAAGGTAAATTCACTTTCGACGAAGTCGCTCAACAATATAGCGAAGATACATCCGCTAGCAACGGCGGTGATGTCGGTATCATGACTAATGCTGCCACAAGTGGTAGTCTTGGTATGGTTAATGAATTCCAATTAGGTTTATATGCCTATGATAATTTATACGCTGGTAGAACAGATAATGATCTTGCTAAAGGCATCAAAGCTAATTTAGGCATTACTGCTGACGTTTCTTCTAAATTAGGTGATAAAGCCGTTGAAGTTCCTTATGAAGCATTTGTGAAACTTGGCGAATACGCTGATATCACTGCTGATAAAGAAGGTAACAAGATTGCTGATGGCAGCGATGCTTTATATCCACGTAATATTATTTGGAATAAGTATTTCAACTTACACAATGTCTTTGTTATTAAGAATTCCCATAAGGCTAGTTATGATGCCTTAGCAAATCCTAAAGATGAATTCGCCACATTAGCAAAAGATGATACATATGATGCTAACCTCAATGGTTTCAATGCCACATCCAAATATCTCCAAGATGAAAAAGGCAGAGTTATCGTTGGTGTTCGTAGCCAATTTGGTATTCATTTAATGGTCATTCAAAAATCCATCTATGATGAAAATTTGGCCGAATATTATCAAACAAAGATCACTGGTGATGAAGTTAATGACAAAGAAGGCAAGACCTATGTCACATATATCCAATCCAGTTCTTTAGAAGATTATAGAAAACGTGCTGATGATGTGAAATCTAAGATTACTTCTTTCGACTCCACATATGATTATCGTTTATATGATTATTTGAAAGGCGAGTACGATTTAAAATTTGCTGATGATTATCAAGATATTGGTAAAAACATCGACAGTTATATCCAAAATACTCGTGATTCAATTAAAAACGATCAAAAAGAAGGTTTGGAAAAAGTTTGGAGAACATACACTGAATTGTTATCCATTCAAGATTTCAACCGTACCGCTGAATACAAGACCTATAACACTAAAACAGGTGAACAATCTGGCACTTTAACACGTTTAGTTCCTGAAGCAGTTGCTGATGCTTTCTATCAACTTCATGAATATAAGAATTTAGAAGGTGATGATCTCACTGAAACTGCTTTAAAGAGCTTGTATGAACAATTCAAGGAAGGAGGAGACTATTACTATTATGCGTAAAAATAATATTGTAAAAGTCAGTGTCATTGCTTTATTAAGCTGCTTTGCTCTTGCCGCTTGTAATGACGATATCGTTGCAAAACCAACAGGATACGATGAAAACTCTCCAGTCATGGTTATTCCTAAAGGCGAAGACAAAGTTTATGACAACAATCTCACTGGAATCTATGATTCTATCCGTTCCGGCACTCTTGCTTCTGATGTTTTAGATCAACTTCTTTATGAATACTCCGTGAGCGTTTTTGGTAATTACAACAAAGTTACCGCCGCTTCTCTTAGTAAAAATTATAAAGATGATGGCAATGAAACCAATAAATACGGTGACATCACTCTTAAAAAAGCTTATAAAGGCATCACTTCTGGTGCTGATGGCAAATTACAAGGTAGCGATGATACCAATAACTTCATCAACGACCACACCGCTTTTTGGAGCAAAGACAAAAACGGTAACCGTGTAGACGATAACAATAAAGCGATTGAAAAAGACAAAGAAAAAGACGTTAATCCTTCTCAATCCGAATACGTTCGTTTACAAATGAAATGGGAATCCATTGAAAAACGTATTGCTAAAAAGCTTTACAGCGCTATCTCTGGTGGTAGCTACAGCGACAGAAATATCTTTGAAGAAGCCAAATATTTACGTTCTTTAAAATCATCTATCGATAACAAAGTTGTTATCCCAGATAATCCAGCCGATATGTTCACTGGTGTTCTTACTTCTAAAGTGGAAGATGAAGATGTTTTCGAAGAAAAAGTCCTCCACCGCGAATACTATCAAAGCAGTGTCAAAGATGATGATGACGATGCCACAAAAGCTGAAGCCGCTACTTATATCGAAGACAAAATCATTCCAGATATTTATCGTCAATTATTAGTGGAACAATACATCCTTGATGAATCTTATGACATTTTAGGCCGTACATCCGCTAGACATATCGACGTCTTATCAATTAGAAAGAATGATAGCTTCTCCAAAGGTGCTGCTAACTTAATGAACGAATTCGTTAAAGGCACAATCTTTAACAAAGATCGTCCAAAAGCCATCACACTTGAAGATTTCAAAGTCGTCAGTGATGCTTGGATTGGCGCGTTTATGAGTAATGCTGATTACGCCACAAATGAAAAAACCAAACCAATGTATGACCTTATGAAGGCCGCTGTCCCAGAATACCTTGTTGAAACAGGTACAAATCCATATTTCAAAGGTACTGCTTATGGCGACATGATCGAAGAATATAACAAGATTAGCAATAATCCACGTATTTCTGAAAACGAAGCCACATTCACTGGTAACGGTGCTTACACAAAAGAAATCGGCTTAGAAATTAAGACGCGTGAACTCGAACTCCAAGACCACACATCCACAGGTTGGTATGTCAAGTCTTCTGGCGTTGAAGGTTTACCAGATTCCATCAAATCACAATTATTCGACATCAACGTTGCTAACGCGTTAAGCAAAAAGAGCAATCAAAACTGTATCGAATACTTCTATGATTCCACCGCTAACAAGTGGGATACAAAAGAAAAAGATGACAATGGCAAATATATTAACGTCTTAGGTAAAGTTGTGGTTAATGATGCTAATGTTGAACCATCATATTTCTTAAGAAATACAAGCAGAATCGCTGGTTCACCAGTCGAAAACGATATCTTATTCGAAGACAATGGCACATATTATATTGTCATGGTTAGTGACGCGATTAGAAGTAGCGATTTAAACAAGAGCAATTACAAGAAAGAAGAAGGTCAAAATGACAACGAATTCTTGAAAGAACTCTTAGATCTTGAAACCTACGTCAACGAAATCGTTGAAATCGTTGGTGGTAACGACACTTACCAAACACTCTCCAAAAAACACTGGTTAGAAAAGATGGAACTCAAGTATCATGACACAGTTGTCTATGAATACTTCAAGACCAATTTCCCAGAATTATTTGAAGATTAATTGTTTAAAACAAATTAAGGAGGCCTAAAAACCTCCTTTTTTGTTATAATAAATAAAAGGATTTATTATGAAAAAAATTATTCCTCTATTTGTTTGCTTAATGTCATTAATGGGCTGTTCTGGCATTACTTATAACGCAACTGGTTATAAGCCTTTAGAAGGCTCTAATGTGTCTTTTGATGGCATTAATAGCTTGAGCGTTGATTGGATTAACGGAAACGTTATTATTGAGCAAGGAGACGATAGTAATGCGCTAGTTAATGAAAGTGAAAGTGAATATCCTCTGTATTATA
>Ga0247610_10006527_pt1 | contig 12121 bp, 12 predicted proteins | sample 174DNAGHGhighgp2_FD_193483 | JGI IMG/M metagenome (GOLD analysis project Ga0247610, IMG submission 193483) | Sheep rumen microbial communities from Palmerston North, Manawatu-Wanganui, New Zealand - 1742 DNA GHGhigh gp2 | ecosystem: Host-associated > Mammals > Digestive system > Stomach > Rumen...
GAGAATGTTTTTCCTTGTCATACGATTTTGATTTTCGGTTGCAAAAATACGCATTTTTTCCTGACAAACACAAACGAGAAAACTTGCGTCTTGTATTTCCGCAAAAAGTAAAAAAAAGGCCGCGATATCAATCGCGGCCTTCATATCAAGTTTGATCAAGAGATTACTCACCGATCTGTCTGCGGACGAAACCAGTGCAAGCCAGGTCTTTGTCCATTCTCTTGATATAGTCGCCTACGCTCTCTTTACCGTCGCTGCCCATGACGAGCGCTTGGTATTTGAGGGTGCTTTCCTTGAAGAACTTCACTAAGCGACCTTGTGCGATTTGTTGAATCTGTTTTTCATTGAGGTTGGCGGCAGCCTTTTCGGCCTCCTCGACTTTGATTTTGCGTGCGAGTTCTGCCTGTTCCTCGGTAATCCAACCTTTCGCCATATTGGAGTTGATATGGTCGTCGCTGTCGACGTGTGCGGGGTTGATGCCGGCTTTGTGGAGGGCGGCGTCAACGGCTCTTTGGACCATTTCGAGGCGCGTCTTCTCGATGCCGACGGAGAGCTCGCGGTCCTTCACGTCTTGCGGGATGGCGTTTTCGTCAAGGGCGACGGGTGCCATGGCGGTGATGTGCAGGGCGACGTTATGGGCAGCTTCCGCAGCTTTCTCGCCGGGTTTGTTGAAGCCCACGAGAGTGGCCTTGTGGTTGCCCATGTGGTTGTAGGCTTCCACGTAGGGGGCTTCGAGAACCAGATAGTCGGGGCATTCGATCTTCTCGCCGGTCTTGCCGGTCAGTTCGACCAGTTTCTCGGCCACTGTCATGCCGCCGCAGTCCATGTTCAGAAGTTCCTCCTTCGTTTTGATGTCGGCAGCCATAGCCTTGTCAAGGACGCTGTCGGTGAAGTTGACGAATTCTTCGCCTTTGCCCACGAAGTCGGTTTCGCAGGCCATGACGAGCATATAGCCTTTTGTCCTGTCAGCGTTGGTCTTGGCGATGATACGGCCTTCGTTGGAAGAGCGGTCAGCGCGTTTGGCGGCCACTTTCTGGCCTTTCTTGCGGAGGATGTCGCGTGCTTTCTCGAAGTCGCCGTCAGCCTCTACGAGGGCCTTTTTGCAGTCCATCATGCCGATTCCGGTCTCTTGTCTCAGTTTGTTAACATCTGCAGCTGTGATATTAGCCATATTGTTGTAGGATTTTTCGTGATTAATTTATTCGTTGTTGGGTTTGCGGGACACTCTTCTGCGTTTTCCGCCTTCGCGGTTGTCGTTGTTTTCTTCCTCGACGGTTTCGTTGTCCATTTCAGCGATTTCCTCTTCCATACGGTCCTTGTTCATCTCGCGTTCCGCTTGTCCTTCACGGATGGCGTCGCAGATGGCTTTGAGGACCACGGCGATAGACTTGGATGCGTCGTCATTGGCCGGGATGGGGTAATCGACGAGGTTGGGGTTGGAGTTGGTGTCCACGATGGCGAAGGTGGGGATGGCCAGTTTGCGGGCCTCAGCCAGGGCGATGTGCTCCTTCATGATATCCACGATGAAGACGGCTGCGGGGAGGCGGGACAGGTCGCTGATGGAGCCGAGGTTCTTCTCCAGTTTGGCGCGTTCGCGGCTGATTTGCAGGCGTTCGCGTTTGGAGATGTTCTGGAATTGGGGGCTTTCGATCAGGCGGTCGATGTCGCTCATCTTTTTGACAGCCTTGCGGATGGTGAAGAAGTTGGTGAGCATTCCGCCGGGCCAGCGCTCGGTCACGTAGGGCATGTTCACCTCTTTGACCATGGAGGCGACGGTTTCCTTGGCCTGCTTCTTGGTGGCCACGAAGAGGATTTTGCGGCCGGAGCGCGCGATGCTCTTGGCGGCGGAGCAAGCGTCCTCGATCTTGTCCATCGTCTTGTAAAGGTCGATGATGTGGATGCCATTCTTCTCCATGAAGATGTAGGGAGCCATGGCGGGGTTCCATTTTCTTTTCAGGTGTCCGAAGTGACAACCCGCTTCTAATAATTCTTCAAATTTTACGTTTGACATTTTCTTTTTTTTGTTTGTTTACATTCTTGAAAGCAACGGTGGAGTAGTCCTATGCGGGAATCTTCACCGTTTCGATACTAAACACTGTCCAAGCGGGATTCCGACTAACGTTTGGAGAATTGGAATCTCTTGCGGGCCTTGGGCTGACCGGGTTTCTTACGTTCCACCATACGCGGGTCGCGGCGCAGGAATCCTTGGGCTTTGAGGGCCGGGCGGAGTTCGGGGTCGATTTGGGTGAGTGCCTTGGCGATGGCCATGCGGAGGGCTTCGGCCTGGCCGGTCACGCCGCCGCCGTCCAGGTTGGCCTTGATGTCATACTGACCCATCAGGTTGGCCACTTGGAGGGGTTGTTCGACCTTGTACTGCAGGGTGGAAACGCAAAAATATTCCTTGTAATCACGGTTGTTGACCATGATTTGGCCGCTGCCGGGTTTCATGTACAAACGTGCGACGGCGGTCTTTCTTCTGCCTAATGTATTGATTCTTCCATGTTACTTGATATCCTTAATGTTGATTACTTTGGGTTGTTGCGCTTCGTGCGGATGGTTGGGGCCCACATACACGCGGAGGTTGCGGAACAGCTGGGCGCCAAGGCGGTTCTTCGGGAGCATGCCCTTGATGGCGTGTTCCAGTATGCGTCTCGGGTCCTTGCGCATCACCTCTCTCGGAGTGGCGAAGCGTTGTCCGCCAGGATACGTGGTGTGGTGGACATACTGCTTGTCTGTCCACTTCTTGCCCGTGAACTTCACTTTCTCCGCGTTGATGATGATCACATTGTCGCCACAGTCGAAGTGAGGCGTGTAATAAGGCTTGTTCTTGCCTTTCAGTATGCGCGCCACCTGTGTGGCAAGGCGGCCCACAACCATCTCCTGGGCGTCAACGACCACCCATTCTTTCTTGACGATTTTCTCATTCGCCGAAATTGTCTTGTAACTTACTGCATCCATTTTTTCAGTTTCTCTTTTTTTTGTGAGAGACATCTTCACCCATATCTCTCTGATTCTTAACTTTTTTCCTTTGCTAACTTAAGGATAATAATCGAGTTTTTTTAAGCGCGCAAAAATAGGCTTTTTTTTTATACGCCCGGCGGATGTTGAATTTTTTTTTGTCCCCTGCGGCGGATTCTGTAATTTTTGCTATCTTTGCGCCCGGAATGTAATTTGAAATCAGGAACTGTATGCAGAAAATAACATTGAAAACCGAGATGCGTGTCTATGACAGCCGGGAGGAGCTTCCGGTGGACTTTCGCGACCTGCTACGCCATGCCGACGAGGCTGCCGCCCGCGCCTATGCGGAGTACTCCCACTTCCAGGTCGGAGCGGCCATTCTGATGAACAACGGCGTGGTGGTCACCGGCGCCAATCAGGAGAACGCGGTTTACCCCTGTGGGCTGTGCGCCGAGCGCGTCGCGGCCTTCGCGGCCTCCTCCGCCTACCCGGAGGTCCCCTTCAATATGATCGCGGTCACCGCCATCAACCCCGTCGAACCCCTCCGGGAGCCTGTCGCCCCCTGTGGCAGCTGCAGGCAGGTGCTCTTCGAGTATGAGCAGAAGTTCGGCCATCCTATAGAGGTCCTCCTTGCTGGTCAGCAGGGACCCGTTTACCACCTGCAGAGCGTCGCCACCCTCTTGCCCTACACCTTCCATGCCGGATTCCTTCCCAAGTAGCGCTCCGGATGGCCTCGGCCGTGTCAGGCGTCTCCTCCATATAGCGGACTCGTACCTGTGTGGAAGAGTTTCTCCAGCCTTAAAAAACATGGAGCACTTTTCTGAAAAAGTTGTATTTTTGCCCGTTTGTTTTTAGATACCTGAATGATGGAGAATCAGGCTACAAAGAAGGGAATTATCCTGCTGGTTGGGGTCGTCATCGGACTGCTGACGGGAGTGTTGGTCACATTCACCATGGTCAGCAAACTCAACCAGAAATCCCGCGAGGAGGAGAATCCACCTCGTCAGGAGGCGGTTGCAAGCACCTCCGACACCATATATAAATATATTGTACACCGTTACGAGCCGGATGATGAGCAGATGGCGGTTGAAGCCGCGCCCGACTCTTTGTCGGTTGACTCCCTCTACATGGATGAACAGTATGCAGACCTCATGCTGGATGACGACGAGGAACGCGTCTATACGGAAATCCCAAGCGCCAGCGTCTCCGCCGACAGGATGGTCTCGCGCGAGGAAGCCCCTATCCTTTACTTCGACGCGGGGAAAAACCCCGTCAAAGCCCCTGAAAACGCCCCGAAATTCCTCGAGGTGCAATTCTGGAGCACCCCCATCCGAAACAAAGTGGTCTATACCTTCAATGGCAGTGTCTTGAAAATAAAAGGGCTGAAGTCGGAAGATGTCTATGTGATACATTATAAGGACCATTACTATCTCCAATGTGAAAAACGTGTCTATCCGATTGAGTCAGGTGGCGACTACCAGCGGCTTACAGAGATACGCACGGAGTCCTTTATGTAGAGACGATGTTTTTATAATTGTAATTAATTTTTATCAACGATTGACATGAAAAAATTATGTATGTCCATGGCGATGCTCTGCATGATTCTGTGCGGATGCTCCCAAAACAAAAATCAGAAAGCAATGAGTGAGAATCAGAATGCGACTGTGGCAGAGACGCCACAAAAGAAAGCCCTGGTGACTTGTTTTTCCGCCTCGGGCGTGACGAAGGGCGTGGCCGGGCGGCTGGCCAAAGCGGCAGGAGCCGACTTCGTGGAGATTGTGCCCGAACAACGCTACACTGACGCCGACCTTGACTGGCGCGACAAGAATTCCCGGAGCTCCGTGGAGATGAAGGACCCTGAATCCCGCCCCGCCATTGCCAACAAAATCGTCAACTTTGCGGACTACGAGACCGTTTATGTCGGTTTCCCGATCTGGTGGTACACCGCCCCGACCATCATCAACACCTTTTTTGAGTCCTACGACTTCACCGGAAAGACTGTGGTGCTGTTCGCCACTTCTGGAGGATCCGGTATTGACAAGGCACGTAAAGACTTGAGTGCCAAGTATCCCAATATCAAAATTGTGGATGCTAAACTTCTCAATTCCCCCACGGACGAGGACCTCGAGTCCCTTGTGAAATAAAAAAATAATTTTTTGGTCGAGTGAATGAAAAAAAGTGTATTTTTGCCGCCGAAAATACACGGGACGTTAGCCCAGTCGGTTCAGAGCGCTGCCTTCACACGGCAGAGGTCACTGGTTCGAGTCCAGTACGTCCCACAGGTTTCACAGAGCTGCCTTTCCAGGCAGCTCTTTTTTCTTCCCGCGACCGGTGTCCTTCATAGGCAAACGAAAGGATAAATTTGTATCTTTGCCGCTCCAAAAGTGAGATATTTGAATCTATAGATACAGAGTTTATGGAATTGAAACGTATGTTGGTGGCCAACGCTCTCTTGGGCCTGGCTGGCGGTATCCAGTACCGCAAATTGGTGAAGGCGGACCAGAATCCGCGCAAGGCAAGCGAGGCGACATTACGGGCTATCCTCACCTATGCGAAAGACACGGTTTACGGCCAGGAACATGACTTCGGGTACATCTTGCAGGCTGCTGACGACAAGGAACTTTACAAACGGTATCAGGAGAAGGTGCGAGTGAATGATTACGAGGACCTTCGCCCGTATGTGGAGCGTCATAAGCATGGCGAGGCGGGGATTCTGTTCCCCGGGAAGCCGGTGCTCTACGCCACAACCTCAGGAACCACTTCCGAGCCGAAGTGGATTCCGATAACGCAAGAATATTTGAACAATGTCTACGGCAAAATGACCAAGGTGTGGCTCTACAACTTTATCAAGAACCGCCCGAAGGTCTTCAGCGGGAAAATCCTCTCTATCGTGGGCAAGGTCATCGAAGGATACGCCCCTGACGGCACGGTGTTCGGCTCCGTGTCCGGCGTCACACAGCGCGACTGCCCCGGCTTCGTGAAGGTGCTATATTCCAACCCGCAGTGCGTTTACAGCATCGCCGACTACAATGCGCGCTACTACGTGCTCATGCGCATGGGCATAGAACAGGACGTCACCCTTATCGTCACCGCCAACCCGTCCACCATCGTGGAGCTGCAGAACAACGTCAACAAGTTCTACGACGATTATGTGTCGGATATCGAGAACGGCACCCTGAACAGGGACCTCAACATCGCGCCGGAAATCCGCGCCGAGCTGGAGGCCTGCCTGAAGCCAAATCCCGCCCGTGCCGCAGAGCTCCGCGCCCTGAAGGCCAAGTACGGTACGGTCTTGCCAAAGCACTACTGGCCCAATTTCCAGCTGCTTAACACTTGGAAATGCGGCAACACCAAGGTCTATCTCGACAAGTTCAAGGACTCATTCCCGCCAGACACGCTGCACCAGGAGTTTGGTTACTTCAGCTCCGAGTGCCGTTTCGGACTGGTGCTCGACGACACCGTGAACACCGTGTTGTTCCCGCATTTCCATTACTATGAGTTCATCAGTGAGGACGACCTCGACAACCCGAATCCGACCTTCTTCCAACTGCACGAACTGAAGCAGGGGAAGCGTTATTGCCCGTTCGTCACCACGTTTGCCGGCCTTTACCGCTACAACATGAACGACCTGCTGGAGGTCGGCCCGAATTTCCAGAACTCCCCGACCGTGCATTTGATCCAGAAGGTGAACGGGATTGTGACCATCACAGGGGAGAAGCTGCACGAGAGGCAGTTCATCGAGGCGGTGCGCGAGGCGGAAGTGGAGACCGGGCTCAAGACCCGCTTCTTTATCGGGTTCGCCGACCTGGGTACGCTGGGCTACAAGTTCTATTATGAGTTCGCAGACCAGGGCGTCACGCAGGATCAGGCCGAGAAGTTCACCGGGAAAGTTGACGAGATACTGAAGCGCATCAACGTGGAGTACAAGACCAAGCGAGACTCCCTGCGGCTGAAGCTTCCTGAAACCTTCCGGCTGATTCCCGAGTCTTTTGAGACGTTCAAGGCCCGTTGTATCGCCGAAGGCGCCCGCGACGGGCAGTTCAAACTCCAGCTGCTGCTGCAAGACGAAAAACGGCATGAGAAGTTCCGCGAACTCACCTTGTAGGAAGGAATCAGGAGTTACATACAGCACCGGCCATGACCTGATGTGCGGAGAGTGGAACATGTGCGCCATGACAGTCAGAGCCGTTATCTTTGATTTGGACGGGACCTTGTACAACAAGTCCGGGCTGGCCTGGCGTTTGGCGCTGTCGCAGGGACTCAGGGGCAATTTGCGGCTGTTGAAGCGCGAGCGCGAGGTCCGGAAGAGACTGAAAGGGGTGGATTTCGGGGACGAGGCCCGTTTCCGCGAGGCCTTTTTCGGGGCATTCGGGAACCCGCGTGCCCAGGAGTGGTATGACGGCCAGTACATGCCCGATATGGTGCGGATTCTGCGCGGACATTACCGTATTGCGCCATGGGTGGAGCCCCGGGTCCGGCAACTGCGCGCTGACGGTGTCAAGGTGGCGGTGTTCTCTGACTATGGCTGCGTGGCCGGGAAGCTGGAGGCCATCGGGTTCGACCCGGCATGGGCCGACCTGATTGCGGACGCCCCTTCGTTGGGCGGTCTCAAACCCTCCAAGGCCTCGTTCGAGCGGCTTTGCGGGCGCTTGCAGGTCTCCCCGGGCGAGTGCCTGATGGTGGGCGACCGCGACGACACCGACGGGGAGGGCGCCCGTGCCGCCGGGATGCTGTTTGAACTGCTGAAAAGCTAAAGCACAAGGCGTGAACCCCACGTCCCTAATCACATAAAAGGAATCACATGAAAAAGTCGCAATTAGTTCAGAAAGACCCCTATTTGAAGCCGTTCGTCGAGGCGTTGCAGAAGCGTATGGAGCGCGCCGAGCTGCGGGAGCTGCAACTTACCGACGGCAGGGTGCCGTTGTCGGAGATAGCCAACGACCATCTCTATTACGGGCTGCACAGGACGGCCACGGGTTGGGTGTTCCGCGAAAAGGCCCCGAATGCCACCGCCCTCTACCTTTACGGGGATTTCACCAACTGGAAAATCGAACCCCATTTCGCTCTGCACCCACTCGGCAATGGCGACTGGGAAATCGAAATCCCCGATTATGCCCTGCGGAATGAGATGCTCTACAAACTTTGGATGGTGTGGCCGTCTGGGCGGACGAGCGGTTGCCCGCCTATGCACAGCGGGTTGTCCAAGATGAGGTGACCAAGGTCTTCTGCGCCCAGGTCTGGGAACCGGAACCCTACGTCTGGAAGCACAACGCCCCGCCGAAACCGTCACACCCGCTCATTTACGAAGCGCACATCGGCATGTCGTCACAGGAAGCCAAAATTTCCAGCTACTGGGAGTTCAAGACAACGGTGCTGCCGAGAATTAAAGAGTTGGGGTACAATACTATACAGCTTATGGCTGTCCAAGAGCATCCTTATTACGGCTCTTTCGGCTACCAAGTCTCCAACTTCTTCGCCCCGTCGTCAAGGTTCGGGACACCGGAAGAACTTGCGGAACTCATTGACGAGGCGCATGGAATGGGGATTTCCGTCGTCCTTGACCTGATCCATTCCCATGCAGTGAAGAACGAAAGGGAAGGGATTGCCCGCTTCGATGGAAGCGACTGCCTCTACACCCATCACGGCGAGCGGGGACACCACAAGGTGTGGGATTCCTCCTGCTTCGACTATGGGAAGCCGGAGACCATCGTTTTCCTGCTTTCCAACCTCAAGTACTGGCTCCAGAAGTTCCGCTTCGACGGTTTCCGCTTCGACGGGGTGACGAGCATGTGCTACCTGGATCACGGCATAGGGGTCGATTTCCTGGATTACGGGCAATATTTTGACGGAAACGTGGATGAGGATGCGCTCACCTACCTCACGTTGGCCAACAAACTTGTGCGGGAGTTGAACCCTGGCGCCATGACCATCGCAGAGGATGTGAGCGGGATGCCCGGCTTGGCTTTCCCTGTTGAGCAGGGAGGGGTCGGCTTCGACTTCCGCATGTCCATGGGAATCGCTGATTTCTGGGTGAAAACCCTGAAAACCCAGTCGGACGACGACTGGAGTGTTGGGGAAATCTACCACCGGATGACGGACAAGCGCGCGGAGGAACTCACCATCAGTTATGCAGAGTGTCATGACCAAGCTCTGGTTGGTGACAAAACGATGATATTCAGGATGATAGATAACAAAATGTATGATTCCATGTCGGTGTTCACGCCAGACATGACGGTGGACAGGGGAGTGGCTTTGCACAAGCTGATCCGTTTGGTGACGCTGACCCTCTGTTCCGGGGGCTATCTGAACTTCATGGGCAACGAGTTCGGGCATCCGGAGTGGATCGATTTCCCGCGCGAGGGTAACGGTTGGTCGTGTCACCATGCCCGCCGCCAGTGGAATCTGGCTGATGACAATTCGTTGAAATACAGTGGACTGAACCGGTTTGACCACGACATGATTCATTGTGTCACGGAGACTGGCATGCTGGCGTTTGCCCCGGAACCGTTATGCCGGAACGAGGGCGACAAAGTGCTGGCCTTCCGCCGTGGGGAGTGCGTGGTGGTTTTCAACTTCCATCCCACGAAAGCCTATACGGACTATGCAATCGGCTGTCCGGCTGGCAAATACGGGATAGTCCTCAGCAGCGACGCGCCACAGTACCACGGTTTCGGGAATGTGGACGAGACGGTTTCCCATTTCACGATGCCCTATAGCGGTTATGACCGCCTGTTGCTCTACCTTCCGCCGCGTACGGCAATGGTACTTGCCCGCCAAAAGGGGTGAGCTTTAGCGGCACTCCCCCAGCGCTATTTCCGTCCGAAGTCGGCAGGGATTTCCCCCCACAGCGGCGTGTTCCATTTGTAGATGGGGGTGCTGTATTCGTTGTTCCTCAGCCACTGCTCGGCGCGGTCCAGCAGGATCAGGACCTCCTCGTTGTCCTCGCGGGGCAGAATCACGGAGTTGTGTTTCTTCTTGCGCACCCATGACAGGGCGGTCATGCTGTCGGTGTAGATCGGGATGTCGTAGCCTTTCTGCTTGATGAGGGCGAGGCCGTGCACGATGGCCAGAAATTCGCCCACGTTGTTGGTGGCGTGCGGGAACGGCCCCTTGTGGAACCACTCCTGGCCGGTCTCGGTATAGACCCCCCGATACTCCATCACCTTCGTCACGGAGTTCCACGCCGCGTCCACGGAAAGACTCCGCAAGATGGGTTTCTGCTGGTCCTGTAGCAGAAGCAACTGTTTCGCGGAATTGTTCGGGGATGGATTCTCCTTGTAGAACTTCTTGTAACCCTGCGTGAAAGCCGCCATTGCGTCAGCGCGGCTCTCAAAAGACTTGTACTTGGCATTCTCGAAATGATAGACCTGGTTCTTGCAGTCATTCCAGTTGTCGTAAACCCCAGGAGTCACCCCTTCCCACACCACATAGTATTTTTGTTGCTTTGCCATCTTAAAAATGTTATTTTTGCCGTTACTTTTTTTCGTTTTTTTGGAATGGCAAAGGTACACAAATTTCGAATACGGAAAAAGGCAACGGAAGAGAAGCGAATCAGCATGTTGTTGCTGTGTAAATTATTGACAATAAAACAATTAAAATAGCAATTGGTATGAAGAAGATTGATTTTCAACGAGGAACTTGTGCGGTTTTCACTGCGGTCTTTCTGCTTTTTGGCATCGCTGCGTGCGACAGCTTGTCCAACCGGCGCGGCGGCAACAACATTCAGGAGGTGCGCCATGAGTTCCCGAACACCAACTGGGCTTTCGAGGAAGAGGTGTTGGACTTCAACTTTACCATCGAGGACACCGCCAAATACTATGACGTGTCCGTCGCATTGGTTTACGACACCACCGTGGCCGTCTTGCATGACATCCCGCTCTCCCTCACCTTGAGCACCCCTGACGGCATGAAGTCGTTCTCCTCCAGCCATTTCCTGCTCAACCGGAAAGAGAACCCGGATATTAAGCCCACGGGAGACGGCAACAACGCGGAAATCGACGTGGTCGTTTATCCTCGGCGCAAGTTCAAAGTCCCAGGCACCTACACCCTCACCCTCTATCGCCGCGCCGACAAAGCCGACAATTTCGGTTTCGTCAGTTTGAGCGCGAAGGTCCGAACCGTCAAATAGCATGTCATTGAATCCTGAACCTTGAACCAGCCAATGCGTACCAAATTCAACATCCCCCACACTTTTACTATTGTCTTCGGCATCATCGCCGTTTGCGCTGTCCTGACGTGGATTGTGCCTGCCGGACAATTTGACCGTCAGACTGTTACAGTTGATGGACACGAGCGCAACGTAGTGGTCGCCGACTCGTACCATCGCGTCGATCCCGCGCCGCAGACTTGGCAGGTCTTCACCGCCTTCTTCAAAGGATTCGAACGAACCTCAAGCATCATCGTCTTCATTTTGATGATCGGCGGCGCATTCTGGGTGATGAACGAAACCGATGCCATCAACCGCGGCATCTGGCTTTTCTTGGACAAAACCCAGCGGATGCAGCAGCACGCCCTTTTCCGAAAGGTCGGGGTCAATAATCTGTTGATTATTGCCATAATGCTGATGTTCAGTCTGTTCGGGTCGGTGTTCGGGATGAGCGAGGAGACCATCGCCTTCATCGTGGTCTTTGTGCCGCTGGCCGTCTCGATGGGCTACGACTCCATCACGGGCGTGCTGATGTGCTATGTGGCCGCGCACGTGGGCTTCGCGGGCGCCATGCTCAACCCCTTCACCATCGGCATTGCGCAGGGACTGTCAGGTCTGCCCACTTTCTCGGGCCTCGGCTACCGTCTGCTCTGTTGGATTATCCTGACGGTTATCGCCATTGTCTTCACGCTGATATATGCCAATTACATCAAGAAGAATCCCGAAAAGTCGCTGACATACAGCATCGACAGCTATTGGCGCGAGAAAACGGCCGTGACGGATTCGCAACGCGGGATGGTGAAATCCGGCATTTCCGCCTGGGTCGTCTATGGCTGCATTTCCGCAGTCCTGATATACTGCGCCGTCGCGATGCCCTACACCGACATCACCGTCGGCATGGGCAGCCGCCGCGTGATGCTCTTCCCGATTTGGGCGGCCTTGTTCGTCCTCATCGGCTTTTTCGCGACCCGGAAGTCCGTCCACCATCTGATACTTACGCTGTTGCTGTTCACGATT
>Ga0247610_10006531_pt1 | contig 12117 bp, 17 predicted proteins | sample 174DNAGHGhighgp2_FD_193483 | JGI IMG/M metagenome (GOLD analysis project Ga0247610, IMG submission 193483) | Sheep rumen microbial communities from Palmerston North, Manawatu-Wanganui, New Zealand - 1742 DNA GHGhigh gp2 | ecosystem: Host-associated > Mammals > Digestive system > Stomach > Rumen...
GATGACCGAATTGCAATACGTGCTGAAATTAGTTTGACAGTTGAAGGTGTTGGCTACCATAAAACTATAAATACTACAATAGAAAAAGAATGAAAAAAGATGTAAAAAAGTCAACCGATTTCAACGAGGATGGTAAAATTGGCTGGAAAGAACTAGATTTTCGTGATCGTGTAGCATACACAATGGCGATTATCCTAATAATAAGTGGAATAGTAATGGCATTTTGCTGTTTCTTTATGACTGAAGATCATGACATAACCGATGGTGTGTTATTTTGGACCGCACAGACATTCGTTACTGGCGGATCACTTCTTGGCATAGGAGTTTGGGTAAAAGGAAAATTTGGAGAAATGAACAATTATATTCACAACAAATTAGATGACAAATAAGAAATTACACATAATATTAGATCCTGGGCATGGATATAATGGCATAGGAACGTCAGGAAAATATAGTCCTGTATTAGATGGTAGTGAATTTGATCTTAATCATCCTTATGTATATGAAAGACGATATAGAGAAGGAAATAGTAATAGAGAAATAGTCAAGCGATTGACACAAAAATTACAAAACCTTGGATATATTGTACACAATACTAACTTAGAAGAAGCAAATATGAGTTTATCTACCAGAGTAAATAGAGCAAACAAATGGTGTAAAGAATATGGTACTCAAAATTGTTTATTCATTTCTGTACATAGTAATGCTGCTGGTAGTGGTGGTTGGTATAATGCAACAGGTATAAGTGTATATGTTGCAGGTAATGCAAGCACAAAAAGCAAATATTTAGCACAATCATTTTATGATATAGCAGTTGAAAATGGATATAAAGGAAATAGATCAACCCCAAAGAATCATTATTGGGTAGCAAATTTCTATGTTATTAAAAATACAGTATGTCCTTGTATGTTGACTGAAAATCTATTCTATGATAACAAAGACGATCTTCATAGAATAATGAGTGAAGAAGGAACAAATGATATAGTAGATTTTCATGTTAAAGCAATAGAAAAATATTACTACAAATATTTTGAATTGTAGTACAATTCAAAACTGTGAAACATATTTTGAGTTATAATTAAATTCAAAAACTATAAATAAAACTTTTTATTATCATGATACAAAAAGAATATAATACTTATCTCAACATAGGTGAAGTTACAGCTGATTCATTTATTGTTAATGCTAGCATAAGTCCTTTGACTGTAACTAATTATGATGTTGAAGATTTCAATTTGGTTTATCATCCAAATGCAGATATAGAATGTGAATGCACATATGCTCTACTAAAAAATAAGAAATATGATTGCTCATTTGAAGAGAATGGATATACTTATTCATTTGTTGGTGAGGTAACTAAATGCTCATATAACGACAATTCATATTCAGTTGGATTACACACATTTAGTGGAATCGATACTTATTTTATAGATGATGATAGCAGTGAAGGTGATTCATCTGATGATCCAGATGTACCAACAGGACATGTATATGGATTCCAATTCACATCAACTACTCTTACAGGTACAATAAATGAAGGTGAAGACGTAGTAGATCTTGATGCATTAGAATTTGTTCCTACAATAGATGGCGAACCTTTAGAAAATTATTCATCTGGGGATGCTTGTGAATTAGGTAATGCATTTGTAATTACTAGCTATACAGGTGATATTGGACCTATTGATGCTAATACATTATATACTTTAAACAACGATGGATTTGGTCCATGGAACCAAGTGTATAGCAATAATCAAACACAAACTAGTACAACTGGTGTTTATTCTAGTACATTTGAATGCACATTCACAAATGCAAATTGGGATTATGATACTGCAGAAGAAATGACTCAATACACTAAGGATTTCTATGATCCTTGGGTTGGAGCAACAGCAACTATAACTGTTACAATTACAGATGAAAATGCAATTAATAATGTTCAACCAAATGAATAACATATGGTCGTCGTGAGACGATCACACATTGCCATAATTCTAGTTATTTTATGTATTTTATTATTTTGGGGTAGTCGAAAGACTACCCTTTTATGTTAAAAAGTGTTTATTAACAATATAAAATTGTTAAAATTTTATTATTATATTTTGTATGTTATGTGTACAATAAAAGAATGTTAAAGTTTTTTGACATATTTTCACATATGAGATAATGGTTATAATTTTGTACCATCAAACTAACAATTTGATACACAAAAGTTTAACATCTAAAAATTTTATCATTATGGCAACAAAAAATGAAATGATCGAGAGTGGAAACAAAGTTATCAACATGAACAAGGGACAACAAAACCTGTTCAACAGGATCGTCAAACTATTCAATCATCCAGTGATGAACAACCTCGTTGCAGATGCGGTTATAGCAGCACTTGAAGAATGGAAGAATAGCAGCAAGGAACGTGAAATCAAGAAGATTGAGGAAAGAATAGCAGAACTTGAGGAAATGAAAAAGTCCTTGCAATGATCGATCATGGATCGGTGATAAGATTAGATTACATTTTCCTTGACAGACACCGTAAAAAATTGATGATTGTGAAAATGATTGAGGAGGTAGAAATACTTCCTCTTTTTTTTGGCATAAAAAAAACCACTCTATCTTCACAGACTGAGTGGAAAAATTTTATTGAATTGGAAAATACAAAAATAATTTTATGAAAATAAAAAATACAAAAAAATTTATGAAAAAAATTTATTATATCATTATGAAATGATAAATTTCATTATGAAAATAAAAAACAATGAAAAGATTTTTAAATATTATGGAGTACTTACATATGAAATATAGATGTACCTTATATATAAAATATAGATAAAATGCATTATGTTTTCAAAAATTTGATTACCTTTGCAGATTGTTTAATGTACATAGGTACATAGTAACTTAATATATAAATAATAAAACTATAAATTATGGACAAAGAATTTCTTAAAGAAGTAAATGATTGTTACTTAGGTTTTTACGTAAACTTAGATGCATCAGGTATAGACAATGAAGATGAAAATTTGTCTGCCGATGATTTTGATCATGTAGAATACTATATCAAAGACAACAAATTGTATTCTTGGAATACTAAGGAACTATTTGATTTGTCAGAACTTGATGATAGTTGGTGGAAAGAAAATGAAGCATCGCAATTTGAATGCTTTTTAGCAGAAGTAATTAACTATGTTATACAAAATGAACTCATTGGTTCTGACGAATTTTTAAATCTTGTAGATGACAACAGAATACTATTAGTATTATTAAAAAATTCTGAGGACGATATTATAGAAGAAGTTTCTGAATGGGATATTAACGAATGGGTTGATTGAAAAGACCAAGCAATAATTATTAATAAGTATTAAAATTTTTGGTGCAATGTTAAATTGTATTTAAATTTATACTTTTGTTAGGATAAAGATTTCCTTACCCTAATAAAAACATAAAAACATTTTTTTGTTTAAGAAATTTTTATTAATTTTGTAAACACAAATACAAATTGGTTGTATTAACAATCTTTATATTTGTTTAACATATATTAATGGAAAATATAATAGCCACATTGCTATTATATTATAATGTAATAGATACATAAGTATCTTAATAGTAATAATATTTGACATGAATTTGACAAGTAACAAAAAATGTATTTTGCTAGTTAGGGTAAGTACTGCAAAACAAAACTTAACACAACAAACAGAGAAAGTAAAAGATGAAGCATTAAAAGATGGATATTTAGAAGAAAATATTATCATCTTAGAGGACAAAGAATCAGCTGTAAAACTTAGTGAAGAAGAACGCAATGGTATTAAAAATTTGAAATGGCATATAGAACATGATGACATATCATGTGTATATACTTATGAGGTCTCACGAATATCTAGACAACCAGCTATGCTCTATAATATTCGTGACTATCTCATAGAACATAATGTACAACTCATTATTCTAAATCCATATATGAAGATGATGAATGATGATGGTACATTATCTACTACTGCAAACATATTCTTTGGAGTTTTTAGCTCATTGGCAGAAAATGAAGGATTCTTAAGAAAAGAAAGAATTAGTCGAGGTATTGAAAGAGCAAAGAAAAATGGACAATATACAGGAGCTCCTGTTGCAATTGGATATAAAGTAAAAAATAAGAGACTTGTAATTGATGAAGAAGGAGCTAAGATAGTAAGAAGAATATTTGAAGATTATATTAATGGAATTTCGCTTAGGAAATTAGTAGATCAATTGCAAAAGGAAGGTTTTCATCCTAAAACGTCTAAAGGATCATTACATGGAACATTATATGCAATATTGAATAGGGAATATTATTGTGGTGATCTGGAACATCCTGCTATCATAACAAAAGAAATATTTGATAAAGCAAGAGAAGTCGCAAAAAATAAAACAAAATATTGGGTAAATCGTCCTGATGAGGCAATATTTAAAGGACTAATTAGAGATTATAATACAGGATATGTTTTAAAATCAAATAGAGCACAAAAATATTATTGTTACCCAGGAGTAACGGTATCATATAGATTTACAGATAGCATATTATGGGGATTAGCAAAAGAATGGTATAGTCAAATATATATAATAAAGAAGAGTGAATTTAAAGATAATATAATGAAACAAATAAAAACTCATGAAAAAGTAGTTAGTCAACAAGAGAAGAACATATCTGAGTATAGTGAAAAAGTGAATCGCATAGCTGAAATGTATATTGATGGCAAAATTAATAAAGAAAAGGCAGATCAATTGAGCAAAAAATCATATGACAATTTTCAAGAATGTAAACAAATACTGAACAAGGCAAAATATGAAATAGATAGATTGAAAGAAACATTAAATTGTGATAACATTATTTCTATTACTGAAGATATGAATGTACAAGAAAAAATTAAAGTTGTAAATGATGTAATCAAAAGTATTAAAATAAGAAGAATAACTAATACAATAAAGAAATTTGAAATATATAATCGACATACTGGAGAGATAAGAATCATAATTGCAAATACAAATAAAATGACTATAATCAAACAAGAAGTTGTTTTGAGACATTCATTGGGGTGGAATGGTGAATGATATAGGGTAATATCTATATATTATTAAAAACAAAATCTGACTGTCCTCACGGATGGTCAGATTTTTTGATAAATATATCTAACTATTTAATTTAATAATGAAAAATAAAGGTATATTATAATATAGACATTTTTTGACGGAAAATCAATATACAAAAAAGAACACTTTTTGTTACATTTGGAATATATTTTTTATGTCAAAATTTCGAAAAAAATTACCCCATGTTTCTATTATATAAATATAAATTTATTATTAATAAACTAAAGTATATCAAACTTTTTAATAAACTAAAGTATATCAAACTTTTTAATAAACTAAAGTATATCAAACTTTTTAATAAACTAAAACTAATTTTATATGAATGAACAATTCAAACAAGAAGTAAGAAAACTTGTAAAACAACTTGAAAAGAAAGAGATAACTAGCAGGACTTATACGTCCGAGTATTTAAAACTAACTAAAAAATTCAACATAACACTATGAGGATAAACGAAAAAACAGACAATAGACTAGTATTAGCAGAACATCCTGAATATGGAATATGGTACTTCACAACTGAATACAAAGCTGCTAAATACATTGGAGTACAAGGTGCTCAGGTAATGTATGCAATACTTAAAAATAATACTCTCAAAGGATGGAATTTCTCTGTAATAGAAGATGGAGGAGATATTCCAAATAAGTATATCAACCCAACAAAACATTAATGTAATATGAAAATTGATAAAGATAAACTATATGATCTGATAGAATTTTGCATTATAGAAATCAGGAACCAATGTGATGAAGAAACATTCTATGAACTATGTGACAAAATTGCAGATATATTGACAGAAGAAGAAAAGGACGAAATAACTGAAGAGATAGTATTGATTTTGAATCAGAGATAGGATATATCTATTTTATTATATACTATATATTATATGTTAAAATATGACTTCGTCGTCCACAACAGAAGTCAAGCAAAAATATCACAACCATAACGGGGAGGTCGAGTGGACGCGACTGAACTGTTATGGTTGATTTTTTTTAATAAACTATGACTAGAGAAGAATTTGATTATTTAAACAGTACTCATATGGATATGTATACTCCATATGATTATGACAGTATTATGGATAAAATATCCAAACTTAATGAAAAGGTGTCTAAAAATCTAAATGGAATGGAACTATTAATGCGTTTAGATAAATACCTTGAAATGTATAACTATAACATGATTCTAATGTTTACTGCACTAACAGAATGGTACAAAAACTATGAAAAGGAAATAGGTAAAAAAATGAAAATTGGAGACAAAACAATTAACAAACCTGATAAAGCAATGTGGACAGAAGAAGAATATAAGAAACATGCATATATGCTAACTGATGATGAAATAAAAATAATAAATGAATTAAATACAAAATACAATGATGATGGAATATTTGAACTTATGTAACCTAAATAATATTGGATATGAAATATTTGGAGATACTTGTAATAATTGTAAAAAATGTGAACTAAAAGAATTTGATTTTTCTAATTTCTTTGATAGCACAACATCTCAAAAATATAGAATGAATATATTAAATGATTTTGTAAAATGGTGTGCTGAAGAAAACAATAGAAAAATACCTAAAAAATATTGGAAATTCTTACATGAATTATTGTCATATGACTTAATGCATAAAAAAATTGAATATACTGATATACAAACATTCTTTATTGGAAAAGACTGCAATAATAATGTCATTAGTTATTATACCAAAGACAATGTATATCATCAACTAAGTAAAAGTAGATGTGTAAAAGATCTGAAACGATATCAAGATATGTTTAGAGCTAAGAAAAAAGATAAAATACTTCAAATACTTAGAAATATATCAAAAATTGATACTAATAAATTAAGAAATAATATTAAATTACCTGTCAAAAGTGAAATATCTGGCAAAATAATAACTGATATATCAGATATACATATTGACCATTACGATGATGATTTTGTAAAAGTTGAATATGACTGGTTATATAAACTTAAATATTATATAGAAAAAACTGAAAAGTGTTGGGTAGATATATTTGAATATTTATATGATAATTATGCTGATGAAGAATGCGAATATTTTACAAACAAAAATCTAAATATGAATTTCTATAATTATCATAAAACCCATACTCATTTGCGTATAGTAACTAAAAATGAGAATTTGTCTAGACCTAAATATAAAGTAGATTGGGATTATCTAAAAATAAATGGATATTATAAAGAAAAATATGATAAAGAACAGAAATTTAATTAGTAAAAGAACTGGCATAGATGACCACTTTATTAGTGACAAATATTCTAAAATTAAATTTCCTGATGCTGAAGAATATATTGACATTATATGTGGTAATGGTAAATTAGGTAAATGTATTAAAAACCAATATGTAGATGATCAATGGATAATAGATTGGATAAACTCTGAAACTAATAAATCATTAGGCAAACCAAACTCATTCTATGTGTATAATATTGATTATAATGGATATAGCAAACCATCTAATAGTCTTACGGTTAATAGTGAACTCATAGATGAAGAAGAATTTTATAACAGAGCAAATGGTGTAATGTATTATGATTTTGACAATATAGATCAAAAAACTATTGATATAATACGAAATGCATTTATTAAAGCAAGTAAAAAACATAAGATATTTCAATGGTTTGAAACATCATGGAGTGGAGAAGGATGTCATATTAGAATACAAATTGAACTAAAATTCAAACGTAAAGTAGAATGGATGTTCTTATATATGTATTATCTACATGTACTGATGATAATGATCCCTAAAGATATTGAAACATCATCATGGTACAAAAAAGATACAAATATTATAGATTGGAGTTGTGCAAGTATAAGCAGAGGATTTGCTATACCATACAATAAAAACGAAGTATTATTAAATAAAGACTTTTGTAAAACTAATACTTTACTTTATGATACGCCTGAAGATTTTAACTATTTGGCTAACAATATTATAAATATATGGCCTGAAATACTTAAAACAAAATTTTTGACTAAAATAGGCAAAAAACCTCAACAACAACCTAAAATAATCAAAACTTATGGAATAAAAACTGTCGATCCTACTAACGTAGAAATGCAGAATGGACAAACATTTGACTATAATTGGCGATTAAAATGTGTTACAACGTTAATGTGTATTTATGAAGGTGATAAAGATAAAGTAAGAGAAGCATGTAAATACATATACTCATTCATTAAACCATATAAGAACCATACATACGATGAAATGCTAAATTATGAACTTGAAAAGAAAATATTTCAAAATGGAAATATGCAATTAGGTATATTTCATAATATTATAAATGATTTGACAAAATACTTTGGATTTGAATTTGAAAACTACTATTCGACAAACAATAAAATATATTTGTCGGATTTTCATAAAAATTTATTTAATACATAACAAACATGAAAGAAAACGAATTAATAAATTCTACAACTAAGCTCAATGAGAAAGTTGATTTAGAAAAACTAATTACAAAACCTCATGAGAAAACATGGGAAGACTGTTTAGAACTGACAAAAAATGACAAGATAGTACATTCATATGCTAATTCTGTCATTCTATGGGAAAACCACCCAATATTTAAAGATCATGATCTTAAATATAATGAATTTTTAAGACAAATTGAACTTGACGGCAAACCACTTGATAATGTAAGCAGATCAATCATTAGAACAAAATTTGAGACTGCTGCTGGATTTTATAATGTACAAAAAACAAATGATTTTTTTGATTCATACAGTTACCAATTCAAATATAATCCTGTAATAAACTATTTAGATTCTATTAGAAACAAACAAAACAATAATATTAAATGTAAAGATGCATTCATCAAATGGTTTGATATAGAATATAATTCTGATAGTGAAAAGGAAATTATTGAACAACTAAGTGAAAAATGGTTTGTAAGTGCTATAAAAAGAATTTATGAACCAGGAACACCTATTGAAGGAATGATAGTATTAGTTGGAAAAACTGGTATAGGCAAATCTACATTCATAAACAGACTAGCAAAAGGATATGCAGTAGAAGCAGCATTCAATATTGAAGACGAAAAGAAATCTGCAGAAACATTAAATAGATGCTGGATATGTAACTTTGATGAATTTAAATCACTACAAAACAAAGATCCACAGGTAGTAAAAGAATACCTAACAAAGACTACTGAAACTACTCGTTTAGCATATAGACATGATGCTGAAGAATATACTAGGCATTGTGTATTCATAAGTAGTACTAATGATAGCAATATTCTTAAGGACTATACAGGAAATGAGGAAAGGCGATTTTGGGTATTCAAAAGCAAACTAAAAGATAATAAGAAAATATATAATGAATTTACTGACGATATTATAGATGCGATTTGGGCAGATGCATTATCAATATACGAAAATAATAAAAATTATAATATTACTAGAAGTGACTTTGATAACAACCAAATGTGTCTATTCATAAAACTACAAAGACAATTCAAAACATTCATGCAAGATGATGCTATGGATTTGGTTGCTGAATTACTTAATAGAAAATATAAACTTGATATCAATGGAGAATTTGCTACATTAGAAGATTTTAAATCACAAATTAGTGAACCAATATCAAATTCGATTGATACAATACAAAGAATTCCTATTAGTTGGGTCAATGTTGTAATGCAAACTATGTATCATACTACAAGGAAGAATGATAAGATAGCGGCAGCAATGGGAGATGAATTTGAATACAGAAAAACACGTTGTAACGGTGGTAATTGTATGTGTTTGATTAGAAAAGATAGCAATTTATATCAAAATTACCAACTTTTCCAATAAAATTACCAACTTGATTCCAAATTACGGTTATAAATTGTAATTAATTGATATAAGACTATTACATTGTATTATGTCTGATTATCAATTGATTACAATCTTTTTCTTTTTATATGATTGTTCCAAGGTTCCAATAAATATATATAACATTTTATATATTAATATATAATATATATATAAGTATATAATATATAAAAGAGTTAGCATTGTCAGGGTTGGAATATGGAACAATATATTAGATATCAACATGTGCAATACTATATGTAGTATTTCTATATTATTATTGTAAACATGTAGTTTACAAAACTATATTATTATAAATAAATAGATATGTAATCTATTGATTGCATTAAACAATATATCAACATATGGATAACAAGATTACAGATAGTATTGTACTTCCAAATGAAGGAATAGTTTATCTTGATGATAAAGCATACAATACATTGGATTCACAATCATACTCATATGATAAGAACAAAGGAAGATGGAGTTATGTGATTACATTTAGTAGTGATAACAACAATCAACCAAAGACTAAATTTGAAATCAGGTAAATGATATTCATAAATGAAATTCGTAAATGATATTCAACTATATTGAAATTCGTAAATGATATTCAAACACATAAGAATGCCAAGGATCAGAAGATTGTCAAATTCACATAGGTTCAAACAACCAAAATACAAAGGAAGTGATCCAAACAAATGGAGAAAGTTCTATGGTTGTAAAGAATGGAAGAAGTTAAGAGAAGCAAAACTAATGGAACAACCATTATGTGAAATGTGTTTAGAAAATGATATAATAAGAGCTGCTACAGACGTGCATCATGTGTATGAATTTTCAAATGGTGCAACCGAAGAAGATCAATGGAAATTATTCCTTGACTATACTAATCTTATGTCATTATGTAAGCAATGCCACGTACGAATTCACGCTAACAAAAGAAATAAGTGATTTGAATAGTTAAAAATACATTTTCTATAATAATTATATAACTAAATAAAATGGTTTAATTATTATGGAAGAATGGAAAACGCTTACAACATTTAAAAACACAGGAAGACTATTTATTGAAGGAGATCAAATATTGATATCAAATAAAGGTAGAATTAGATTAAATGATACAATATTAGAATTAGGAAAAGGATTGTATTTAGATAAAGGTGGAAATATACATATTGTAGGACAGTCATACCTTGAACATAAATCATTCTATCGTTGGATATATTACAACTTTAAAGGCGAATATAGAAAAGGTTGTGGTTATAATATACATCATATAGATGGTAATCATCTGAACAATGATGTAGATAATTTAATTGATTTAAGTGCTTATGAACATGGAAAAATACATGCTAAAGAACATGATAAGTTAATTGATATAATTACTACAACAAAAGCACTCATAAAAGAACAGTCATCTAAAAGTGAAGAATATATTTTATCAACTAAACAATGGTATTCACAACGAATTAAAGAGTACTACAATTCAGATGCTTATAAACAAAAGATATTAGAACAACAACTACTAAAACAAAAACAAAAACAAGAATTATTAGAAAAGAAACGAAAAGAACAACAAATAAAAAAGGAAAAGGAATTAGAGATTAAGAGATTGAAAGAAGAAGAATTAATAAAAGCAGGTACTCATTTTAGGTGTAAAAATGGAAGATTAATGAGTTATGAACAAATAAAGAATATGCATAAAACTAAGCATGATACTAGTTATATAACAGAAGAATATCGTAAAAGAATTAGTGAATCACAAAAAAGAGCAGTAAAGGAAGGCAGAAACACAGGTAAATGTAAAGATCCTGAAAAGGAAAAACAAAGAATAGAAAAAATAAAACAGTCACTTAAAGGTAACAAAAGAGCAAAAGGATATCATCATACACCTGAAGCGATTGAAAGAATAAGAGAAGCTGCTAAAAAACCAAGAAAAAAGAAAGAACAAAATGAATAGTTAAGTAATAATAATGGGTATATATTGCAACTTTGAATAAAACGGTCCTATACTTGAATATATGCAGGTGCATACAGGAAATAGTACGGTCCATTTCCTGTTCATAAAAATGAAAATTCGCTGGTCTAGACCTACATGTACCCAGGAAAAATATCTAATTAATTATAAATTATAAATTTAAGTTTTCTATTATATATTAATAACATTATGAAA
>Ga0247610_10006532_pt1 | contig 12115 bp, 10 predicted proteins | sample 174DNAGHGhighgp2_FD_193483 | JGI IMG/M metagenome (GOLD analysis project Ga0247610, IMG submission 193483) | Sheep rumen microbial communities from Palmerston North, Manawatu-Wanganui, New Zealand - 1742 DNA GHGhigh gp2 | ecosystem: Host-associated > Mammals > Digestive system > Stomach > Rumen...
AAGCATCGAAAGTAACACCATCAGCAGCAATAACTTCTGGGCCACGAAACTCATCTTCGGCTATCCCGTCTGGAAGGGTAATCTCTCCCTCGGTGGCGAGTACAGTTACAACCACCGTACGGATGCCTACGACTTCAAGGCCACCGATGCTGTCCCAGTGAAGACTACCGACACGGAGATCAACGAGAAATCAGCCGCTGTCTTCGCAGAGTATGGCCGGCAGTTTGGCAAGGTGTTCGCCCAGGTGGGTCTGCGCTATGAGCATCTGACTAACAACTATTTCAATTTTGGCAAGAAGGAGGATGAGGTCTGTCGAGATTACGGTGACTGGTTCCCCACGGCCGTCATCTCCGCCCCTGTCGGCAAGATGCAGTTCTCATTGTCATACCGTCGCGATATTGAGCGTCCTCCATACGCCAACCTGACCAGCTCGACGGTCTATATCAACCGCTACACCTACCAGAGCGGCAACCCGTATCTGAGACCGACCTACACCCACAGCGTAGTGCTGAACACTGCCTACAAGTGGATGAACCTGACGCTGAACTACGGGCGCATCAAGGATGCCCTCACGATGTCGACAGAGCCCTACCCCGGTTCCACCGACCCGTTCATCAGTCTCGTGCGCCACATCAACAGCCAGGAGGATTACGACCGCCTGACGGTCATCGCCTCCGCCCGTCCCACCATAGGCTGTTGGCATCCCACATGGTCGGTTGTGGCCATGTTCCAGAACTACAAGTCGCCTACTGCCACCGGCGAGGTAATCAAACTCTCCCGACCTTGGTTCAACGGATCCTGGCGAAACACCATCGAACTGCCTCACTCCTTCCGCCTGAGTGCCGATGTGGAAGGGGCCACGAAAGGCGATTACAACAATTTCCGCATCACCGAGCCGCGCATCGTTTGCAGCCTTGGTTTACAGAAGGACTTCAATCTGCGTCATCTCGGCTCACTGACTGCCGACCTGCGCTGCATCGACATCTTCAATACCAACAAGACCGACGCCGTCATCTTCGGCTATCGCGACCTCACCGTCCACAACCCAGCCCGCCGCACCTTCACGCTCAACCTTACATGGAAGTTCAACGAGGCCCGCTCGAAGTACCGCGGATCGGGTGCCGGCGACAAACAGAAAGCAAGAATGTGACTTACGTATGCAACAAATAGTAATCCCATAACGTTAAATAACAAGAACAGAAGATGAAAACAATTATAAGTGCTACCAAGATATTGATGGTTGTATTGGCCATCGGGTTGATGGGCATTGCAGACGCAAAGGCTCAAGGAGGAATGGAGCAGTTCAAGAAGATGGTGATGGAGTATCAGACTCACTATCAGAGTGCGATGTGGAGCGGCAAGCACCAGGAGGCGATTGAACCGCTGAAAGCGCTGATCAATTTGCTGGATACGACCACCATATATCAGACAACGCCGATTACCGAGAGTGCCCTCAAGGAACAGAAAGGCATGTATCTATACGACCTGGCTTGCTGCCATGCTATGACGGGGCAGAAGAAACCGGCTCTCGAAGCGCTGTCGGAATCGGTGGAATGCGGCTATAATCAGTATAACAATATGCTGAACGACAACGAACTGGCTTCGCTGCGCAAGGACAAGAAATATCAGGAGCTACTGGCCAAGGTGAAGGAACGTCGGCCCCTCAATGTGCTCAAGCAATCGGCCCCATACGCCAAGGATGATGTAAAGGTGGAATTTCTTTATCAACCCAAGGAATCGAACAATCTCTGCCTGGTGCGCGACTACTTCAAGCTCGACTCCGTGGCCGGCCAGGGCGACGAACTGTCGAAGATTATCAACCTGCTGCATTTTGCCCACGACAACATCCGCCACGATGGAGGCAACAGAGCCATCGCAGAGATGGATGCCATCGACATCTACAACTATTACAAAACCACAGGCCGAGGTGTAAACTGCCGTCAGTTGGCCATATCGCTCTGCGAGATGTACCTGTCGATGGGAATCCCCGCCCGCTACGTCACCTGCATGCCCGCCGACCCCAACGACTACGAATGCCATGTCATCAACACGGTGTGGTCGAGCCAGTTGCAGAAATGGCTCTACATCGACCCCACGATGGACGCCTGGGTGACGGATGAGAACGGCACGATGCTGAGCATTGCTGAAGTGCGTGAACGGCTCATCAACGACCAGCCTCTGGTGCTCTGTGAGACGGCCAACTGGAACCATGAGTCGCAGCAGACGAAGGAGCAATATCTCGAAGAGTATATGGCGAAGAACCTGTATTACCTTGTCTGCAAGAAGTTGAACCGTTTCAATCCTGAGAGCATCTATCGCGACAACAACCCGGCTGACGACGTACGGCTCATCCCCGTCGGCTACGTCAATGACAACTGGAAGTGCGACACCACCACCGACCCGGATGTTTTCTGGGCAAAACCATAAAAAATATGACGATGAACATCAGATTAGAACAACCCAAAGATTATCATGAGGTGGAGAACCTCACGCGAGAGTCATTCTGGAACGTATATCGCCCAGGATGCACGGAGCACTATGTGCTCAATCAGTATAGAACCAATCCCGACTTCATCCCAGAACTTGACTTGGTGATGGAGGACAGCGATAAAATCATCGGCCATGTGATGTTTTCAAAGGCAGAGCTGAAGTTGGACGACGGGCGACGAGTTCCTTCGTGGACATTCGGTCCTATCAGCATTCATCCCCACTACAAGCGCAAAGGATACGGTCTGAAACTACTTCAATACGCACTGGAGAAGGCTCGCGAGATGGGTATCGGTTTCCTCTGCATGGAGGGCAATATAGAGTTCTATAAACATGCAGGTTTCGACCTCGCCAGCAAACTGAACATTCACTATCACGCCGAGCCGAAGGATGCGGAAGTGCCATACTTCCTTGCGCAAGAACTCATCCCTGATTGGCTGAAAGAGAATGGCATCACCGAGGCGACCTATTGTCCTCCCAAGGGCTATTTTGTGGCCGACGAGAATCCAGAGGCTTTCGAGGCTTACGAAATTACATTTCCCAAGAAGGAGAAATCCTTGTTACCAGGCCAACTGCCTCAGTTCTGTCAAAGTTGCGGCATGCCTCTCACCAAGAATGAGGATTGCGGCACGAATGCCGACGGAAGCACGAATTTCGTTTATTGTCAGTATTGCTATAAGGACGGAAAGTTCTTACAGGAGTGCACGATGGACGAGATGATAGAGCATTGCGCACAGTTTGTAGACGAAGTTAACAAACAGATGCCTAAACCCATGACAAAGGAAGAGTACAAGCAGATGATGCGAGGATTCTTCCCGATGCTGAAAAGGTGGAGGAAATGAATGTATGACATTCAATGGTGATGAAGAAACAATCTGTTCTTTTCTTACTTGGATGCGCTTAGGTCATAACTACAGCTTGTGTTGGACGCATGGCAAAGGAACAAGTTCGACATGAAGTCAAGGTGTTGGTGGAAATTCGACCTGAGGTAAATTACGTGACGCATCTCTACACGCTGGCGTCAGCGACCACGCAGAACTCTATCGCAAAGGTGTTATGGATTATCTGAAATAGTTGATATGGAAACAAAAAGAATCATATTGCGCCCTTGGCGAGACAGTGACGCGGAGACGCTGTTCAAGTGGGCTTCCGACCCGGATGTCGGACCTCGTGCAGGATGGGCGCCACATAAGAGCGTGGAGGAGAGTCTGGAGATTATCCGTACTGTATTCCATGATGCCACCAATACTTGGGCTATCGAGTTGAAAGAAACAGGTGAGGCGATTGGTGCCATGGGGTATGGCCCCTCATGTGAGTGTGACCTGCCAGCCCGTGAGGGGGAACCACTCATCGGCTATTGGGTGGCTAAGCCCTATTGGAATCAGGGTATTTGTACGGAGGCACTGCAGCTGATGTTAGACCATATCCGACAAACGACTGATATCCAATCGCTCATCAGTGGTCATTTCGTTGACAACCCCGCCTCAGGTCAGGTGATGGAGAAATGTGGTTTTGTTCCAACAGGTGAAACCTGCATCGATGAAAAGCAGTACCAAGGTGAGAACAGGCCAATTAGAGTATTGAGACTGGAAATAAGAAACAAAGAATGAAACGTCTTTTATATCTGGACAATCTGAAAGCATGCCTGACAGTGCTGGTGATATTCCACCATGCTGGTCAGGCATACGGTGATGGTGGAGGCTGGGTTTATACGCCCAGTAATCCGGCCGAGGTGATGCCTTGGATATGGCATTTCTTCTCTGCAAACGTCGCCTTCTTCATGGGATTGTTCTTTCTCATCTCTGGCTACTTTGTTCCTGCGAGTTACGATAAACAGGGAGCCTCGCTATTTGTCCAAAAGAAACTGATACGCTTGGGTATCCCCCTATTGGTGATGGGTGGATTGCTGAGTGTGCTGTCTGGAAAAATAGAGATTGGACACATGTGGTATATTGAGAGTCTGCTTGTATTCTGTCTTCTCTATGCCTTGATACGACAGTTTTGTAAACCTGCCATTGACTACCGCCCGTCCAGACCTACCATCATTGGCTTGCTGATATTTGGTGGAATCATGGGCATTGGCAGTTATCTGATACGTTTGATCAGTCCGCAGGATCATTGGATATGGCCTTTCGGCATCATCCCCTTGCCCATGGAACCCGCCCACTATCTTCAATACGTGATGATGTTTGTCGTCGGCATTCTCGCCCATCGTTTCTGTTGGCTTGACAAGATGAGCAACACCACGGGAGTCTTGTCGTTAGCGTTAGGCTGCCTGTTAGCATTAGGCATCTATCTGCGCGATGGCGGTGAGTGGAATAACTTTGTGGCTCAGTGGTTCGGCATTTACGAGTCGTTACTTTGCGTGTTCATTTGCTTCGGACTTTTGTGGCTGTTTCGTGAGTATGGAAACTGGAAAAGCAAGTTCTGGCAATGGTGTGCCGCTCAAGCTTACGGAGCGTACATCGTCCATCTATTGCTTATGATAGTTTTACAGAATGCGGTTGACGGCATCTGGATGGGAGCATTCGGTAAATTCATTTTCATCGGAGTCGCCATCACCATAGCATCTTTCGGGCTCACCTGGCTGCTGCGGATGATTCCTGGTGTAAAGAAAGTACTTTAACTAAAAGATAAAAAAGATGAGACACGAGATTATCACATTGGCTGAAGTGCAGATCATTGGCATGGCCAAGGAAATCGCCTTCTGCAAGGGACAGGAAGAGTGCCCTAAGTTTTGGGGAGAGTATGTGGAACGGATCATCAAGCCCGTCTTTATGGAGCACAAGGCACCTGATGCCTTTCAAAAGGCCGCCATCGACAACGGCGTCGGCGAGTTCGGACTCTGCACGTGCGACATCCCCAACCATGATTGTGCCACCTGTTGGGAGGCAAACTTTGGTGCTTGCAGCAAGAACACCTTTACATATGTCATCGGCGGGATATACAAAGGTGGCGAGGTGCCAGAAGGCATGCAGCTCTACCCCATTCGTAGCGGCAAGTGGCTGAAGATGCATTTCGAGGGAGGTATGAAAGGCTTTCAAGAGCAGTACGAAAAATTCCATAAGGAGTGGCTGCCCGCACATCCTGAATACAAATGGGCGCCGAATTCATGTTGCATGGAGTGGTATCAGGGCACGGACATCCAATCGCCCGACTACCAGTGTGGTGTGATGATGCCATTGGAGGAACATTGTTGAAGACTAATAAGCATGTTACGTCTCTTTATCATCATCTTCATACTTGCATCCCCACTTACCCTGAAAGCACAAAATGAGGTGATTGTTGCCTATGTCAAAAAAGGTGGAATAGAGAAAGGCATCAATGCGACAAGCCGTTTCCCTATGTATAGCGTCATGAAGTTTCCTCAAGCACTGTATGTCGCAGACTTTCTTGCCAAGAATAATATAGAGTTGAACGCAGAGATAATAGTCAAGAAAGACGAACTGATGCAAGACACGTGGTCGCCGATGTTGAACATGTTTAAGGACCAAAGGATTTTTACGTACTCTGAGTTATTGGCCCTGTCGCTTCAACAGAGCGACAACAATGCCTGTGATATTCTCTTCAAACTATGTGGTGGTCCGGGAAAAGTAGAGAAATACATCCGAAATCTTGGATTCAAGGATATTCGAATCCAGAAGACGGAGAAACAGATACACACCAACCCTGTATCAAGCAACAAGAATTGGTGCACTCCCCAGTCGATTGCGGCTCTCCTTGACTGGTATATTGTCCATCACAACGACAGCGAACCCCTCCGTTTCATTTGGAAACTGATGGCGGAATGCCAGACAGGCAAGGATCGCCTGCCTGCCGCATTTCCAAATTCTGAAAGAGTCATTCATAAGACAGGCACAGGATATCCTTTGCCATCTGGTCAGCCATCAGGTATCTGCGATATTGGCATTATCATATTGGATTATGGCCAGCCGTTTCCTATTGCCGTTTTCATCAACAACCCCTCTCCTCAATCTCGGATTCCAGATGTAGTAAAACTACTACTTGAATAACAAACAATGAACAAATTACGACTCAGATTGGTGCTCCATTTTCATTGTTGCGATAGGACACGTCGGCTGTCTTTTTACTTTGGATGAAACCTTTGAAGCTTACGGCATCAAGGACGTGATGCATAACATTGTGGCTGGCCCGGAATAAGAAGATGGCACAGATACCCAACATCATCACTTTTCTCAGGATGGCAGGCTCGACAGGTCTGCTATTCTGCAATGTGTCAAGTGTGATATTTTGGATAATCTATGGTCTTTGCGGCATTAGCGACATTGCCGACGGAAGGCTGGCCCGGAAACTCAACTGCATTTCCAAAACTGGAGCATTGCTGGATAGCGTGGCCGACATCTGCCTTGTGGCATGTTGTGCCTGGAAGATTCTGCCGATGCTCCAATTGCCGCAATGGCTATGGTTGTGGGCAGGACTAATCGTCATCATTAAAGCGGTGAATCAGATTTCTGCAATTGTGAGGCACGGACATTGTCGTTTCCCTCACACCATGGCAAACAAGGCAACGGGATTCTTGCTTTTCATCGCAGTTCCATTGACATTCATATCCATCATACCCATTACCATCGTAGCAACAGTTGCCACTTTTGCAGCCATTCAAGAGGGGCATTTCATAAGAACAAAGGATGAAAAGAAATAGCCATTGGGCTTTGCTCGATAGCACGCACGCTTGGCAAAACTCGAATACGATTCAGCTTTGCACTCACGTGCGAAATCCATTACATCGTCACGGGTTATACTCACATTTTGTTTTTTGCATTCGAAGCAACGTCATAGTCACACCATCGTCCTATGCGTTTTTCGTCTTGTAACCACGTATAGGCATATCACTTATTATCGGGAAAAGCTGTCGTTTTTCCCGTCTGCTCCATTTATCGATTTTGTCAACGAGACCCGTTTGCCCTCTATTTCAACGTCCAGTCTTTCAAAATCAAATATTGTGCGAATCAAACCTTTAGCTTCTTGCCACGTCTAATTAGTAAACGGCAAGAATATGAGACATCTACTAAAATCCTTTTTCACCCTGCTCTTAATACATATCCTTCTGCCACTAAACGTTTCCGCTCAGGAAAGGATTGTTTGTGACGAGACATGCGAGATAGGCGCCGAGACTAAATCTGCCGCAACTACGGGAGTTGCGGGTTATGCCGTGGTGTCGCCCGTCGGGCGTGGAACGGTAGAGCCCATCAAGCAGGCACCACGTCTGAACACACTCAACGGCAAGACCATCGCCGTGGTGGGCGTGAGTTTCATGAGCCGAGTGACACACCCGGAAATCAAGCGACTCATCGAAAAGCATTATCCTGATGCGAAGGTGATTCTATTGGACGAAATAGGCACGGCAGGCCCCTACCCTGCTCCTGGTATTACGCGACGGGCAAAAGACGACTTCCAACAGCGTCTGCGAGAGATGAAGGTGGACGCCGTCGTCTCTGGCAACGGAGGCTGCGGACTTTGTACACCGAAAGAAGTAGGGTCGTGTCTGGCAGCCGAGCATATCGGCATCCCTTCAGTCATCATCTGCGCCCCCGGCTTCACCAATCAGGCTCACTATACTTCTCTTAACAATGGCGTTCCAGTGATGCGCGTGGCTGAATATCCCGGTGCCTTCGCATTGGATTCCGAGGAAGTATTGCTCAAGAACACGCGTGAGATTCTATGGCCACAAATCGTTGACGCACTTACGCGTCCCATTACGGCAGAAGAAACCTCAGCAGCGTTGAAGGCAAGCTATGGTGACTTACGGGATGATGTGTTTTTCGGCACGTTGGAGGAGGTGAGCACCTATTTCGCAGAAATGAAATGGACAGACGGATTACCCATTATTCCTCCGACGTTTGAAAGGGTGAATGAAATGATGCGTTTCACCGACTATAAATGGGACGAGACTGTGGCTGTACTGCCTATCGCACATAGAAAAACAACGGCATGGCACGTGGCAGTGAACGGTGTCATGGCAGGTTGCAAGCCCGAGATGATGCCAATCTTGATTGCTTTAACCAAATCCCTTGGCGGTCCAGATTTCCGCCGCACGCTGGCAAGCACCCATGCGTGGATTCCATTCTGCTGGCTGAATGGTCCTGTGTCACGGCAATTGGGCATTGACAGCGGACAGGGTGAAATCAACGAGGGAGCAAACATGGCCATAGGCCGTTTTATGAACCTTGCATTGATGAACCTCTGCGGCTATTATGTCAAGCAAGACCGCATGGGCACTTTCGGCTATCCCATGTCGTGGTGCATGGCAGAGGACGAAGCCGCCTGCCAGCGCATCGGATGGGCACCCTACCATGTGCGTACAGGCTATCAGATGGACGACAACACCATCACCGCCGCGTCCACTTTGCTTTGGGGCAACAACATGGCGCCATCTACCACAGACCCGAAACGCATAGCCCAACTGATGGCTTGGGATATCAGCGAGCGATGCCAATTCGCCCTTGGCAGCGGACGGCAGTTCACGTTCCGGACAATCCTGCTCACCGAGCCTGTGGCCGGCATCCTCGCACAGCATTATTCCTCAGTGGAAGAATTGGAGGACTATCTCATCGGAGCCTCTCGCCGTCCACTCAGCGAACGTGTATTCGCCAACTACTATGCCAACCCTGGAGGAGCCAAAGATGGAGGCGAGCACAACATCAGGCAATATACGGGTCATCTGCGGCGCACGGAAGGAGCCGCCCAGACCATCACCCCCGAATGGCACGACAGCCCTGATGCCACCATCGAGACCATCCCCACCATGCAAAAGGGTATGACACAGTTTCTCATTACTGGAGATGCGGCACGCAACAAGGTGTAGACCATGCCAGGCGGAGGTTACTCTACTGTCAAAATCGAACTACCCCATAATTGGGACGATCTGATGTCAGAACGGGGATATAGGCCACTCGACGAATTCAGAATATCCAAAAGCAACTTATCATCCTCAGGACAGTGAATATCATAGGGCTTGAATAGACATAACCATCTTTTCATTTTGAAAAGGTTACCTGTCATGGTTTCACCAGAAAATGTGGAAAGCTGCGCTGAAGGTGTGTGCATCCGTGATATTGAGGGCACTATAGCACCCTCTTGGCTACATCCCGGCCACCCTGCACTTAAAGGGCGAATTTCAGCGTACGTCCATCCATTGTAAGGATGTAGACTTGCCCCTGCTGCAAGGTAATCTTCTGTTTCCCCTTGTCTATGGCGGAATCGAACACCATACGACCGTCAGACAAACAGACGACACACCGGCTGCCAGGCTCGGCATTGCTAATCAGAACGCCATCGTCTACCACTTTTATATCTGCACGGGAGGCTGACATTGCTCTAACAGCTGACGACACCTCCTCATAAACGATGATAATGCTGGCATCGCTTGTGATGATTGGTGTCACAAACTGATGGTCGTCGTTCAACTGTGAAGTTACATCATTGCCATTCATGACGATGCTACTCACCTTCCATCCTTCCTCCGGCTTGACGGTCAGCACTTGCTCAGCAACCTTCTTTGTTTTCAGGGTGATGCAACCGCTTTTTCCGTCTTTTATCGTTAACCAAACGAACGAGCCTTGCCCCGGGTCATTTTCGCCACTTCCAACAGTAAGCGTTCTTTTCACAGCTTCCTGCCATCCTCTTACGTGGGCTTCAACGGCCTCACGGTCATCGGTAGGTATGAACGTCGTATCAATCTCGCATTGTCCACGTATCTCATCCAGGCTGTTCCAGTAGCCAACGGCAAGTCCTGCCAGATAGGTGGCCCCCAAAGCAGTGGTTTCAAGATTACGCGGACGGACCACCTTGGCATTCAGAAGATCAGCCTGGAATTGCATCATCAGGTTGTTTCGCGAGGCTCCACCGTCAACCCTCAGTTCCTTCACTGGCATTCCCGCATCAAGTTCCACAGCCTTCAGAATGTCATAGGTTTCGAAAGCGATGCCTTCCAAGGCTGCGCGGGCAATATGGGCCGATGTGGTACCACGGCTGAGTCCTGTAATGCTGCCACGGGCATACTGGTCCCAATAAGGCGCGCCCAACCCCGTCAGGGCAGGAACGAAATACACTCCGTCGGTATTAGGAACAGAAGCAGCCAGTTCCTCGACATCACCCGACGACTTGATGATGCCCAGTCCGTCGCGCAACCATTGCACCAAAGACCCAGCCACGAAGACGCTGCCTTCCAAAGCATAGGTCACCTTGCCGTCCATCTTGAGGGCTATGGTGGTCAGCAGGTTGTTTTTCGACATGATGGGTGTCTCTCCGGTGTTCATCAGCAAGAATCCTCCCGTCCCATAGGTGTTCTTCAATGTGCCCGGCTCTGTGCAGAGTTGTCCGAATAGGGCTGCTTGCTGGTCGCCAGCTATGCCGGCGATAGCTACAGGCTTGTTGAAAAGCGGAGTGTCTGTATAGCCATAGACCTCGCTACTTGACTTCACTTCAGGCATCATGGACAAGGGGATTCCAAACATTGTCAAAAGGTCCTCATCCCATTTCAGCGTTTTGATATTGAACACCATCGTACGAGAGGCATTGGTGGCATCGGTGATGTGGAGCTTTCCGTTTGTCAGTTTCCACACCAACCATGTGTCAACGGTTCCAAAACGCAGTTTGCCTTGCATGGCACGCTCCTTGGCTCCGCTGACATTATCGAGTATCCACTTGATTTTGGTCGCACAGAAATAGGCATCGATAATGAGACCTGTCTTTTCATGAATCATGTCTGTCAATCCTTGCGCCTTCAGTTCATCGCAATACTCGGCTGTACGTCGGTCCTGCCACACAATGGCATTATAGACAGGTTCTCCAGTCTCAGCGTCCCACACAATGGTGGTCTCTCGCTGGTTGGTAATTCCAATACCTGCTATCTCTTCTCCACTTACGCCCAGTTGCGTCATCGCCTCACTAATGACAGATGACTCAGACGACCAGATTTCTTGGGGATCATGTTCCACCCATCCTGATTGCGGGAAAATTTGGGTATACTCCTGCTGGGCCACAGCACAACTCTCACCTTTTTTATTTGAAGAGGATGGCTCGCGAACTGCTTGTACCCTGGTCAACTGCCAAGATGTATTTATCGCCAGACTGTGCGTAAAGGCACATTGTGAATGACTCAACAGCACAAAGGGCTATTGCCAAGATTAGGAATTTAGATTTCTTCATATCAATTCTGTTAATTTTTTGGAAAAATACAACATTTTTCCATTGGAAATCGGCCCGCGCATCTTAAATATTGTTAACAGCTCGAATCGTATGGGGCGGAATCCGACCCCTATTTTTCCCTGAGACCTTTTTATCGGATTAGTGCAGACACGAAATATGTAAAGGTATCGGTTAGAGTCCGCGAGACGATAACATAGCAACTTTATCGCACCCCAAAAGGCGGACATCGAGGGAAATGGAAGACAAGGAATTTGCGGGATATTTCCAACCTTTTTACGGAAATGATAGGTTATATCTCAAAAAATTCGTATCTTTGAACCTGCAATGACGATAGACTTGTATATCAACGAAGCAAATGACTACGCACATGACATAGGTGCGCCAGTCTATCACCCCCACGTCTCGGTGATACACTATGACGAGGTGGGTGAGATACGGCATACGTAGAACAGGTTCA
>Ga0247610_10006534_pt1 | contig 12112 bp, 15 predicted proteins | sample 174DNAGHGhighgp2_FD_193483 | JGI IMG/M metagenome (GOLD analysis project Ga0247610, IMG submission 193483) | Sheep rumen microbial communities from Palmerston North, Manawatu-Wanganui, New Zealand - 1742 DNA GHGhigh gp2 | ecosystem: Host-associated > Mammals > Digestive system > Stomach > Rumen...
TTAGGCTGATTTTTGAAGAGAAAAAATAATTCAGCTTTTTCAGCATTTCAGTATACACCGGTTTCATGTCGTCACCGAGCACCTCGTAGATGGCTGCCGCACAGCAGGCGTGGTGGAGGAACAGCCAAAGCAACTGTTCCTCACCATCCTTGTCAATGCCCATGACCGTCAGCAGGTCATTGACATAGCGTTCAATTTTTTCATATTCTTTCATAGAGCCTCCTGAACATTTGGTTTAAGTCTTTAACATATTCCTCGTCGAACTGCGCTCTGTGGCGTCTCAGCTGTCCGTTCAGATGCAGGAAAGAGAATACGATATACGTGCAATCAAAGAATTTCAGCCGATGCAGAACAGGCAGTTTCTGCGTCGTTTCGAGTAGGGCGTAATAGCATTTCAAAAGTGTGACCAGCCAGATTCTGTCCTTTTTCTCCGCGATGCCCTCTAACTGTGCCAGCAGCATCTCTTCTACCTGACGGATGTCAGTCGATTCCATTTTTGATGTATCCATAATCCTATGCGATGATTCTGATGTTAAACTTATTCGCAACCGAAGCAATAACGTCGTAAGAGAGTCCCGTGCCCGTTTCCATTCGGGCCATGGCCTGACCGAGCACGTAGTATGTGGCTCGGTTGGTGATCGGCTCCATGCTGCCTTTGAGCGTCACTGTGCAGCAGTAGCGCACATACTTTTCCGTGTCGTTTTCCGAGGGTGGGGCAAAGCGATTGATAATGCCCCGGATGGTTGTCAAACCATATTTCTTACGGTAGGTGCGCATCAGTACGAGCCATGCCCGGATGGCATGTTCCTGCGTGTCAAACTCTGCGAATCCCTTGTTTGAGCCAACTTGTCCGATCCACTTCGCGCCATTCGCGCGGATGTTGAAAATATTATTCTTTGCAATCATAATTATTAACTTTTCACTATTCACTTTTCACTATTCACTTTTCACTATTCACTAGCGTAGCGCTTTGCAGCGTAGCGCCTATCTGTATCTTTTTCCGAGCAGCGACGTGTGGAAGAAGAGCATCTCCGGAATTGACGAGGCCAATTGCTTTCGTCTGAATATTGTACGAAAAACTTTGCCGGATTTATTTATGCCAGGCAGTCCGGATTCAGGATTTTTCTTCCATTGGCAGTCTCTCTTCTGACAGTTCTCAGAACCGCTCACCTCGCGCAGATTTTCAATGCGGTTGTCAGTCTTTATGCCATTGATATGGTCAATCTCCTTAGGAAAGCGACCGTATACGAGGAAGAATACCAACCGGTGCTTCCAAAGCTTAAACTTTTCTCCTTGGAAGAAGATATTAACGCGAATATAACCGTTACTTTGCATCACTCCGGGATACTCACGGTTCCACTTCTTATTGATCAGCTTTCCCGTCGCTTCATCATATCTGTAGGTCGAAAGCAGGTGCTCTTCAAACGCTTTCTTCTCTTCATCGTTTAAATCACTGATTCTCATAATTTCTCTTTATTCATTATTATTTATTGACTTCGTCTAAATCGCTCACGCTCGGCATAGCTCGAATTCATTCGGCTCTGCTCTCGCTTAATCGCGATTTTCATTATTCATTAATACTGAGTTCTTCTTCCTCCCAGTCCTCGCAGTCGTCGATTAGCATCGGGATATAGATGCTCGCAAAGAAGCGTTTGCCATCTGCCAGAAGCGCTTTGGCGATTTTCTCGCAGTCGCGGATAATCTGTATCGCCGAGCGATGGGCATTAAGAAATATCTCTTTCAAATCTTCGTCCGTTTCATAGAAACTGACTGTCGACCTCGAACCGTCGGGCTCGATTTCGGATTCACAAACCATGTGGCCTTCGGAGGTTTCAATCATCGTTTCCTTTACCAAAGTCGTTTTTACCGTTATTTCTGTTTCCAGACCTGGTCGTTCGTTATACGGAGCGCGCGGATCGTTCGCTGCTCCAGGGGGATAATTGTCACTCATTTGATTTGATTACTGTTTGTATGACCGTAATATTCTTTCTAATATCGAACGAGCGGAAGCCATTGGCGTCCAAATCCCAATAGCTGAACAGGCCCAGCTTTGGCTCGGTTTTCTTTTCGCTTTTGACAACATAATCGTCAAACTCTCGGCAGATGCCTTTGCAAAGCGTTCCTCGGGCATGGCGCATGGTGCCGTCCTTTTTTTCATACTCAAAGGTCACGACACCCAGACCGAGTAAACCCAGAATCGTCCGGGCCTTATGGGCCAAAGTAAAGGCTTTATTGCGTCGGCAGCCCTCATCAATCAAGGCGTTGGCTAAATCCAACGTCCATCGTTTTAACAGGATTGAATCTTCCTTCAAAATAGCATTTCTTCTTTTTTTCATAATTTCATTCTTTTTTCATTATTGACTTCGTCTAAATCGCTCACGCTCGGCATAGCTCGAATTCATTCGGCTCTGCTCTCGCTTAATCGCGATTTTCGTTATTCACTATTCACTTTTCCGTGGCCACCGTAAAAGTTCACGTCGCAAAATTAGGAACAATCAATACTCCCTCCTACGATTTAACATAAAGAAATGGCCGTTAATTTCTGCTAAATATCGGATTCAACTACCTTATTTACAGAGCGTTGTGTAGACTGAAATTTTTCTGCAAGATTGCAGTGCCGCTTGTCTGAAAGCCACCGAAAAAGGTCATTCTGGTTGTATTGTCCGGTTATCACCGACCGCTCTTTGCCTCCGGCCCTCAACATCTTAGCTAGCGCCATCCATATCCGTTTTTTGTCGCCGCGCTTCAGGTCGCTACGGAATTCCAGCCGAGTGATATTCATGGCATCGACTTCCTTGTCCACCAAGAACTCGCGCAGTTCATTGATCATCTGCTTATACGCCTCGATATAATTGGCATCAAAAAACGTCACCAACTTCTTGGTGTTTCTTCTTTTTTACTCATGTTGCTCATGTTTTTCTACAAAAGTAACAATTCTGAACAAAATGAACAAAAAAGAACAAGCCCCGCTGCAGAAGCAAACGGGGCCTGATGGGGTTATGACGACTCACCGGACCAATTCCCGTGAGTCTCATGTGACTATGAGTCTTTGGTCAGTTTTTAGCCCATTTCTTACGGTCGTACAAATATATTACGACTGCAACTAATGCCACTGTTAAAATAAAAGCGATTGCTACCATAGTCATTTATTCTTTTAAACTTTGCTCAAAATACTTATTTCCTAATCTGATGAATATGAAGAAACCCACAATCCCTCCAATGTAGAGAAGTAAGGAGTACTTCGTTGATTCAAACAATCCTCCAATGATAATACCCGCGAAGACCAGTTTTGCCAAGTCTGTATAGAACTCTGATTTACGCTGATTTCGCTTGCATGATGCTCTTTGAAGCTTAGCGGCCTCCTCAGCTGCAACCAGCTGCTTGTTCAGCTGTACATTTGGGGCTTTTGCCCTCTCACGTCTCGTACTCATCGGCAAAAGTAGCTAAAAAGTTCGACACTCGCAAGCTTTTTGCACGAAAACTTACTTTTTTCACATAATTTCTGTTTCATAGTTCAAAATGATTTTGAGTTATTAAATTTAAAGCCCGGTTATGCGTGCTTCTTAGTATCGGTTGCAAAGATAGATAATTTTCTCCTAACTACCAAATCTTTCGGCAATAATTTCAGTGTCACAATGGGGTCAGGATATTTCGTGACTGTCACAAACATGTCCCCGTCGCGACACACGCAAGGGTGCGATTTTTAACAAACTTTGCTCACAATGTGTCAGACACTACGTGAGTCCGCAACATCTTAGCGTAGTATCGTATGAATAGCTGTTGTATCGTCTCTTTGTCCATCATGTCTTTTAATATATACCCTTCAGATAGAGAAAATGCTAACCTATTAATCATTTTATTCAAAAAAAGGAATAATCGGCTAGGGTCTCTATCGATGTCATGATGCAAAGATAGTTATTTCTTTCTATTATATAGTAGGTAGAAAGCGAAAATGTTATATTCCTATAATAGGAATAGCATATTAGGGATCGCGATTCACTTTTCCTCTTAAAAATTTGGAAGTTTCAAAAATAGTTCGTACTTTTGCAAAATAAACCTACAGGTAAAATGAGGATTGTAGAGATTATACCACCATATTTGTATAGCATGCAATATGATAACGAGCCACTCGATATATGAAATTTAACATTGAAAGACTGAAGGAAGTGGCCCAGCCTGCATCGGCTGAGGCAGTGAAAGGAGCAGAGTATAGGAAACAAAACTGGGATTGGCTGGAGAAATCGGCTCTGATTGCGCTTGACATCCATATGTATCTTCGGAAGAACAACATTTCGAAGCAGGAGTTTGCCAAGATGTTAGATGTAACACCAGCACAGGTGACAAAGTTGCTGAGCGGTAAGGAAAATCTAGGTCTGAAGACAATCAGTAAGATTGAGAATGTCTTGAAGATGGACTTAGTAGCCATCCCGAACTACGAACACTATTATGCTGCGCACCCATCAATGGATCCCATTTTCGTCAATGATGACTGATTAATGTTACAATGGGGTCAGATCATTTCGTGACTGTCACAGACTAATCAAGAAAGCAAATGGCAAAGAATAGATTTCATTATTACATAAGATGCATGTATATTGCATGCTTCTTCTGTTTTGTTTCCTGTTCTGATCGCCGGGAATACGTCAATGCGCTTAATCATGCTGAAAGAATAATTGACGACAACCCTGATTCTGCACTAATAATTCTTGATGGTTTGATGCTACAGCAGAATTCCGACACTCATTACATGATGCAATGTCGGTTACACAGGTTGAATGCCCTAAACAAATTAGATACTCTTTTTCTTTCTACAGATGAGCCGCAGACTTTGGCAGATTATTTTGATCGTCATGGCACATCCAATGAGCAGATGCTGGCCTATTACCTTTTAGGTCGTGCCTACTACGACACCCATGAAGCCCCGATGGCTCTAAGTTGCTTCCAAAAAGCAGTTGAAAGTGCCGATACAACAGCTGACGACTGCAACTATCGCCTGCTAAGCCGTGTATACGGGCAGAAGGCAGCATTATTCTATCATCAGAATTTGATGGAGAATGCTTTGAATGATGCTGATTTGTCTATAAGATATGCGTTTATCGGCAGAGACACAATCAATGCGATTATGAGTATGAGTGGTAAGATAAATATCTTCTATGATTTATCCAAAATTGATTCTGCGATTTCTGTTGGCGAATCTGCCTCAGAATTGGCTCTGTCCCATGGTTATAGAGCATTGTCTGCAGCTATCTTAGGAGGTGTTATAGGAAAGCTTGTTGAAAAAGGTGAAATTAATAAGGCAAGACAATATATTGATAGATACGAATCAGAATCTGGCTACTTTGATTCAGATCATAATATTGAAGAAGGTAAAGAAACTTACTATTATGTAAAGGGTCTTTACTATTTAGCGACGAATCATCTCGATTCTGCAGAATATCTATTCCGAAGAGAACTAATAGAAGGTGAGGACTTCAATAATCAAAATGCAGCTTCAAGAGGCTTGGCACTGCTATATCAAAAGAAACATATTCCTGATTCTGCAGCAAAATATGCCCTTTATAGTTATGCAATGAACGACTCTTTATATGCCCAAATGGCGATGGATAAAGTTGAGCAAATGCAGGCTTTATATGATTACACCCGTCATCAGGAGATTGCACAGACAGAAAGAGATAAAAGAGAAAAGGCAGAAAAGGAAAATGAGACAATTGTAAACATATGCGTAGTATTATTAATCCTCGTTGTAGCAGCATTGTACTTTTTCAGACAGGAACGGAATAAAAGGAAACAAGTTCATCAAAAATATGATGATAGTGTTTCCAAACTGGCAAAAGCTCAGGTAGAACTCAATAAACTACGTTCTCATCAGGAAGAATATGCAGTGTTGTTGAGTGAAACAAAAGAAGAGGTGGAACAACTTCGCACACAAGAAATGGATTTAAACCAGATAATTGCTGACAAGGAGAGGGAAGTAGCCCGTTTGAATGGAGATGTAGAATCATATAAGGAGAAGATAAAGACTCAAAAGGTGAGTGTTGAGGCTGCGTTTGAAGAGTCTGATATCTATCAGCATCTTAAAAAGAAAGCTGCCAAGGCAGAAATGATTACAGACGAAGAATGGCAGGATATCTATGCCATGACAATTAAAATACTGCCTAACTTTTACAAGCTGATATCTTCAAATAAGCACAAACTGAATGACAAAGAATTCAAAACATGTATTTTGATTCGCCTATTATTCATTCCTAAGGAAATAGCATATATGGTTGGCCTCTCTCAACCATCCATTACCAAGATTAGGAACAATATGATGAAGAAGCTTTTTGATGAAGAAGGAAAGTCAAAAGAACTCGATGAACGATTGAAAGATTATTCTTAATTAAGTTCACTAGATATACAAAATATTTGTAACCAACTGATTATTTGCAAGTTATATACCAAGTAAATTCCGGGTAAATTCTGAACATACTTTTTACTTGTTAAATTACACAAATCGCAATACCTTTGCACCCGCTTAAAGTTTAGGCATTAATATTTATGTGTAATTATAAGACGTTATATAAAAAAAGAGTTAAAAATGAAGAAAAGAATTATTTTGGGAATGCTGTTATTATCAGCCATTATTAGTGTCTCATGTAATAATGATGATCCAGAACCTGGTTCTGGGACATATACATTAATGATGACACCATCTATGAATGTTAAATTCGTGTCGGCTTCAGGGACAAATATTGTTGACTCACTCGATTTTCTGGATTCCTACAGCGGCAGGTCTTATCAAACACTAACCGCAGATGACGAAATCATTAAGGTCTCCTGCGTAAGGGAAACTGACGGCAAGATGATATGGGCAGATCAACAACACACTTCTGATGGAACAGTTGTCACAATGGAGTTTTACAGATATGGATGGTATCGTTATCAGGCTGGGGATTCTTATGAAAAGGAAGGCACTTTATTAAATTTAGGTTGGGCAGATCCTGTTGCATCACTCGCCATTAGTGATTTTGATGATTATCCTTGGAAAAGACCAGAGAATTACGATGAGTCTTATACCTTTAATATCCAGAGTCCGACAATCTTTGGCAGTGACGAGGTGCATACCATTAAGTGGTATGTCCATATCATTTATAACCATTATGATGCCTATCGCTGCGAGGTGGATGGCGTGGAACTAGACTTTAAGAACCTGCCTTATTACTCGGATTGGCTCTCGAATTGTATAAGAGAAAAAAATGACGATTATATTTACTCTATCAATGATTGTATTATAATACCCATTCTAGTAAATAGATGAATAAACTCTTTCGGATGTCTTCGAGGATGTGCCCACAAAAAAGAAATGCCACGCTGCCGTGATTCAGCAGCGTGGCTTGTATAAATAAATGAACCGTCTTACTGTTACACAAAAAGTGTGGGTGCATCCTCAAGCCACCTGAAAGCAGAAGTGTCGTTTATACATGTATCATTGGCCATAATAATCTCTATTTTTTCTTGAATACTTGTTTTAGGGTGCGTACAGTTACAGGCCGTCACTATGGCTCCAAGTATAATGAGATAGGATAGTTTCTTCATTATTTCTATTTATTTTCAGCTTTCAAAATCTCCAGCATTTCTGAGGGTGTCACCACTATCGGTTTCTTGGGGAAATGCTTTGTGTTGCCAGTCACAAGATATGCATCGTCTTTCGACATTGCCACCTCGTAGAATACAACATCCTTGGGGTCAGGGAAGAAGTCATCACTCAATACGCGCTCGCCCCTCACACCGTTCACTAATATGTGGTTGATAGCATCCTTTATCAGCTGTTCTGGTATATTGAACTTCTTGCGATGCAAAACATCCGTATATTCCTCAATGATTTCTTCACTATACATAGGTATAATGTCGAAATTCAACAAAGCACTCCATACCTTTGCAGTTGGAGAATCCGGATTTTTGGTGATAAACGCCGACACCAGTACGTTTGTGTCGATAACTGCATGAATCATACGCCTGCCTTTTCTCTTGCAGCCCTTTCTTCACGAGCCAACCTGATTTCCTCGTTGATTTCGTCTAAAGACATTTCAGGACGGGAATCATCGGTAACTACACTTTCGCGATATTCCAGAAACCTTCTTAATGCGGGATTCTCGACCTTTGGTTCATTGAGGTCAATCTTGAATGGAATGCTACGCGTTCTAACTACCGCATTGGCAAAAATATTCATTGCGGCGTTTGCACTCATGCCCATACGCGCGCAAAGTGCATCGAAATTCTGTTTTAATTGTGAGTCCATCCTCACTGTCATAGATACCTGTGCCATATTCTTATCTGTTTTATGGCTGCAAATTTAATCATTTTATTTTATTCTGCAATCATTTTGACGTAAATTTATGGCTATTTAACAAAAACGTTATAACGAAAGAACCGTCCCTCTGTTACACACTGAAACTTACTTAAAAATCATAATTGCTCTTTTCTTCAAAGGCAAACGCCCGTCTGGTTTTGGGCGGATATATTTACGTATGGTACTATCCTTGAGTATAAGATTCGCCCTGTCAACATCGTTAATCATAGAAACATCCAACTTGCCATTTCTGTTCATGACGATATATCTGCCTCGGACTTTCTTTCCGACTTGGGAGGAGTCGAAAAACGGTGGTATTGTGTCCTCAAGATAATACGTGGCAGTTGATACGTTGACTTTGCAGCTATTGTCATTGAAAGCAGAATCTATCATTATGCTGTCAAGAAAAGTATAGGTTCTTCTTATCCCTAAAGGCAGATCTTGTTCCTGCCACGCGTCCCCTTTCAAGTCATCAGAAGTGATGAGAGCTGGGTAAGGATCAACCCGACAGAAAACTGTTGTGTCACGACCATCCACAAGGTAAAGTCTGGTTGGAGTCAGCATATATATTTCCACGCATCGGGTTTCGCCAGTCGGCTTTTTTTCTACGAGATACCGACCGGAAGTCCTTTTGCCAACCTTGGATTTATCAAATCTTACTGCCATATTAACAGAAAGATAATAATCAATCTTGTAGCAGGATTTTGAGATACGATTGCCAGACTTTTCTTCAATGATCTCGCTATCTATAATGTCATCATAAAAGATCGTTGACCGATAAAACCTCATCCATGTCTTTGTATTCTTGGCATTCCTTTCCCGTAGCCAACAGGTCCCAACGAGCTGGTCTGAGGAGAAATCGCCAACAACCTCCTTGTCATCGTCCTGCGACTTACTTTGATGAAAAAGTAAACCATAATCAATTCCAATTATGGCTATATATGCAAAAATAATTAATGAAACTAAGAAAATAAATTTAAAAGCCTTCTTTATGCTGATACGCAGGTTATTACAAGCAAGATAATTGCAGATTGTTAACAAAAAGAGAAATAGGCATAACAAAAATAGTACAGCTAAACAATGCCCTAAAAGCCATTGAGGGTAGTGGAGGATATAAGATTCCATTCCCAACAAACTAAAGTTGAATACAAACACACAAAGAGCTACTATTATTAAACCTAATAGTATTTCAGATATATATTTATAAATCTTTTTCATAACTACACGGCTGAGTAATCTCACAAAGAGGTTGGTACTATTGTGTTATGGACCGTATTAGGTCAATCAGCCCCAGAAGCCCCAGAAGCAGGATAAGCCTTACTTGCAACAGACCATACAAAATTACCACTTTCAAACATCTCATTCGCGCATTCCAATGGGCTTTTTTCACTATCCAGAGTGACAGCCAGGGTATACGATAAAGGAATCATGGGGTCGGTTCTACTGATCACTTTTGAAGTTTTTGTATTACACATAGTTCCTGACCCCCTGTGCACTTCCATCGGTTCAATTGTTTTCAAATGCGAAGGCAAAGATACGAACTTATTCTCGAACATCCAAATTTTCAACGCAGAAAAATGATCAGTAGAACCGACCCCGTGATCCTGCTTAATAATGGCAGTTCCAATAATTGCCACTAATGCCAAAGTTCCTGCAATAATCAAAGTGTTCATTTTCTAATTCCTTTCTTTAATCTCTTTTCATCTTGGTCACTGTCATAAATGACATAGAGGCCAGACTCCTGCGATGAGAAGTAACTCCAAGATAGCAAAAGCCGTAATCATGTCACAATGTGGTCAGGATATTACGTGACTATCACAGATTGTCCTGACACCGTCGTGATATGATAACCTTATTTTAGAATCTTTTTTCCGTTTTGGATATAGAAGCCGTGCGCTGGGGCTTTGTCTAACCGCTGGCCCGAGAGATTGTAGAGCGCGGCTTTGGGCTGCTCCTGCTTGATGGCTGTGATGCTATTAAACTGGGTTTTGACGCCCCCCGTGAACTGTCCGATGAAGAAGATGGCACCCGTCGACTGCTCGCTGATGATATAGAGGAAAGGACGGTCGGCATGGAAGTTGAAGTATTTCGGCATACCTGTACTCGCCATTTCTATGGCGGTGACAGCAGCAGCCTCTGTGCCCTGTTCGTCGAGTTTGATCTTGGCCACCTGAAACATATTGCTGATACAGACTGGCACGTTGCAGAAATAGGGGAATTCTGCATCGGCAGTAAAGGCGGTAGGCATACCCAGATCAGACATTACTTTCTTGAGATTAATCGTATTTTCTGTCTCGAAGCGTGGCAGCTTCAGGTCTACATTATAAGTATAGCATTGAACCTGCCAATTGCTGCCGTTGAGCTGGTCGAGCACGTCGCTGATGGTCTTGCCTTCACGAGGCAGGAAGATGCGCATATTATAAGAGCCGTTGCCATAAGGCAGCGTTACAACCTGATAAAGGTCGTTTCCAGCATAGAGGATATCAGAATATGGCTTGTGCATCATGGGTACGACGGGTCCACCGCCAAAAGCTTCGTCCTTCGTATTGGCGACATCGAAGGGACCGGCCCATGCGCCCTTAAAGTAAATTGCATTCAGCAGATAGCTGACCGCATCTCGGTTGAACGTCTCTTCATTCAGCAATTCTTTGATCATTTCCTCGGTATGGTCGCTGGCCCATTGGTTGATCACGTCCATTGTCTGGCCGTCATTGAAGTCGCGGTTCTGTGGTTGGGCGTTATAGAATTCGTAGGCCTTCTCGATGAAACCGTTCTGCAGTTGATAGCCCAGACCTTCGTTTACGAAAATGGTGTTGGCAATAAGCGCTTTGGTATTCTCATCGAGCATATTAGACTCTGTGAGCATTCTCTGGCAGAAGGCGTTGATGGCATCGGCACCCGCCTCACCGAAGCCGAGCGTACGATTGATTTCCTCCAAGGTCTGTCCTGCGGCACTGTTGTTCAACATACCAAGGGCGAAAGTGATACTGAGCGGCGAGATCACACTGCTCGTCTCACCACGGGTCTGGCGGAAGAGGTTAAAGGCGAAGTCGTTGTTGCTGGTTATCAGTTGTTGTTCGCCCTCAGCGAGTTCGATGTCCCTCGGAGCGCGGAAGGCCGAGGCAGAGAACCTGATGCCGTTCGAATAGACATGCGACAACTCTTCGTAGTCGCAGATACAGTCTGGCTCTGATGCATAAGGATCGAATATCAGCCCTTTCCCTTCGAATCCGACGCCTTCAACGGCGATATAGGGAAGCATGTATTTACTGCCGTCAGGACGGACATTCTGATAGCGGTATCGGCGGAACGAATGACCATCTGTCGTGATGGTCTCTGCGATGCGTGTAGCATCGGGGAAATAGCCGCGATCGTAGTGCAGGCTGAAATCGAGCACCAGACCATCTCCCTCTTTGTCTTCGTAGCTGTACATATACACTTTGCCCTCCTCATCCTCGCGGAAAGCACCGAAGTACTTTTCTTTTAAGTTGCGATCATCCCATCGGTAGAGTTTCATATACTCGCGTTCATTGATAACCGTATCACCATTGAGTTGGTAATATGCCTGCCACGTCGAATGGTCGTAACTACTGCCGTCAGCCGCTGGCGTTTCGCGATACTCAAAATGATGATATACGTAAACCCACATCTTTCCCTGCTCCAGCATCTTTCGATCTGGAACAGTCGCATTGGCAACCATGCAAATGGCTGAAAGAACGAGTAATGAAACCAACTTTTTCATATGCCTATTTCTTCTATGTCCTTTTTTATATAACACCCGAG
>Ga0247610_10006535_pt1 | contig 12112 bp, 9 predicted proteins | sample 174DNAGHGhighgp2_FD_193483 | JGI IMG/M metagenome (GOLD analysis project Ga0247610, IMG submission 193483) | Sheep rumen microbial communities from Palmerston North, Manawatu-Wanganui, New Zealand - 1742 DNA GHGhigh gp2 | ecosystem: Host-associated > Mammals > Digestive system > Stomach > Rumen ...
GAGTATTGATTTCTATCATAATGCAGGATTAGATTATGTATCTTGTTCTCCATTTAGAGTACCAGTTGCTCGTTTAGCTGCTGCTCAGGCAAATATTAGAAATCCAAGGAAGTAATATTATGAGTCTAAGATTCAATCTTAGGCTCTTTTTTTCTCTTTTTAGTTTATTTTCTAAATGTGAAAATAATATCCGGAAAAATTAGCACAAATTTATTTTTATTTAATATTTTCATCTTGAAACAAAGATAAATAATATTTAATATAAAAGAAGAAAGGATACGGTGATTTTATGGTTAAGGATTTAGATTATGTTTTATATAATGGTGTAAAAATTCCACAAGTAGGCTTTGGTACATGGCAAAGCGCTCCAGCTGATGCTTATAATGCAGTTTTATGTGCTATTAAGGCTGGCTATAGGCATATTGATACAGCATTAGTTTATGAAAATGAAGAGGCTGTTGGAAAGGCTATTAAGGATTCTGGTGTAAAAAGAGAGGATATCTTTATTACAACTAAGCTTCCTGCAGATAAAAAAGGATATGATGTTACAATTGAATGTTTCAATGAATCTTGCAAGAATTTAGGTGTTGAATATTTAGATTTATATTTAATTCATGCACCTTGGCCTTGGAGTAATATTGGACAGGATTGTACTGAGGGCAATATTGAATCATGGAAGGCAATGATTGATTTATATAATCAAGGTAAGATTAGAGCTATTGGTGTTTCTAATTTCCAACCTTCTAATATTAAGCCATTAATTGAGGCAACAAATGTTGTTCCTATGGTTAATCAAATTAGATTTTTCTTAGGTAATACTCAGCCTAAGGTTACTAAGTATTGTAATGAAAATAATATTTTAGTAGAAGCATATTCTCCTTTAGCAACAGGTAAGATGCTAAATAATCCTACATTAGTAGAAATTGCTAAGAAATATAATGTTTCTCCAGCAAAGATATGCTTAAGATATTGCTTAGATAAAAATACATTACCTTTACCTAAGTCAATTCATGATGAAAGAATTATTGATAATATTTTACTTGACTTTAAGCTTGAAAAAGATGATATTATTAAATTAGATTCTATTCATGATGAATCTTTAGATAAGCCACTTAGAAGCTAGAGGAAGTGATTGCCTGTGTATGGTTTAAAAATGAAAAGATATTATTTAAATGAAATCATATCAGGTGCGAAATCGGATGATGCAAGATTAGAGGATACATCTATTAGAGGTAAAATTGCTTTAATTGATTCTGAAACATATGAGCTTTTAGGCTATGCTATTTTAATTGATACTCTAAAAATTAATTATGAGGAATATATTAAATGGCATATTTGTCCTGAATATGATTCTATAAAAGCTCAGGATTATATTGATAATCTTGATTTTACTAGATTACAATCAGATGCTTATTTATATAAGTTTTTAGATGTTATTAAGGTAGATGTTCCATCTATTGCAAATCCAATAAATGAAACTAGAACATGGATTGAATTTAATGAGGATGATAACATTACAGGATATAAGCAGGTATCTTTATTCGATTTTTAATATGAATTGGACCAATTTAAAAAAGTTGGTCTATTTTTTTCTTTTTATGTATTTAATATTTAAAAAAAATACGTTATAATATTTTTAATAGTTTACGTTATAAAAGAAAGGAAAATAGTATATGGCAGGAAACAATATTAGAAACGTTGTTGTTTTAGGCCACCAGGGTAGTGGTAAAACAACTTTAGTAGAATCTTTATATTCTACAGCAACAGGAAAGGCAAAGGGATCAGTTGAAAAGGGTACAACTGTAAGTGATTACCTTCCTGAGGAAAAGGATAAATTATCATCAGTTAGAATGAGTATCGTTCCAGTTGAATATGATAATTATAAAATCAATTTAATTGATATTCCAGGAAATGATGATTTTATCGGAGAGGCTATCGCGGCTATTGGTGTAGTTAAGGGTGCGATTTTAGTGCTTGATGCGACATCAGGTGTTCAGGTTGAAACTGTTAAGCATTGGAATATGCTTAGAAAGAAAGGCATTCCTACAATTATTTATGTAAATAAGATGGATAAGGAATCTATTAATTTTGAAGCAGTTTTAGATGAAATTAGAACAAAGCTTGGTAAGAATGCTATTCCATTCTGTTATCCAATGGGACATGATAATACATTCGATGGTTATATTAATGTAGTTACTTTAAAGGCTAGAAAATATAATGGTAAGGAATGTGAGGACGCCCCAATTTATGATGATAAGAAGCAAAAGGTATTTGAGCTTCATAATACAATGGTTGAGGCAGTTGCTCAAACTAGTGAGGAATTATTAGATAAGTTCTTTAGTGGTGAGGCATTAACTAATGAAGAAATTCATGAGGGCTTAAGAAATGGTGTTTTAGCTTCTGAATTAACTCCAGTATTAGTTGGTTCTGCATTAAAGAATATTACAGTTCATACTGCATTATCTATGCTAATTGATTATTTACCTAATCCTAGTGATTTAAAGCCAATTGAGGCTGTAAATGAGGAATTAAATCAAATTCAAATTAAGACATTAGATGATGAGCCATTTAGTGCATTTGTATTTAAGACAACAGTAGATTCATTCTCTGGTACTACATCAATTTTTAAAGTTAATTCTGGTGTTTTAAAGCAGGGTGATACTGTATATGTTCCTAATTTAAAGAAGAATATTTCTATTAATCAGCTATTTACATTATGTGGAGCTAAGCAAAATCCAGTAAATGAATTACATGCTGGTGATATTGGTTGTATTAATAAGGTTGATGGATTAGAAACATCTATGACATTATGTGATCCTAAGAATAAGGTTTTATATAATGAAATTGAATTCCCAACTGCAGTTTATTATAAAGCATTAGTTACATCTAATAAGAATGATGATGATAAGCTTGGTACAGTTTTACAAAAGATTATGCTTGAGGATAAATCAGTTGAGGTTAAGAGAAATCATGAAACTAATCAATTATTAATTGGTAGCTTAGGCTTAGGTCATTTAAATTTCATTTTAGAAAGAATGAAAAATTCTTATAAATTAAATGTTCAAACTGAGGATTCTAAGGTTGTTTACCGTGAGACTATCAAGGGCTCAGCTATTGGTGATGGTAGATATATTAAGCAATCTGGTGGTGCTGGATTCTATGGTGTAGTTCAAATGGAATTCAAGCCATCTGATGAAAATAAATTTACTGAAGAGGTATTTGGTGGTGCTGTACCTAAGAATTACTTCCCAGCTGTTGAAAAGGGCTTCTATGAGGCTTGTGAAAAGGGCTTATTAGCTGGCTTCCCAGTTATTGGCGTTCATGCTATATTAAAGGATGGTAAATACCATGATGTTGATTCAAATGAATTAGCATTTAAAAACGCTGCTATATTAGCATTTAAGGATGCTTATATGAAGTGTAAGCCCGTCATTTTAGAGCCAATTATTAAGGTTACTGTTACAGTACATCCTGATGATACAGGTACTATTTTATCTGATTTAAATACACGTCGTGCTAAGATTATTGGTATGGATGTAAACTCAGCTAAGGATCAAAAGATTACAGCTTTAGTTCCTGAATCTGAAATCTTAGAATATGTAAATGACTTAAAGTCTATGACTCAGGGTGCTGGTTATTTCAATAGAACATTTAATGGATATGAGGAAGCTCCAGCCTATGTACAGGAAAAGATTTTAAAATCTATAGTTAAATAATTATTTATGATAGGTAGTCTTAAAAAAGATTACCTATTATTTTCTTATATTTAAAATGGTGGTAGAATAATATAGTAAAAATTGGAGAATTAAGATGAATACAGTATTTATTATAGCTAATGTATTATCATTTGTTGGAAATACATTATTTACTCTATCAGCATTATTAAAATCAAAAAGAAAAATATTATTATTTCAATCAGCTAATCATATATTAGCTATTATTTCTGAATTTATGATGAACGCCTTTAGTGCTTTATCACAGGAGGCTGTATCTTTAACAAGAAATGCTATTTTATTGTTTTTAAATATTAAAAGTGAAATTGTTAAATTAGTATTAAATATTATTTGTGTTATAGTTGCCGTAGGATTAGGTGTAACATTAAACATTTTATTAAATGATAATGTTTGGTATGGCTATTTACCAGTTTTAGGAAATTTATTTTATTCAACTGGTGTAATAATAGCATTTATGATAAAAAATAGCCCACTTAAGAGTGAGGCATTTATTAAGGTATGCTTATTCATTAATTCAGTATTATGGGCAGTATATGGCTATTTTGTTGAACTATATCCTATAATGATATTTAATATTATCAATATGGTATTTTGTACAATTTCTATTGTAAGAATTTTTATATTAGCAAAAAAGGCTAAAAATTTAGAAATGAATCAGGTGAGTGACATTGTTGAAAAGGAAGAATAAAAATAATTCATTTGATGATAAGATTGAATTAGAGCTATTAAATAAATATTATATTGTCGATAGAGAAAATAAAATTATTACAATGCCTCTTCATTATGAAAAAGCATCTGATTTAATTGATAATAGAGTTATTAGTAAGGATAATTATTTATTTGATTATTCTGAATTGGCTTCTATAAATGATAGGATAAAAAGAATACCTATAATTTATAGTGTTAATATCGATATTCAAATTGATGATTATGAAGAATATAATCCAAAGAAACTATTAGATGGATTTAATGATGCTTTAGAATTAAATAGCTATAATTATGGTAGAGAAAGAAGAAAGAAATGGCTTCAATCTGCAATATTATTAGTTATAGGCTTAACTATATTATTTTTCATGGCCTATGGAAAAATAAATTCATGGTTTGGTGATGGAAATAGAGGTAAGGTATTTAGTGAAGCCTTTGATATTTTTGGATGGGTATTTATTTGGGAATGTGTAACTGTTGCCTTTCTAACTCCATCTGAATTAGGTGTTAGTAGTCCTTTATTTAAATATCGAGTTAAGAAAATATCATTTAGTAATTCTAAAGGAGATATATTATCTAGTGAGGAAACTGCCGTTATTTATAATGAGTGGACTAATGAAAGAAAATGGGCTATCTTTTTAAGATGGGCATTATTAATTTCTGGTACATCATTAATTGTTTTAGATATTATTAGAACATTAGAATTTGTTGGTGAATTAAATTTATTTGATCCTAATAGCGTAAAGTCACTATTTACGGATCCTAATACTAAGGCTACTTTAATAATATATATAATTTTTTATTCTATTCAGTTTTTGGTATTATTGGGTGCTGGTATATTAAATTTATCTTTATATAGAAGAAAGAATATTCATAAGGTAGCATCCTATTGCTTCTCTGTATTATTATTCTTTGTAGTAATTATAGATTTTATATATTTAATTAGTGATAGTATATCCTATAGCTCTGTTACAGGACATATTGTGACTGTTTTAATTGTTTTATTATATATTTTTTCTGTTATCTCATCATTTAGATTTATTAAAAAGGAGAATAATAAAAATGATTCCTTAGATTTAGTAAAAGATGATAATAATCTAGATGGTAATAATAGTGATAAACTGAGTGAAAAACAAGATTAAATATAACTTTTGGGATAATTGTTTAATTGAATTTTAGATTTAATTAAAATATAATTATATTGTATGTATTAAGGATAAGAAGAGGTAGATATTATGTTTTTAAATGCATTTTCAGATTTAATTAATAATATTAGCGAAAAGACTGGAATTAATTCTAAGGATTTATTATTTTTCGCAGCAATAATTTTTGTTATTTTAGTTATTGCTATATGGGTAATAATAAGTGCTTTAGTTAAAAGAGGAAAAGCTAAGAATAGAATACAAGCTAAGAATAATGAAGCTAAATTAGAGGCAAGTGATGCTACAAAACAAGATGATAATAATGTAGTAGTAAGTGATGCTAAGGCTGAAGAAGCTATAACAAAAGAAGAAAAGGCTGAAGAGGTAGCTGAACCTACTAAAGAAGCTGTTGAACCTGTTACTGAAGATGCTCAAGAAACTGAGCAGGTTGTTGAAGAGACTCAAGCAGAAGAAAATGCTGATGCAGAAACTGAAAATGTAGCTGAAGAGCAAGCTAAGTCTAGTGAAGAAGCAGAAGAAACAGAAGAGGAAGCAACTGCAGTTATTTCAGAATCAAATGAGACTGTTATTGTTGTAGATGCTGATAATCAAGAAGAAGTAACTGAGAAAGCTCAAGAAGAGACTGAACCAGAAACTGAAGTTGCTGAAGAGACAGAAACTCCTATTGAAGAAACAGAAAAAACTGAACCTGAAGAGGCTGAGCCTACTGAAGAAGTAGCTGAAGATATTGAACCAGTAGAAGAGAATGTAGTAGAGGAAGTTACTGAGCCTGAGGCTGAACCTGTTACTGAAGAAGCACAAGAAGCTGAGCAGGTTGCTGGAGAGACTCAAGCAGAAGAAACTGAAGCTAATGATAATGATGAGACTGAAGATGATTCTTCTAGCAATTTAGTTGAACCAATTGTATTTGCTGATGAAGAGGCTACTGAAGCTGAAAAAGAGGAAGAACCAGAAACTGAAGAAGCAACTGAGGAAGTAGAAGAGACAGAAGCTGTTGAAGAAGAAAAACAAGTTGAAGAAGCACAAGAACCAAAGAATAATGATGAATTAGATGATATAGATATTTCATTAGATGATATTACTCAAGATTTAAATGAAGGTGAATTTGAATCTAAGAAAAAGGAATCTATTAATAAGTTACAAGAATTATTAGTGTATCTTAAGAAGTAATAGGGAGGTTTATTATGGCTAAATCAAATGTTAATGTAGATGAATTAAATAAAGATATTGAAGCATTAAAGAATGCTAAAACTGAAGATGAAGTTAATGCTATTATGGCTAAATATAATGATGCTATAGATGAAATGGAAAAGGAAAAGTCTAAGCCTGAAAAGAAAACTACTAAGGCTAAGACTACAGCTGCTAAGACAACAGCTAAGAAGGCTCCTGCTAAAAAGAAGGCTGAGGAAGCTCCTAAGGGTAGATCATATAATGGTAAATATGAGGTTTATGAAATTGGTGATGGATATCAATATCATTTAAAGGCTTCTAATGGTGAAATTCTATTTGTGTCTGAGGTTTATACAACTCGTGAGGGTGTAAGCAAGGCAATTGATGCATTAAAGAAGAATATTGAAACTGGTGAATTAAGAATTTCTAAGGATAAAAAGGGATTATTTAAATTTAAGCTTGTTGCTAAAAATCATAGAGTATTAGCTATAAGCTCAACTTATCCACAGGAAAAGGGAGCTCAAAGAGCTTCTGAATCATTCAAGAAATTTGCTGTTAAGGCTGATATTGTTGATATTGAATTTGAGGATGCTGATGTTAAAACAGCTACTCCTATTGAAATTGATACAAAGGAAAGAAAGAATGGCGGTAAATTCGAAATCGAAAAATTCGATGGTGAATATAGTTGGGATTTAAAAGCATCTAATGGTCAAATATTATGTCAGGCAGATGGATATACATCTAAATCTGGTGTATTAAATTCTATTGAGTCATTCAAGAAGAATATTAAAGAAGGCACATTTAAGTGTGTTAAGGATAAGAACAATAATTATTGCTACAAGCTATATACTCAATCAGGACGTGTATGTGCTGTAGGTGAATCTTATACTACTAAGTCTTCTGCAGAATCTGCAGCTAATTCAGTAGTTGCATTCTATAGAGATGCTGAAACAGTTGAAATTTAATTTTTGGGGGTATTTGTCAAATACCCCTTATATTTATAAGGAGTATCTATGGATAATATAATAATTCCAGGTGGAATAATAAAAGGTATTATTTCTGGTAAAAAGAAAAAGGATAATAAATATGAAAAGGGTAAAATTCAGAGAATTAAAATAAATGATAATGATGTTATCCAATTATCTTTATTTACTGAAAAGCAGGTTTTTCATATGAATTATAATGATAATGAAATTAATAATGCTTTAATTGATTTACTTGAAAATGATTTTAATAATTTAGAATTAACTACAGATGAATATACCTATAGCTATAGAATTACATCTAAGGGTAAGGTTTTATCTAATAAGCACAAAAATAAGGAAGCTGTATTTGTAGAAACTAATTTTAATAGAAAGAAAAAATATATCATTGAAGAAGGAATGGTAGTTCCTGCCTTAGTCGATTTAGGCGTTATGCTAAATGATGGTAGGATTGTTAAAGCAAGCTATGATAAATTTAAGCAAATCAATAGATTTTTAGAAATTATTGATGATTCTATCGGAAATGAGAAATATCTAAAAATCATTGATTTCGGATGTGGTAAAAGCTATTTAACATTTATTCTTTATTATTATTTAGTTGAAATTAAAAAGATTGATTGTGATATTATTGGACTAGATTTAAAAGAGGATGTTATTGATAAATGTAATGACATAGCTAAAAAATATAATTATGATCATTTAAAATTCTATAAGGGAGATATAGCAAAATATAAGGATAGTAGTGTTGATATGATTGTTACACTTCATGCCTGTGATACAGCAACTGATTTTGCTTTATATCATGCAATTAATATGAAGTGTAAATATATATTCTCTGTTCCATGTTGCCAGCATGAAATTAATTTCCAATTATCTAGTGATAAATTACATGTTTTAAATAAATTCGGTATTTTAAAGGAGAGATTCTCTGCCTTATTAACAGATTCTATTAGAGCAAATATATTACAATATTTTGGTTATAAAACAAATGTAATGGAATTTGTTGATTTTGAGAATTCTCCAAAGAATTTATTGATTAGAGCTGAATTAAAATCTAATCCTGGTAATGAAAAAATAAAAAAGGAATTAGATGATACTATAAAAGAATTTGGTATTAAGCAAACATTATATGAATTAGTTTTTAACAAAAACGAAGAATAAATTATAAGAACAATGCGATAAATTCGTGTTGTTCTTTTTTCTACTTGTACATTGATAACTGTTAATAAAAATATTTCTATTGCAAACGCTTTACATCTAAATGGAATAATGTTATAATTTTTGTAAACTTGTTGCTAAAACGCTTTCTAGCAACAATAAAGATTTATTATTTTAAGGAGATTTACAAAAATGAAGAAGAGAAAAATTTTATTAGGTTTAGCATTAGCTGCCGCAGCAGTATTCAGCTTATCTGCATGTGGTGAAGATAAACCAGCTGATCCAACTCCAACTACAGAAGGCGGAGAAGGAACTACACCTGATACAAAACCAGATGGTGACAAAGGTACAGGTGGAGGAACTGTAACACCTACTACTCAAAAGTTTGATGTTAAGTTCATGAATGGTACAACTGAATTAACTGATTTAAAGCAATCAGTTGAAAAGGATGGTAAGGTAACTAAACCTGCTAAAGATAAATTACCTACACAAACAGGCAAGAGATTTGATTTCTGGTCTGCAGATGGTGGAGTTACAGCTTATAACTTTGATGACCCTGTTACAGGTGCTGTACAATTAGATGCAGTATTTGTTGATGCAAATGAATATGATACATTAGCTGCTTCAGCTAATAAGATTGTAGCATTAGATTTCTATAATGACGCAGTACCTACAGTTGAAAAAGTATCATTTGATGCAGACGCTTTAACAATTAATACAAATAATGCTGAAAACAAAGTAACTAACGATGGTAGGTATCATATTGAAAAGGATAACTTAAATGTTGTTTTTGGTGATAAGAAGATTACAACAACAGGTGTTCTTACAGCATATTTTGAAGTATCATTTGATGCTATTGCAAACGGAGAAGCATTCTTCCAAGTTGATGGTACAAGCGCTGGTAAAGAAAATACCGAAGTATTTGGTTTAAGAGTTACTTCAGGAGATAATAAGGGTAAGATTGGTTATAGATTAGATGGTGGCACAGAAATTCCATCTAACGTTTCTGTAACTGCAAATACATTATTTAAGATTAAGGTTGTTATTGATACTGCTGATGGCAAGGCTTCATATGCAGTTGATGGAACAACAATTGCTGAAAATATAGCAATCAATATTAATGCTATTAGAGGTTTAAAGTTTACTGCAAAGAATACTGGTGCATCTAAGAAGAATGTTGATAACATCGTTGCTACATTCGAAGCAAAGACTGCTGATCCAGTTGTAACTGCAAAGGCTGCAGCAATTGCTGAATTAGATGGTAAGACATTATCAACTGATGCTGCTATTAAGGCTGCTGAAGAAGCTAAGATTGCTACAGCTAAGACTGCAATTGGTGCTGCTACTACAGTTGATGATGTAAATGCTGCAAAGCAAACAGCATTAACTTATATTGATGCAACAAAGTATACTTTAACTGTTAAGGCATATACTGCTGCAAATGCAGCTCTAGAAGGTTCAACAGATGTAGTTAAGGTTTACTTAGGAACAGATACTGTTTCAATAGATGATGTTGAATTTACAGGATATAGTGTTGAAAAGATTTACACAGATGCTACATTAGCAACTGAATATGTTCCTGCTGCATTAACAGCAAATACTGTTGTTTATGCTAAAGTAGCTTCAAGTTCTTTAGCTGGTTCATGGTCAGCTGCTGACTTAACAGTTACAGCTGCAGATAAGGATAAAGCAATTGCTGCTGGAACTGAGTTAACTTCAATTTGTTCAACTGTTGGAACAGTAACTTGCAAGTTAAATGGCGACGAGAATGCATGTATTGGTTATGAAGTTAAACAAAATGGAAATGGTTCAATTAAAATTGAAGTTCCTACAGGAAAAACAGTTACAGTTACTTTATTATTAAGATCAACTAGTGGCAGTAATACATCAGATGGTATCGGCGTTTATAATGGTGATACAGCTGTAGTTCCTACTACATTTACACCTGATTCTAGTGATACTACTTCAGCAGTTGATGCAAATGGTGTTATTACTATAAAAGGTACAAAGGATGTTACAGTTGTTTATACATTAGCTGCTGGTACTTATACATTAAAGAATAATGCTTCATCTACTAATAACCGTGGATTTAGAATTTCATCTATTGAAGTAGTAGAAGCAATGTAATTATTTCAATATATGTTGCAGTGTTAAAGTTAATAAAAAATGTTGTTTATAATGTGATATGATATCTCTAAAGTAGACAAATAAAAAATATAAGGATAAAATGAGTAACAATCCCAATAGGGATTCGAGATACATCCAAAATTATTTGGTTCTTTAAATTATAAGTAGTGTACCATACCATACATCTCCAAATTAACGATAGTATGGACTTTAAAATATCGATGGTGCAACTACAACTACAAAATATAAGGAGTGATGGTTCTGTCATATGGCAGAAAGTCACTCCTTTTTATTATGCTTAGGACTATAAATTAATAATTATTTTTTGTGTTTGTTATATTTGCCACGTTTCTTTCCAACATCCTTATTAGTTTTCTTTCGGGGACTATATAACATTGGCGAATCTGAGTTCATGGCAAACATAATTCTGTTTCTCATTCGTTTAAAATTTCTAGAACCAAAAGAAGACCTAAAAATAGTTTTTATATCTCTGTTAGCCCTCTCCATTGGGCCATTAGATATTCTAATGTTATCTACTTTATTAAAAGAATTAATGATTTCATCATGCCAGCTCATCATTAACTTCCAAGCTGGTGCTAATTCTTCAATTTCAGAAGATTGGAAATGTTCTATGATAGTTTCTAACCATTCTTTAGCATTATCCAAAGTAGCAGTATCATTGAAGTTCCTATACTCATGATAAAGTTCATATGTTTTTTCAAGTCTTGGACTTATTTTTAACATTCGCTCTACGATTTCTACTTGAGATAAGTATTGACCAGATCTTCCTATCTTAAATTTCTTATGAGATAGCTTACTTGGATCACGTGTAATCAATTTCCAAAATGATTTGAACAACCAATAATAGTTATTATTTTCTTTCTTTAAATAGCTATATTTCTTCATGGTGTCAATTCTAACAGCATGAACACAGTTAGATATATTTTTAATTACATGAAATGGATCAGCGCATATTTTGGCCTTAGGAAAGTATTTTTTAGCAATCTTTCTATATGCTTCATATAAGTCAGTAGAAAAGAATTCTACGCTATCTCTTTCCTCCATAGGTATT
>Ga0247610_10006536_pt1 | contig 12111 bp, 11 predicted proteins | sample 174DNAGHGhighgp2_FD_193483 | JGI IMG/M metagenome (GOLD analysis project Ga0247610, IMG submission 193483) | Sheep rumen microbial communities from Palmerston North, Manawatu-Wanganui, New Zealand - 1742 DNA GHGhigh gp2 | ecosystem: Host-associated > Mammals > Digestive system > Stomach > Rumen...
GACATGGTTCGAGTCCCAGTCAAGACACGTCACGACGTTCTCGACGCAAAGAAGAACGGAGAGGCAGTGGACAAGTTCAAGTACGGTGTCCTTGCCGACAACGCTATCCGTGAGACCACATCGTTCTCATCAGCGGTATGTGGCGAAAATGACCATGAATCTCACCTTACCGTAGGTGACACGGTAGCCTCGGAACTGGAGACCGATGCCGAGCACGCAGAGGAATTCATGCAAGAAAAGCTCCGTGACGTCATGGAAGACCACTTGAGCGCAGAAGAGAATAATTTATTACGAAGATTGTATGGCTTGGACGGCTGCGAGGAAACGATCAGCGAAATATCCTCAGAACGCATGGTCAGCAAGGAACTCTTGCGCCGTATGCGGACGAGGGCTCTTGCTAAACTGAAAGGACTTCGAGAAGTCGCCGAGCTGAGAGCTTCGGTTGGTTCGTAATGGGATTGTTGAATTTCATAAATGGTTTGTTCCATGGCGACAAGGTCGAAGTAGAATATTTAGGAAAAAGGTCGAATATGGCTAACGATACACTTATTTTTACTGGACAGCCGGACTACAATTCGGTTATCGGTCAGACTGGCGAAGGTGACCGTATCAGTCCGCAGATCATTCAGCAGATGGCTGAGGAAACTGCACGTATCAGTGCAAACAACCCAGTTCCGGGACAGAGGATGCCCCGTGGCCGTGGCGTTGGCGTGAATACGCAGCAGATGCCGCCAGCGGCACCTATTGCGCCTCCGCAGCCTGGTTATGGGCAGCAGCCAGCCAACTATGGCCAGCTTGCTCCGGGATATGCTCCGCAACCACAGCCGCAGCCAATGTCTTACCAGCCGCAGCAGCCACCGCAGGGAATGAACATCCCTATCGGTCAAGCTCCACAGCCCCAGCCACAGCCGATGCAAGCTCCCATGGGCATGCTTGCCGAGCCGTTCTCCGAACTGGTCATTACCGATACGGAATGCCACTTGTTCGTGGACTTGCCGGGTATCCCTAAGGAGAATATCGGAATCAAGCTGACGCAGAACAACGAGGTCGCCGTGACGTTCCATAGGGACACGCACGTATCCTTGATGTCCGCAGAGGCCAAGCCGACGCAGAAGAAGGGCGGCAAGAAGAAAAAGGAAGCTACCAAGTGGGCTGCGCAAGTCAACATCCCAGACTACTTGCTGGGAGACCACACCGTAGTGTACAGCATTATGAAGCCGGTTGACGAGAACCGCATCAGCTGTTCTTTCGACCTTGGACAGTTGCATGTGGTTCTCGGCTTCCGTACACCGCTTGAAGGCAAATCTATTTCGATTGGTTAGTCCTATGCTAAGTCTTGCTGATATCACTGACGAAATGGCAGCCAAGAAGAAGGCTTCAATAATCGAGCGAGCCGAAGAGATCGACTGCGAGGTCGTCTTCCTCGACGACTTGGACAAGGCTCTTGTCGGTTGCCATCTCAATTCAGAAGGAAATATAGTCCCGGTCTACGACCGAGGTCTGTGTCTCGACATTTTAGCACAGCAGTTTTCGGAGGATTGCCCACCGGACGAGGATCCGTACGAGCAAGCTTGTGAGTGGTTCTCGTACAACACGGAACGCTCGCTGCCGTATCTACACGAGAAGGCACCGATCATCGTGGACTTGCTTTAAGCTAGAGGCCGCCGAGAGGTGGCCTTTTTTAATTTGATAAACTGATGGTGTTACTATCCGAGAATGTCCAATGATCAGTATGATTGAAATGATTAACCGTCTATGCGACGACGACCAGGCACTCTGCGAAGCGCTTGTGGAACTGTACAGACATGTCGACACAACGCCACCCAGCGCAGCGATCGGCGTGCGACTGTGGCAGCGTATCGAACAGCTGTACCAGAACGGCAAGCTGGGTGATGTCCTCGGCCAGAAGAACCGCATGCGTCCTACTGGCGTTCCCATGGATGTAGGCGGAGCCCGTATTATCTTGGTCGCCGGCAAGTGCAATGATCCTCGTAACGTCTCTTATAACCAGAGCGTAGGCACGAAGGTTCCGGAACGTATTGTAGTGAACATCGGCCCGTACATCAGCAAGTACTATGCTGAAAACGTGGTGTCCGTCGAGAACATGGAATCCTATAACGACATCGTGTACAAGATTCTCTTGGCTAATAAAGAGGATATTCTTGCTAAGATTGACGACGTTCTGAGGTCTCGTGCGAAACGAGACAATATCGTGGATACGAGCATTGACAAAATCAAGGAAATGTATTCCACTGATCCGGACGATTAAAAGAAAAGCCAGTCGATCGACTGGCTTTTTTCTTAATGTTTACCGCAGTTGCATCCGTGATGAACCTTGGATATCGCCTTTCGGACTACGCTGCCTACCTTGTAGGCGACCTTCAGCCCGGTCACCTTCAGCTTCTCCGGAAGAATCCAGACATAGTCCTTGATCTGTGGGAAGTCCGCCGACAGCTTCTCGATAGCCTTTGCACCGGCGTACTTCGTGCCAGTTGCGTCGACGTACTCGAAGTCTGACTTGTAGGCACCGATCGCCACGTACTCGACGGAATCGCCGAGCTTGCGGCTGACGAGTCGCTTGAACTCGGAGCAGACCGGACAGTCGCTATCAAAGAAAAGCTGAGGCTTCTTCATTACAGAGCCCCCATAAAGCCGAACTTGACACGCTGTTCTTCCGGCTGGTCTGGCGTGATCTTCTGCTTGACAGTATAGTCCTTGACAGGGCCGAACACGTCTTCCATGAACTCGTTGATGTCATTGAACGTAGCTGCCTTCTTGTCACGCTGGTTTTCGCTTGCTCCCTTCTGCGCGGCCTTCATTGGGCTTTCGTCATAGCTGCCGCCGTTGAAGCACTCGGTCTGTGCCTGGTCATTAAACTTCATGACGTTGAAGATGTCTGCGAGAGTGATTTCGTCCATCGGCTCGATCTCGTCCTGTTCGAACGAGAATTCCGGCCAGCAGCCGTTTTCGCCGCATTCGTCTTCGCACTCGGTCGGCTTGGCGGTCATGATGTTGGAGCCGTCGTTGCACTTCACCACGAGGATGACCGGGGTCTCACAGCAAGTAGGCTTTACGAAGTCGCCGATATTGAAGTGAATCTTGCAATCCGGGTCGCACATGTCCATGCACTCGTTGAAGTTATGGAGACCTTCCTTGATTGAACGTCCAATTCCGGCAATGCCGAGACCTTCGGCCATTACACGTTCGGCATCGGCATCATCTTCGGAACCGAATATGGCTTCCTTGGTCTTGGCACCCTTGGCCGGAGTGCCGCAGCTGCCACCAGTTGTCTTGGGCTGGTCGGCTGTGCCACGGACTGCGTAGACATTCACCTTCGGGTTCGGGTCGTAGGGCTGGTTGCCCATCTCGCCATCGATCACCATAGCGCCGAAGTCGTCGTCCTCCGGCTCGACGTCAGGCTTTGCCATCGCTTCGAGTTCGATGGGACGTGTGAGCTTCCTCAATTGTTCAAGTTCGTCGTACATGGGCATAATTTTATTCCAAGTCGTTTATGCCTAGTTTATACGTTTTCTTCTTGTTCTTGGTCTTGCTGTTGCTGTTGTAGACGGCCTATCGCCATCTGCTCTCGCTGTGCAATCTGGTCTTGGACGAACTCTAGCGCACGGTTGGTCTCCTCGCCGGTATTTCCGATAGCGGTGAAAGCCAGCTCCAGACCCTTGAGGAAGTCCACTTCCTCGACGTTTCCGCCTTCGAACTGCGGAGATGCTGCGTAGTAGATGCACCAGTACAGAGAAGTCACGTGGTCATCGTGATTACCGCCAGTAGCTCCCCACTTACGTCCGGATTCGGTCGTAGTCGTGAAGGACATGAGTTCGTTGATAGTCGCTTCGTCGTGAAGCTTGCAGTAGAATCTCTGCACGTACAGCTTAAGCAGCATGACCGCAGACTGCTTGATCGTATCAGTAGCCCACATTCCGCGCAGCTTGTTGTCGTAGTGGACAAGGTTCTCGTACTGCAAGTTGTTGAACATGATGCCGAGGGTACGTGCGCCGGGGCCGTTGTATTCGATCGTCAGCGGCGGGAATCCGTAACCTTGAAGAACTAGGTATGAATATGCGCAGAAGTCTTCGATAGTCACCGTATTGGACGACATCACGAATACTTGTTCGAGGTCGATGTTGCTCTTGGCGAGCAGAACTTGGAGTACGTGGTAGTCCTTACGGATACCGTATCCAGTATCGATAGATGCGATGTAAGTCCAGCCGTTCACTTCCATCTTCTGACGGATGATTGGCTTCTGGAACATTCTCATCTGGAAGTCAGGAGGAGTTGCCGCCATCGGCAGCGGATTGTCTGGATGCAGTTTCTGCAAGATCTTATAGTCGATAAGCGTGATTGCAGAACCTACGAACTCGCATTCGTATTCCTGTCGGAACTTTTGTTCGCCGATACGACCGATTTCGTCGATACCCCACTGGGCGTCACGACCGGGCACCTCGTTCCACTTCACCGTAGACCTGACGAATTTTGACAGCAAGTCGTGATACGATGCGGTCTCCTCGTCAACGGCTTCTTGCCATAGGCGATAGAACAGGTTCATGCCGTACGGGGTGCTCGTGATAATAACTCGTGTTTTCTTACCAGACGAAATAGACGGCAGCACTGATGCCCAGAAGTCGTCTGCTAGACCTTCACGGAGGAACGCGAATTCGTCCAAGTACAGAAGGTTAGGAGAGAAACCACGGATACCTTCGCCAGTCGTTGCGGCGATAAGGATACGTGTGTTGTTGGAGAACTGTATGCTCAACTTGTTCCATAGCTTGACACCGGGCTGAAGCCAGAATGGCAAGGCTAGGTACGAGTCACGCAATAGCTGCAGCTGTTCCTTTGCAAGAGAAAGCTTGTTGGCGAGCATTGCCACGAGCTGGTCTGCATGGAACATTGCGTACCACAAGATGAAGCCACGCACGATTGTAGACTTACCGACCTGACGACTCCATCGGTTAATGTTGAAGCGGTATTTCAAGAACCGCTTGACTGCTGCTTCTTGGAAAGGCCACGTCTTGAATAACTGCATGCCATAGTCTTTTGTGTTGATGTACATGTAGTTATTCATGAAGTAGAGAGGATCCAATGCGCACTTCTTTATCTCGGCCAATTGCTTGGCGGAGAGCTTCACTGACTCCTTCGCATCACGAAGGTTTGCAATTCCGTTAAATGGCATTTATGTCCTATTTGAAATTATTTTTGCTATATTTCCATATAGAGTTTATCAGAAGAGCTGTATATGCCCAATTTTTCGATAGTTATGGCCTATATGGACGGCAATAATTCATTCCGCAGAAGGAATTTGTTTGCGGTAATCGACCGTTGTCTTGAACTGATGCCTGACGCCGAAATCGTAATAGCCGAGCAGGGCGAATCGAGCCAGTCCGAGAAATTGTCCAGCTACAATCCTCGCATGAAACGCATCCAAGTTGATGAAGGAAAGCGTTTCCACAAGACGAAACTGCTGAATGAAGCCATCAAGAATACGACCAGTGACGTGATCGTGATGGTCGATGCTGACAGCTACTTGAACGATGTTGCCGCCAAGTCTATCGATGAGGGTGTGGAACTGCTCAAGAACAACTGCGCTGGTATCGTATATCCGTATGACGGTGTCGATTATCTTAACGAGGGCTACACGAGGAAACTTCTGGACGGCGGCACCATCAATTCAAAGTTCTGTTTCCATGGTGTACATATACAGCGCCAGACCGGCCTTTGCAACATGTACTTGAAATCCTCTTGGGAAAAGGTGCGTGGGTTCGACGAGGAATTCTACGAGTGGGGAGCAGAGGACGATGCGTTCACTTACAAGATCAAGCGAGCTGTCGGTCCTGTAATGAGGATGCAAGGATACATTTACCACTTGTTCCATCCGCAAGTAAACACTGCTCCGTACATGGAATCGATGGTGTACAACAATAACCGCAAGCTGTGTGCGTGCATTCGTCGTATGACTAACGAGGATTTCGACAGCTTCTTGGCAAAGAAGGTGTCTTTGACCGAACTGGTAGAGAAATACGACAAGAAGAAGCGTCTGAATGTACGTCTGCAGTGGCCTTGTACTCCGCAGACACTGCTTACGGTCGATACGACTATCTATGACATCGACTACGACGGCGAAATGAGCTTCACCAAGATCCTCAATGCCGTTATGGTAGAGGACGGTGCAGCCTATATTCCTATCTTTGTGCATGAAATCTTCGACGAGATCCCGGATTTGTCTCCAGAACAGCGCAAGGAGATCGATGACTATGTCGCACATGCCAAGAAATTGGCTGAAATGGAGGCTGAATGATCTTTTTTGGGAAAGATTTGGGTGCGTTCGAGGGAGAATCTAAGTACGACTTGCTTGCGGTGGCCGTAGCGAGGTCTATTGGGCATGAAACCAGGTTTGCAGCACCAAATGTTGTCCCAGATTTGGGTGTGACTCAGTTCGGCGACGGATTGGTGAGGCGTGCCGAAGGTAAAAAGAACGTCTACATTTTCCATGACTGGTATGACGCTTACAGAAACAAGGTCGGAAAGTATGACAAGGCGATTTTCTTAGGAAAATTCGACCATCCGTCGTTCGAAAAGTCGGTTACGTTGGATTCATATCCGGTATCGCATCGTGTTGCTCGCCCAGAAGACCCAAAGGGGCAGATATTGATTTGCGGCGAGTACGAAGAACATTGTCACGACTGGATAATTGACCATGTAAAGACCATTTTATCCGAAAAATACATGACGGTTCGTATAGCGTGCCCGTATAACGGTGATTCGGAGGATCATTCTGGGTTCTTTAAAATGCGGAATGCGTTGGTTCAGCTCATGAGACAAGAACGTGACATTACGGACAGTCCGTTTGCCTCTGTGGGACTGCTGGGAGAGTACATGTCGTCGGCAAAATACATACTGCATTGTGGAGGTCATCGAGGTATGGTACACTCGCTGGCGGTAATTACGAAGAAATGTTGTTCTTACACTGGCGACGACTCGTACCGTCCGTCGACGATAAATGAGCTAAATGCCAGGTTGTTGCCGTTTTTACGCTGATTTGCTATATTTCGGGTAACCGAGGTTTTACTTTGTAATACAAATGTTGTGAAGAAGGAAGTAGAATGTCTCATAAAAAAATCATTTCTGTACTGAAAGTGTTACTTTTTGGTGCGTTTGCGATTAATCTAGTTAGAGTATTTATTCGCACCTGGAAATACGGTGGATCCAAGTCAAGCGTGACTGTCCAATATGATGACGGGATACCAGAAGGGATGGATGTGTAATGGCGAATACTGACAATATCAGTTCTAGGCTGCTTGACGATATCGGCAGCATGCTATTGAATATCGAGATCGACAGCGATCTCTGGGTTGGCAAGGATGCGAAGGCTAAGCTTCGCTACTTGAAGAACAAGCTATCTGGCGACACTCGCCGCAAGCTGATCAATGTCGGTACGCACTTGGCGGAAAGTGTCATCGACATCGTGAAGGATAATGCAACCGGAAAGCTGCGTGACTATGCAGACCTTGCTGAGACTGCGCTGAACTTGAGCAAGGCCAGCATGATCGTGAATAACTTGTTCATTTCGCAGAAGTACGAGGTGCATACTGACTACGATGAACTGGCAAAGTTCATGGGCTACAAGAATGGTCAGGCTATCCACACGACGCAGATGGATTCTACGTGCGATATCTGCAAGGCTCTCATCGAAATGAAGCCGGAAATGCAAGACAAGTACAAGGTAAAGATCGTGAAGACTCACCGTCCGCCTTCAACTGGAAATCAGACCGTTGGCGAAATGGTGACGGTGTACATGCTTATCAAGTACCGCAAGGTGAACGTCGGCGTGGAAGTCAACTATTACGACCAGAAGAACAAGGACAACAACGTCACGCAGAATTCCGGCTACAGCTACATCAACGTCGGCGTGTACAATGCTGACATGTTCGGACTTACTGACGACATTGATCCGGATGACGACGAGGAAAGCGTGGATATCTTGGACGATATCGTGCATATCATCTACGCAAACTACATTTCCTCTATCGATATCAAGAAGAACTTGATCAAGATCGACGGCGGTCATTTCCATACTGAACCCCGCCGCAATATCAACTTCGACATTCACAATATCGACATCGCCGACATGTCACGTACTTGCCGTGCGGTGTTGTCTTCCAAGCGTCGTCGTGGCTACATTCTGCAGGGTGACCCCGGTACTGGCAAGACGGTGTCCATCCACAAGCTGGTGATGGAGTTTACAGACGTTCCGGTATTCTGGATTTCATCTGACTCGCTTAACGATACTGGAAAGATCCGTAGCGTGTTCCGTATTCTGAACATGTTCCCCGGCTCTATCTTCGTGTTCGACGATATTGACGGCAACGACTTCAGCAAGAAGGACAACCTCACTACGACGTTCATCACTTGTATCGATGAGACCAACTCGAACAAGTTCTCTGGTGTCATCATCATGACGATCAATGACCCTCAGAGAATCAACTCTACCATTAAGACTCGTAACGGTCGTATCGACGAAGTTATCCACGTCAAGAACCCGGATTCTTTCCCACTGGTGCTCGACGTCATTACGCAGCGTTACAAGTGCCTCGGTGCTACCAAGCCGGACTGGATGGTCGAGACGAATGAGGACTTCGCCAAGCTGATGCAGACGATTATCGACGCAAGTTTCACCCATGCCCACATCGCGGGCATCATTAGCGACCTTGTCGACCTATATCCGGACGGATACGGCATCGACGACTTCGCTTCTGCGGTGAACAAGCGCATCCAGAGCATCGCAAATGCGGCAATGGTGACGGGGTCTGACGGACACATCGTAACCGCCAAAAAGTAAGTAAAAAATAATTTACGTCGGAACCGGCTCGGTTCCGGCGTTTTTATTGTGCCCGGCTGAAGCGGTATCTACATATGGTATAAATATCAACAAGATATCAACAATATATAGTGGTTTACCGCTAATTTGGGGCCATTTGGGGGTTTGTTTTCGGATTTGATTTTTGCTAAACTTGGCAATACTGAAAGAGTAAATTTAACTGCCGAAACGGCAAAAGAGACGTTATGTTAATACATGTAATTAAGCGTGACCATCGTAAGAAACCATTCGATACGAAGCACATTTATGACGCAATCGAGGCAGCTTTTAAGGACTGCACTACCCAATACACAAACGAAATTCTGGACGGCCTTGTAGGTGAAGTCGTCGACGACCTGTCGGCTGGCGGAAGGAAGTCCGCAAAGGTCGAGGACATCCAGGACACCATCGAAAACGTGCTCATGGATAGCGGCTACAATTGTGTAGCCAAGGCTTTTATAAAGTACAGACAGGACCGTGCCCGTATCCGTGAGAATGAAAGCGGCGTGTATGCCATCATTCGTAAGCTGAAACACGACAAGATGGGCAGTGCCAACATCTTGAAGGACAATGCCAATGAATCTGGCATGACGCCGGCTGGCATGTACGGTAAGATCGCCAGCGAAACTAACAAGCTGTACAACTGCTTGAACTCCATGAGCCGCAAGTATTCCGAGGAACACGCCGACGGTATCATGCACATCCATGACTTGAACTTCTATGACCTTTCCTTTAACTGTCTGTTTGCCCCGATCGGCAAGTTACTAAATAGTGGATTTGATTCTGGTACTGGATTCTTGCGTAGAGCCAAGTCTATCCAGTCAGCTGCTGCATTGACAGCCGTTATTCTCCAGCTGCAGTCTAATCAGCAGTACGGCGGTATCGCTGCAGACAATATCGACTTTGACCTCGCACCGTTCGTAGACGAGTCGTTCCGTAAGAACCTCGCTCGTGAACTGAACCGCTATGCTATGTATTCCCATGACCAGGAATACGAAATGTTCCTCAAGCACCACGCAGAGACCGAAGAAATGATGATCAAGCGTGTTGCCAAGAAGCTTGCTGAGATCGGCATTACCATGGACTTGCCGCTGGCTGATCTGTACAACGTATACCGTCCGGAATGTGTCGCTACCGCTATCGAATGCACCGACATCGACACGCATCAGGCAATGGAAGCGCTTGTTCACAATCTGAACTCTCTGCAGTCTCGCTCCGGTAACCAGGTGCCGTTCTCTTCCCTTAACTTCGGTATGGATACTTCCAACTGCGGTCGTATGGTAAGCAAGAACCTCATGCGTGCGCAGTACGAAGGCATGGGCGACGGCCTCACCGCTATCTTCCCCATCTTGATCTTCAAGCTCATGAAGGGCTACACGAAGTACGCTGGCGATCCGAACTTCGACTTGTACAACCAGGCAATCGAATGTCTCGCTCGCAGATTCTATCCGAACTTCGTCCGTGTCGACTCCTCCTTCAACAAGCCGTACATCAAGTACGAGACCAAGGAAGTCGAGCTGTCTGGTGGCAAGCTGATTTCTCATCGTGGCAATAACGATTCCCTCATGATTACCGACGAAACCGACATCGAGACTCCTAAGGGCGAATTCCCTGAGTATTCCGTCAACCTCGGTATTGGTGACAACTGGGATATCATCAAGTGCAAGGGTCATCAGGCTACTCTACGCCGTGTCATTCCGAACACCACCATCGCTACGATGGGATGCCGTACACGTGTTATCGGCAATATCAACGGTGCCCAGCAGACTACTGGCCGTGGCAACTTCGCATTCCACACTATCAACCTTCCTCGTCTCGCTATTGAAGCCCACTTGGAGTCTACGAATGTCGAGAACCGCAAGAAGATCTTCTACGAAAAGCTCGATGCCATTCTCGAAGATGCGAAGGGAAGCCTCCTCGAACGTTTCAAGCTCATTTGCGAGAAGACATACGAGAACTATCCGTTCACTATGCAGCAGGGCGTCTACTATACGTCGGATGACAAGCCGCATGATGTCAACGACAAGATTGCCGACGTGCTGAAGCAGTCTACTTTGAGCATCGGTTACATCGGTATTGCCGAAACCGTCAAGGTCATCACTGGAAAGACCTTCGGTATCGACCACGACGTTGATGATTTTGCTATCGAGATCGTTAAGCACATCCGTGAATTTACTGACGCTTGCCAGAAGGAAACCCACTTCAACTGGAGTACGTTCGCTACTCCGGCGGAAGCTGTCGCTGGTCGTTTCGCCACGATCGACAAGAACAAGTTCGCCAGGGAAGTCAAGGACGAGGACGGTCACACGATGCTCGTCGCCAAGAACAAGAAGCTCGCCGATGTCGATCTGCAGCGTCTGTTCGGCAAGGGTTACTACACCAACTCCCACATGATGGACTTCTCGCTCAATACCAGTCTGGATAACAAGATCAAGACCGAAGCTCCGTTCCATGCGCTCACCAACGCTGGCCACATCTTCTACTATAAGCTCAATGGCGACCTTACCAAGAATACCGCCGCTGTAAAGGCTTGTATCGATGCCATGTACGAAGGCGACTTGGGTTACTTCACTTGCACAATGGATAGCGACGACTGCTTGAAGTGCGGCTTCCACGGCATTATCAACAATTGCTGTCCTAAGTGCGGCTGCAGTGACGAGAACTACTTTGTGCGTGTCCGCCGTATCACTGGCTATCTTACCGGTTCTCCGAGAAAGAGTATCATCAACTCTTGGAACGACGGCAAGATCAAGGAACTCGGTGATAGGAATAACATCTAATGCATTACGGCAACATCGACTTCATGAGTATCGTTGACGGCGAAGGCTGCAGAGTCAGCCTTTTCGTCAGCGGTTGCCGTAACCATTGTCCTGGATGTTTCAATCCTAAGACGTGGGACTTCGATTTCGGTCAGGAATTTACTCCGATCGAGGAAAACGAGATCATCGAGGCGTGCAAGCAGCCTTACATCGACGGTCTAACGATTGTTGGTGGTGAGCCGTTCGAGGAAGAGAACCAGGCTGGCCTCCTTCGTTTCCTCAATAGGTTCAAGGATGAGTGCCCTAATAAGACGCTTTGGATGTTCACTGGGTATGTTCTGGACAAGGACTTGCTTCCGGGCCAGAGAAAACACGTAGAAGTGGTCACAGACCGCATTCTCGACTTGGTGGATACATTGGTCGATGGGCCGTTTATCCAAGCCCAGAGTGACCTTTCCTTGCGATTCCGCGGCAGTCGCAACCAAC
>Ga0247610_10006538_pt1 | contig 12111 bp, 24 predicted proteins | sample 174DNAGHGhighgp2_FD_193483 | JGI IMG/M metagenome (GOLD analysis project Ga0247610, IMG submission 193483) | Sheep rumen microbial communities from Palmerston North, Manawatu-Wanganui, New Zealand - 1742 DNA GHGhigh gp2 | ecosystem: Host-associated > Mammals > Digestive system > Stomach > Rumen...
CTTTTAAAGGTGCTTCGAAATTAGTACCGCCAGAAGCATTTTCTTCTGCTACACCTATAATTTTCTCTGGACTAATTTCTCCCTTATGAATTACAGTAACTTTTCTTACAGAACTATCATATGGAATACAAGCAAATTCTCTCTTCTGTAATTGAGCAACTTCAAGAATACCTACTGCAAGAGCTTTAGCCCACATATCTTTATCACCTGACATTGAACCGGACTGATCTATACATACGATAATTGGTCCTTTATTCTTATTCTTTTTTGATTCTTTATCATATGTTATTAATTGTCCTTGTGTCATTCTGCGATAAAAATCTTTCTTTGTTACATCGTTACAAAGATTCATTACATCTGAAGGTAAAACATTTTCGATCTTATCACCCATCTTTACAGATTTGATTTCTATTGCATTATCTTTTACTTTTTTCTTTTGTTCCGTTAATGCACATTCTTTATACTTACCAATCATATCTGTAAATTTTTTAAGATAATCTGAACTACGGATTTTTTCAAGACAATTCTTTTTAATTCCAAATGGAACTTTTACATCATTACCTTGTCCTAATCCCCATGCTTGAACATATTCGGATAATTGCTGAACTTCATCAGTAGCTTCACCCATTACTACTTTCATAGAATCTACCATGTTTTCTGTAAGTTCATCAGATACTTCCACAAGTTCATCGCAATCTTTAGCCATCTGTTCTGCTGCCATTCTTGCTTGTTCAAGATTCATCTGACCTTGATCTATCTGATTCTGAAGCTCATCAAGTTCATTTTGTGGTGCATTTTCTATCATTTTTTGTTCAAGTAAACTTTCAAGTTCATCTATATCTTCAGCAAGAGAATCAATTTCATCTTCTTTTTCAATTAGCTTTTCAAGAGCTTGTTTCTTTTTATCAAAATCTTTAATTTTCTTAAGCTCATCTTCAAGAAGTCTTATAGCTTCTTCTCCAATTATTTCAGTTCCAATTCCAGCATTAAACATATCACAACCACAAGTTTTCTTTAATGATATATATAATGGAGTATTAAGTAACTGGCTTAATATTGATCTATTCATATAAGATTGTATATGCATTCTTTCTGGCGGAAGTATTGTAGTATCGAACTTATACAATGACATAAAAATATCTTCATGAAGATATTTAAATGTTGGTAAAAGTTTTTCTCCTCTTTCTACAGTTTTTTGCATAATATCAGATGCATCAAGAATATCGGTATAATCATCATGATCTGTACCAATAAGTTCAAAACAGTTATATGAATATTTATTAGAATTTCCAGCTAATCCAAATATTTCCTGGACACTTCTTCCATTATAATTAACTGTACTATTTCCTAATATCTTTTCAGCGTCTACACTATACTGTTTATATTCTTGAGAAGCATAAAATTGTTCTTTTTCATCCTCTGTCATATCAGATAAATCTTTTTTGTCTATATTATCAGATATCATTTTGACATTAGCCTTATTAACGTTATTATCTGATTTCAGAGTATTAAATAAACTATTTAAATCTACCATTTATCTCCTCCAAAAATCATGGTTGTTGGTATTATTTATACCAACAACCATAAAAATTATATTCCTAAATTACCGCCTAATACTTCATTTACAAGTTCTGAACTGAAATTAGTAATTTCGTCTCTGATAGTAATATATTCAGAAACATCTTTACCATTCTGTGTAGCATCATTAATCAGCTTATTAAATCTATTTGTTAAGCTGTTAAGAGAATTCTGATACTGATAGAATAGCTGATTTCTATTCTTAGGATCTGTAGCTGAATCAAATTTCTCTCTGATCTCTATATATTGTCTCTTAAACTTCTGGAAGTTTTCATCAAATGGATTTGTAATCTTAGCAATTTCTGCTGCTATAAGATCAATATCTTCTTTCTTTTCCCATAATACATATTTAAGAGCATTAAAATCATCAAGAACTACATTCTTTCTTCCATGTATCAATGCTGATCCTTGTAATACCTTAATACATTCATTAGCTCTTCTGTCTGAAACAGATATTGTTGCGTTCTTATGAAGACCATTCATGAGACTAATGAATTTATTAATGATATCCTTGCTTACAAGAATTTTTCTAGCTTGTTCTTGTAATATATTAAGCTCATCAATAGTAATTGTAGTATTATTTGCTGTATTTATAGCTCCTGCTCTTTCGCAGATATAGTTATTAAACATACGCTTCTTATTAGATGCGTCATGAACATATTCCACTTCTGTTCTGAACAAAAATCTATCGTGCATAGCAAGTAAACTCTCATCTTCTGGTGGTTCATTTGAAGCAGCGAACATAGAAATAAGAGGAACTGGAACTGCTTTACCATCATTATAAAAGATATGCTCATTCATAATACTAAGAAGAGCATTAAGAGTTGGAGAGTTACATTTATAAACCTCATCAATAAAAGCTATATTAGCTTCTGGAAGTTTACCGTTTGTAATTCTCTTAAACTGATCATTTTCCATTCCCTTAATTGAGAATGATCCCAATAACTCTGCTGGATCTGATGATTTATTAAGAAGCCACTGGAAAAACTTAGAATTATCAATACGATTACACAATGCTAAACTTATTTTAGTTTTAGCAGTACCAGGAGGTCCTAACATTAAAAGATTAGAGTTAGTAACAATTGCAAGAATCATTATTTTAATAAGTTCTGATCTTTCTACAAACTCGTTATTAAGTTCGTTCTCAATATTGTTAAGCTTTGCTATTATAGCGTCTGTATTTGTATTGGAAATATTTTCAACTTTCTTTTCTGTTAAAACTTTTTCCTCTTCTTTTGTTATCTCCTCCTGTTCAACTACTGGTTTGGTTTCTTCTTGCGAACCAAACATGTTGTCGAACATACTATCAAGATTATTAAAATTTAAAGTTGCTGATGATGTATTCACTTTCTGTTCTCCTTCGTTGTTCATATTTTCCCCTTAGATAAGAAGTTGATAAATGTTATTTATAGTTTCATCTTTGAAACCGCCTACCATATTAATTAATGTACCAGTCTGCATTAATATATCACGAAACTGATCTGATGTAATCATGCTTTTACGTTTCTGATATAATGCAAATTGAGCCATTAATTCAAATCTTTCTCTTTTATCTGTAACTGTTTTTACTTTCTCTCTAAAAGCTGGATTTTCATCAAGCCAATCATTTACAAGGTATCTTGGAATATAACTATCAATATCAGATGTATCTTGATCTTCATCAATATCTGATAAATTTGAATCAGTTCTTAGACAATGGATTTTTCCTCTATCATCTATAATTCCATATCCTTTTATTCTATTAGATAAACTTTTACCTTGTTCTATGAGTATTGGTCCATTTTCAGTAATACATCCTAAAGTTCCCTTATATCTCATAGCTAATTTCGTAACACATTCTAAGAAAACTTCACAGAGATCATTCTGACCATATGGTATAGTATAAAAAGATTCGTTAAAGTTCTTTAATTTAAATGGTTTAAATACTATATCATTTAAATTATGTTCAGCTACACAATTTATACTAGATCCTGTATCATTATTATTTATAGTGATCTTGTATACGTTCATGTTACTTTTACTGAGATGAGCTTCTTTAGATTCCCATGAAAAATCTATTTGTTTATTAGATACGAAATCGCTGATAACTTCATCCATTAAATCTTCAAAATTTTTGAAGCTAGTTCGCATATCTATATCGACTATTTCTAACATAAATTCCTCCCTTAAGTTTAGTTTTTAAATATCGTTTTTTCGCCGTTAGGCGAATACTTAAGTATTCTTTAAAATACACGTATTTGTAATCATATCAGTATCTTCGATATATTGGTAATCATCCCATAAAAACCATTCATCTCCATCCGATATAATACCGTTAATATCAAATATTTTATTTCCTATTAAAGTTCCAAAATGTACTTTTATAGGATTAAAATATATAACTCCTCCAAATCTTAGTTCTAATATTTTTGCAAACCAATAACAATAGCCATTAGAAAAAGTATCCTCAATTTGCTGAGGATACTTTGATTTAATGGCATTTATAAAATTTAAAACATCTTCATCCATACTAATACGTCTTGATTTCAGTTACTAAAGATTTAGTAATAGAAACTGCTCCCCCTTCTCCTTCTATATGATATCTGTAAGATTGGAAATCTTGAATAGAAAAGTCCATAAAATATAGCCAGTTTCTTGTAGCTGGTTTAAAGAGTTCTGTATGATGATCATTATCGAATACATAAGGTCGTACAAATTCATTATCATTAGAATTTGCTATTTCGATTCCATCACGATATACACGATACTCTTCTATACCGTTTATCTTTTCCCAACATATATAAACAGCTTTTTCACATGCTACATAAAATACATTGGCTCTTATATTCATGACTTTTCCTTTCTTTTACGATCTCTTTCTTCTCTTCCTCTTTCTATAATATCATAACACGATTCATCTGAATCAAAGTTATAATAAAGAAGATTACATGCATTATTAATAGCATCTATCTCTGTTCCATATAATTTATCTTTCATTCTATCTTTTATATGAATGAGTTCTTCTATTAAACATCCGATACTATCCATTTACGCACCTCCCTTCATAGCATCAATCAATGCTTTTCTTTGTGAGTTGTCTATAGATACTAATGCATCTGACAGTTCTTTATTCTTTTCTATGTTTCTTAATCTTTCTTCGTCTTTTGAATTAACATTTCCATTATCTGATGTTATCATGTCGTATACTATTACATTATCAAATAATGATCCAGCTCTTCTTGCCCTACCTATACGTTGAGTTTTAATAGCATATGTATCTGGCTGATCAATATTAATAACATATTTTGCAACTTGTAAATTAAGCCCTTCTGCCATGGCATCAGTTCCGACTAACACACAATGATTTTCAGATTCTTTAAATAAAGATACGTTAGTATCTCTTTTTTGCTGATCTTCAGTACCAGTATACATAAGAACTGGAACTTTTAACTTATCATAAATATATTGTGCTATTAAACAGGCTGATGTTCTGAACTTAGAAAATATAATAACTTTATTACCTTCTTGAATTATATCTTCTACTGTATCAATAGTAGATTCCATCTTATCAGACATCTTATAATTACCTGGAACCATAGAACCATATTTTTCACGCATTTGCTTAGAGTTTGAAAATAAGAACATTCTAGGATCAGTACAAGCTGCCTGTCTAGCAGCAATCAATCCTTTTGATCTTCCATCTAATCTTTCATATAATTCATGATTCTTTATGTTTCCATTTTTATCTTTCAATTTAGACATCTGATTCATGATTTCCATTGTTTCTTCAGATATCTCGTTAAGAAGTTTAACTTGAACATCATCCATACTGCATGATTTTTTTATTATATTAGTCTTTGGTAATTGGATTGATACTTCATATTCAGTTCTTCTTATCAAAATATTTTGAACTTTTTCTCTTAGTTTATCTAAACCTTTAGCACCTACTAATTCATTTCCAAAATTAGTTTTTGCATATACAAGATGCTCTTTGGAAAATTCTTTCCATGATCCAAAATAACTTGGATCTGCTATCTGTATTATTCCAAATATATCTTCTGGTTTAGACATTATAGGAGTTCCAGTTAGAAATATAATAGGAGTTCCTCTAACTGCTTTTGCTATGTTGTTATTTAGCTTTCCGGTTCTTGCTTTTATAGAATGAACTTCATCAATTACTACAAGATCATAATCTAATGCTTTTATTTTATCAGCATCGTTTAAGAAATTATGATAGTTAGTAATTAATATACCTTTATTACAAGCATCATATTCATCATATGCTTTTTGCCTATCCTTTGGCTTTTCTCCAGTAAAGTTAATAACAAAATCATTACTAAAATCTGTAAATTTATCTATTTCATCTTTCCACTGTTTTTTTATAGATTTCTTACAGATAATAAGTATCTTTTTGTAACCTTTATTTTCTATGAACCACTTCATAGTTCCTATCGTACATATTGTTTTTCCTAATCCAACAGAATCTGCATTAAGAACCATTTTATATTTAAGAAGTTTATCTATCATAAAACGAATTCCATAATCTTGATAGTCATATGGTTTAAGTTTAAGAGAAGGACATTTAATCTTGTCATTATCTATCTTATACATTTTAGACATATCTGGCATTGGCTCATTCAAAATGACCCAACGTGGTGTCTTATATACTAATTCGCCTTTGAATTCGTTTTCAAGAGTTCCTAACATAAAAGGCTCTATTATCCATTGTTTTATTACAGGATTAAAATATGCAGTAGGTATCTTTTTTATCCTGTCACGATAAAAATAATGGCTCTTTATACTAAGCCTATTATCTGGTAATTGATTAACTACTAACATATAGTTCCTTTCTTATACGCAAGTTATCATTTTATAGTCTTTCGTTTTCAAGTAATTTTACAGATATTATATTATGATATATTGATTCTATATTAGGATATCTAAATACCTTTGTTTTTCCATAATCATCATAATATTCGATCTTATATTGACCATCTTCTGATTTTGATATACATGATAATACAGATAGGTTTTCGTTAGAAAACAAAGAATGAATAGCGTTCAAAATAGAAGTATAATTATCTAATTCTAATCTTAATTCTATTGGTCTATAATAATTTCCTTCTGATATTATTATCTCTATAAGAGATCTATTTCTTGAATGCACTGAAAATCCATTTATCATATTTGGTCTATCATCACGAACATAATTTAAATAATATAAAGTAACGAATCTTCCGCCACTAGAGTAGCATTTTTCTTTTGTTATTATGTTTTTATGGAGTTCACAAAAACTAATAAACTGAGAAGGAGTAACTTTCGTATTAATATAACTACTCGAATATTCTGGATTAAAAACGAATTGTCCAGTATTATTTCTCTGGATCCCACCTATACACATGCTATACTGATATCCATAGAAATTAGTAAGTTTAAGTTCGTTAGTAAGCTTAAATTTTTTAATTTCCTTATCAGTTAATGTTTCTTTCAATTTCAATACTGTTTGCATACTATTCTCCCTTGTTTATATTACATTTTTGTACGGAACTTTTCACTAATTCATATTAAGTATCATGTTCATCTTTTACTTCCTCAAACTCAATATGACATTTAATCTTGCCTTTTGATGTGGTTAAAATAATATCACAATTATCTGTTTCTTCATCTGCACACATAATAGCTAAAGCAATTAAATTTGTAGCTAATTCCTTATTATCGATCGTCACTTCCATTCTCTAATACCTCTTTGATTTTATCTACAATACAAGAAACAAGTAAACACAGTATAAAAATTGCAAATGCTGATATTATTATTGCTGTACCGAACAATATAATTATTTCTAAAGCTTTAATTATTATTTCCATTATATGCTTCCTCATCAAATTCGTATTTATCACCATCAATACATTCATAACATATTGAATTGTTACTGACACAATTTCGATTTATGCAGTAGTCACAAGAAGGTCCATTATTTTTAAATAAATTCTTTAAGAATCTAATTATCCACATTGTTTGTTGCCTCATTTTTTCTTATCAGAAACATATTTATTAACAACGTAATTTATAATCGTACCTACTACAATTAAAACTATAAAAGTTGATATATATAATCCTATTTCTCCAAAATGTTTATAGATGAAATTAATACATATATTCATTAGCTTAAAAATTCCAAAACCTATAAATACTTCAATAATAACAGGAATACTTGCTTTTAATAAGTCTTTCATATCTTTTCGTCTTTCTTATCCTCACTTTCCTGTGGCTCAAACAGAAAACAATATCCATTACCCTCAAAAACCTCTCTGCGATTTATAGGGCATTGGCTTTCAGCTCCACAACCTCTTCGATATTCACCATCGCTATCTTTCCACCATTTACATTCTTTACATCTTGGCTCTTGTGGTGTTACTGGAGACATTTTTAAAACTTCTGTTTGAATATATGTATTGCTTTTTCCTATACTATTTGCCAACAATCGCAATACTTTTTGTCTACTAATACAATCATCTTTTATGATACAGCCATCTCTTAAGTCATTCTCAATAGTTGGCTCTTCATTCCACTGCTTTTGGTCTAATACTAACTGTTCTAGTTCCTGTCTTAGATACTTTGGTGATATACAAGGTTTTTCATAATCCTCGTCATTTGGACATATTACATTAATAATATCGTTTATATCTTCTCTTGTCATTTTATATTCCTCACCTTTATGTGCTCTTTATCACAAACACTTCCATCAAATAGTTAAGCTGAACAATATAACAAATATTATAGTGAATATATAAAATAATATTAGTTTAATTTTTTCATTCATCTTTATTTTCCTATATCTAACTCAGCCCATTTTATATCTTTGTCTATTTGATCATTATATAAACATCCCTGGTTCATTATAAACATATGAGCATCATTATTAAAATTTATATCATTTATACATAAATCATTATGTACCCCTAATTCTAATGAAGACGCTATATAATCATTATCTTCTTCATCTACGCAAAGAGATTTCATATAGTAACCTATATAAATATCATTATCTATCATAATTAATAATCTCTTAGATAATGCACTAACTTTATATAATTCTTTTTCTTCTGGTTTTAATACTCTTATTTCTGGTTTCTTCTCTCCAAAAGTATACCATTTAAGATTCAATATCTGTTCTTGCATAATTACCTCCATGATAATTTTTGACCGCAACAATCACAATAATTAACTTTTGTATATAATGTTGCGTTACATGTAGGACATCCATAAAAATGACGAATTATTGGTTTACCACGTTCATCATCTCCATCATTATCCTCATATTCATCTCCAATAACTGGTCTTCTCTTTGAAAGAGCGTCTTCTATTGCTGCTAATCTAAGTTCTTTATTTCCACCACAATGTAAACAAGACTCAAGATAATACTCTATCTTGTTTTTATGATCTATTATTAATCTTATATCTCCATATACTTCTCTAATCTTTTTGAACATTTTTCCTCCTACAAAACTAAATGTCCGGTAGCTTTTTGCTACCGGACATTTTAATTTTCAATAAGATCTTCCATATGACATAACATACTAAAATCATCGTAATTAGTATCATTATAAATGGCTCTCTTTATTTCTTCACCATTATGATAGATTACTATGTATGTATCGTCATTATATTTTTCAATTTCCCCGATATATTCTTGTTTATTGATAATAAATGTTTGTGAATAAACAGTTAAGCCTTTTGGCATTACACAATCTGTCATAATTATACTCCTTTCCTTGTTGCTATCACTCCCCTTTCACCATCTTTTATTTTTAATATATATTGTTCGTTCTCTCTGAACGACGATATCCTAAATAATAAAACAAAAATGCTATCAGAATAATCTTAATCATAATATTTCTCCCTTCTTATTTTATTTGATTTAAAAGTTTCATAACTGTATCTGTAAAACCATATAGTATTTCTTCTTTTGTAAAGCCCGTTTCATACAATTCTTTTACAATTTCATTTATCTGATCTTTATAAGAATCATTTTTCTTAGATTCTATACCAATATCTTTCTTGATCTCTTCTATTTCTTTCTTAGATCTTTTTTCGGCATCTTTTTTATCTACTACTTCTAACCATACTTTAGCTTCTTCTTTAGTATCGAATCCTTTATAACGAGCATTGTCATATCTGTTTACTAATGGTTTTACATCTAACCAATTTGTAAAGATAAGATCATGAACTTCACAGTTCTGTTCCTTATCAAAGCCACGTTTTACTGCATAAAAACTATGAGCCATAATTTTCTCCTTTCTGTAAACATAAATGTATACTTAAATATCTTCTTCCATATTTTCGTTAGAAAATTCTTCAATATCACCATCTAAGCTATCATAATAATCTTTAGCATCCTGTCTATTGATGAATATATAGTCTTTTTCTCCATATCCTATGCATTGACATCCATTCTTATCCATAACTCCTACTAACATTCTTGGATATATTGTTCTCAGAGTTAATTCATGCATTATCTTTTCATTAAGACTATCATGTTTTCTAACAAAATATATTTTAGAGCCATTCTCATAAAGGTTTCTAAAGTCAAAATCTGGATCAGGTTTTCCATTAAGATGTGCCTTTTCAATTTCCCATTGACAGAACTGATCGTGATTATCATGATGTTCTGGCCATTTGATCTTAAATCCTTTATGACAAAAACCAGTAGTATTAGATATATAATCACTTATTGTATCTATGTCGTAATCTCCAACTAATAAACTATCTGGTATTTCTATTATTCTAGGTAAATCTACATCCTCTCCGTCAGTATCCCATTCATCAACTATTGCAATTATATGACTTGGTGTATCTGACTTTATTGATTGATTTTCCTTTTCTTTTTTAATCTGAGCCTCATTTTCTATCTCAGCTTTTGTCCTACGATGTCTTTTAGGTTTTTTATTCTCTATCTTTTCAAGAGCTTCCTGTACAGACGCTTCTAGCTGTTCTGATACATTTTCTGATATGCTCATTATAAAACCTCCAATTTTAGATTTCTAAATATGCTTGCGTTAGCAAGCATTTAAATACTTTCTAAATCTAATTATTTTATATATATAAAACAATAAAATAATAAATAAAACTGGTATAACAAAATCCCATTTAATTTCTAAATTAAAAATGACCGCCAATGTTATTACTTCAAAAAATATCAGACTTAACATTGTACCGGTCATTATTAATTTATATTTACATAAAAAACTCCAATATTTATTCATGTTTTCTTATCCTTATTTTGATTTTTTAAAGGACACCAATCTGGTTTTTCAAATATTAAATAAAATATTATGTCATGTTCTTTATCTAAAGTACATTCCATAATATCTTTACCTAAATATTCACAGAAAAAACAAGATTCTGGTTCTTTCATTTTTCTACTCCTATAAAACGTTTATTTTTACAAAATAATCCATGCAAAAGTCTTATATTAAATCTCTTTTTAGGATTTAATTTACATTTCCACATATGTTTTGTAGATAATGATATCTGACACCAATAACAACCACTACAGCTCATTTTATTACCTCAAACTTTCTTTCTTATTATATCCCAATGAAGAATATATCCACAAGAATCACATTTATGTTGTAAATGGCTTCTTATACTTGCTCCACAGTTTGAACAATAAGCGCTTACAGTTGTACTATTTGGATGAAGTCCTTTAAAATAAGGGAATGTACTTTTATCTTCGTCTTCATCAATAATTGCACTTATATATTTATATCCTTCTTTATCGGTCTTCTCTTTAAGATCTATATTTAATACACTGCAATTATATTTTTCTGCTATTATATTTTTGATCTTATTATCATCAAGTTCTAGCATCAACAGTTCTCCTCTTTATACCAATTATTGGCTGATAGATTCCAGCTATTTCCAATTGACGTTTAGCTTTTCTAAACACATAATCAATATTTTCTGTAGGAATTAAAGTACCATCTTCCATAAGATGTTTCTTAGGAATCCAGACGTTCTGATTTGTATTATTTATAGCATATCTATATGCCATTCTGCCTTCATAATTACGTTTTATCAGTTTGATTGGAATACCTTTATAATATTGAAAATTATAATTCATCTTTTCTCCTAGTATCTATAATGAGTAATAAAATATCCTATAGACATTACTAATAATAATGGAATTAAAGACATTGTTATTATTAGTAAATACTTTAATATATCTTTCATTTTCCACTCCAATGTTCACAAGTTGTCCATTTTATAGGATATTCTAAATATTTTCCCGTTGGATCTAATTCATAAGAAAAATTACATAAATTATAAGAATCGCTATCTTGATATAATCTTATATTTGTATAATAAAAGCAATTATTACATATATGTTCTTCTTCATTATTCATTTAAATATCCTCTAATCTTCATTTATTTCTTTTGATAACTCATAAACTTCTTTATTAAGTTTTTCTAATATGGATTGTTTGAATCCTCGTATAAACATTAATTCAGCTTCTGATAAGCTTATAGAATTTTCTTCCTGATAATAACTA
>Ga0247610_10006541_pt1 | contig 12109 bp, 8 predicted proteins | sample 174DNAGHGhighgp2_FD_193483 | JGI IMG/M metagenome (GOLD analysis project Ga0247610, IMG submission 193483) | Sheep rumen microbial communities from Palmerston North, Manawatu-Wanganui, New Zealand - 1742 DNA GHGhigh gp2 | ecosystem: Host-associated > Mammals > Digestive system > Stomach > Rumen ...
AATAAATCCCCGCCAACCAGCGGGGATTTATTGATTTTATAGTTTAACTGTTTTTGCTCCTACTTTCAGTACATGTAGTTGGTTGGTTGGTAACGTGATGGTGACAGTTGAACCATCTGATACCGCAGTGTAGATGCTCATACCACGCAAATCGTATAGCTGAATCTTTGTACCTGCAGGTACTCCGGTCAGAGTGAGCTGCTTTCCGCTCTTCTGCCAAATCCAGTTGTCTTCATCTACATTGCTTATGCCTGTTGCATCGCCCAATATGGGATTGATGGCCAGACTCTTACAGGTAGGCATAGTGAATTCGTAGCGGGCACCTTTTACTTCTGTATTGTTAACACTGCCGTTTGACGATGTGGTCTTTACCTTCCAACCAGATACCATCTTTCCTTCTGGAGCAGTAGCCTCTAGAATCAATGTTCTGTTAGCAAAGAACTTACCATCGAAGGTGTTGCGGGTAAGAGGTACGCCATTAACTGTTACATCGGCTTCGTCTTCACTAGATGGATCGGTAGTGATGGTGAACTTGATGGGTGAACCAACACTGAAGCTGTTGCCCAACTGCTTGTACATCTCGTCGTTACGTTTTAGTAGCCATGTACGAATCTTGCCTGTCTCGTCATCGATATTTGGCCACCAGGGGTTGTAGATGGTTTCCTGATGTTTTTTCCACTCTGGTCTCATCAGTTCGTACATTGGGTCCCAAATCTCGCGGATACGAGCAGAATTAAGGAAGTCGCCCATATATACGCAGAAGCGGTCGATAAACTCGCGTTTGAAATCAGGATCTTCCATCTGACGGCGGAACATGCGTGTGGCATCCCATGTGATAGAGAAGGTTGCGTTCTGGTGTATGTTAGAGTTGTCAGGATTATTCCAATGGTCGATAATCCTATGATCGTAACCACCTGATGTTCCAGCATCTCCTCCATAAAGGCCCATAGTGTAATCCAGATCTTTGGCTATCCAGCGCCATTTGCCACCTTCGGCTCTTGGACGCCAAAGCACATTGTTGTTGCCAGGATAGTCGAGATTGTTGAAGTACATGTTCATGATGGTTATACGCAGATACTCCTCCCAATCCATCCACTCGGCATATTCTGCCAGTGTATGGCCCTTCTCTTCGTAGAACTTTTTGAAGGCATTGAAGTTATCAATAGTACCCTCTTTCAGTTCTTCGTTTTCTATAAGGTCGATGTCCTCAAGTCCGTCGTAGTGGGTAATGATGTTGTTCTCGTTTGCACGTTCACGTATGTTCAGCATTCCCCAGTATTCACCGTTGATATACACAACAGACGGGCGCCAGGCCTGCCAGTCGATATCTGCATTTTCGGCCATAGCTCGCTGAGCTACTGCATCGCGCATATAAATTCCTTCGCGGTCGTTTCCTGCATTGCGCAGTACTATCGACTTATAGTTGGTAAGTCCAGGACACTGATCAGGGAAGAACTCGTATTCCATGTTCTTCTTACCAAAGCGCTTATGGCAATAGATACCCATCGACTTTCTTGATGCCTCGCGAGAGTAAGCGCCTGTGACACGTGTCTCACAAAGCTGATTAAGTTGTGCTGGCTCTCCCTCAGTATCAAACAGTTCGAAGTTGATTGGACGGCGCCAATCCTTCTGCTGACTCTTATCGTGGGTGTTGTTGTTGGCAAAGATTCCAATCTTGCTGTCGTCCAGATACTTTTTATTTGTTACGATGCTGATGATGGGAATAGACAGATTGCGATGATGGAAGATGTACGACTGAACCGTGCTAACAGGCGACAGCCAACCTGCACAGAACAGTTTGGCACGTACGGCTGTAGACTTGTTGATTAGGATCTCAGAGGTGTACTTTGCGCTTGTAGCTGTTGGCTCTGTTCCGTTAGTGGTATAGCGTATCTCCGTGCCCTCAGGAGAACCTTCTGGCAGCGAGAGTGCCAGTTTGAATGACTTAGTACCCTTAAACACCTTGCCTTGCTCGCTGAATATGGGCTCGCCAAGTATATGGTCACGATCGCATATCTCGCCTTTGTTAGCAGCTTTTGGCGATGGGGTAAGCTGATAGCCCCACTCGTTTGCACCATCAGTCTTTCGTCCATAGGCAATGTTTGGCGCAGGCTGCTTTTTCAGGTCCTTTACCTTATCTATGATGGTAGAGCCTTCGAACAGGTAAATCTCGCATCCTTTGCCCGATTCGAGTCGGAAGTTGGTATGCATGTCTTTTCCTACCTTGTCGCAATACACTAGAACATATTCCTTGGCGCCAATCTTAACGTTGCCCAGTTGCCATGCGTCGCTGCCGTCCTCTTTGGTGCCCAACTTGTAGTTCACCAATTGCAGAGGCGAGTTGCCGGCATTATACAGTTCGACCCATGAATCAGGAAAATCGTTCAGATCATCCATTATACAGTCGATGTTTGACTGCATAAATTCATTAATAACTAGTTGGGCACGACATGTTTGCCAGCCCAACAACAGTGAGATAATAATGGTAAGCTTCTTCATAACGGGCGCAAAGATACAAATTATTTAAGTTAAAATGCATGGATTTCCCAAAAAATATCTATCTTTGCAACATATAACAAAAAATAAACAACAATGAAACAACAATTATTGATTTTTGCCATCGGATTTACGATGACAATGCAGGCACAGAACGCTCCTGTATTCGAGACTTCTGCCAAGGATGAGATTGCAGCCAACAGATTTTTGGCTGGTAGTAACTATCTGGATTATGATCGCCAGCTGTCTGACAAACCTCTCACTCCTAGTCCTAAGAACTACGAACCTTATTATATGAGCCATTATGGTCGTCATGGTTCGCGTTGGCTCATCAGCGATGAAAACTACTCTAAACCTATCGCCACGCTGAAGATTGCCAAGGAGCAGGGTAAACTTACTCCGCTTGGTCTGAAGACACTTGCTGCCATCGAGGACATATATGCTACAGCAGATAAGCGCCTGGGCGACCTTACTACAGTGGGTGAGCGCCAGCATCACGGCATTGGTAAGCGAATGACACAGAACTTCCCAGAAATCTTTAAGACCAAGAACATTAAGATTGATGCTCGCAGCACAACTGTGAACCGTTGTATACTCTCGATGATAGCTGAGTGCGAGGAGTTGGCTGCTGCTAATCCCACAGCACAGATTCATAACGATGTGAGCGAGAGCCTGCAGTACTATCTCAATCAGCCCTGGGACGGATTGGTACAGAAGATGGGACGTACAACAGGCGATAAGGAGGAGCGTGAATACACCATGAAGTGGACTCACCCTGAGCGCCTGATGAAACAACTGTTTAACGATCAGGCTTACGTATATAATAATGTGAACGCAAACCAGTTGATGCGCCAGATTTTCCACGTGGCTTGCAACATGCAGAGTCATGACACCGATCTGGAACTCTTCTCGCTGTTTACAGACGAAGAGGTTTATGATCTTTGGCGAATCAACAATATCGGATGGTATGTTGACTATGGAGCATCGCCCGTTTCAAGAGGAAAAATGCCTTTCAGTCAGCTTAACCTGCTTAAGAATATCATTGCCACAGCCGATACTGTAACCCAGACTCAGGCCACACTGCGTTTTGGTCATGAGGTATGTGTAATGCCACTGGCTTGCTTGCTGGAACTCGACAACTGCGGAATGGCAGTAAGTAATCTCGATGAGCTCGACAAGTACTGGCGTAACTATCGCATCTTCCCCATGGGTTGCAACATCCAGTTGGTATTCTATCGCCCCAAAAAGGGAAAGACTTGCGACATATTGGTAAAAGCCCTCTTGAACGAGCGCGAGGCTTATCTGCCAATCAAGACTACCCAGTGGCCCTACTACAATTGGCAGGAGCTGCGCACATATTATCTTAACAAGATTGCGGCCTTTGAGGCTGAAAATAAATAAAAACAATAAAGCCCTCACGAATTTGCGAGGGCTTTATTATTTATTTGATCTTAGAGGTCATCGCACTGCGAACGCCTTTATAGTTTTTAAGGTATGCCTTGGCACTTCCAAAGTTTAGAAACATGTCGAGGCGTACTGGTATATGGTTCTGATCGTCAGTGATGTAGAAGCGGATGAGCTCGCGGCTCTTTCCATCTTCACGCTCATAGAACGACATAACCAGACAGCGGAATTTCTCCTTAGATCCGTTCATCTTGAAGTTTTCTTTGCCACGATACTCAAGCCATGAGTTAGAAAGGCTGCTGGCATCGCTGATAGGTGTTGATATTACCTGACCCTTCTTAAGCTTTGAACCATCGAAATTGCGTGCTCTCAAGAATATCGACATCATATCGTAGATGCAACTGCGATAAGTACTTGTCTTCCAGTGCTGTTCGCCATCAGCATCGATACGGTGCTTCTTCAGCTGGCAATTGCCACCGGGATAGCTGTACCATATCTCGTCTACGTAATATCGACTTCCCTCTTTGGCTCCCTTACGGAAATATAGTGGCGAAAGGTCAGGATTGCAGTACGACAGCAGGGTGTCGCGCATGGTGAAATACTTGTCGAGCTTAGAGTTACCACGAGTAATCAGGTAAGATTTCCAGGCATCTTTGCCCTCGAACTTTGTCATCTTAGTGTCCATCTGGGCCGAACCAACCTTAACCCAGATAAACTGCCAGTTAAAGTACAGGTCGTATTCCAGACTCTCGCCGCTCTTAAAGGCGGTGTTAGTGATTCCACACTGAGCATTGGCTGTAAGCCCCATGCCCATAGCGATAAATAGGGTTAGAATGAGTTTCTTCATTTTTTATTGTCGGTGTTTATGCCCTTGTCCTTAAGGTATGTAATACCCATTTGGCGGGCTCGTTCTGCATTTCTGTTCTTTAGTTTCTTTGCGGCCTCTGGCTTCTGCTTGGTAATCTTCTCTGGCTTCTGCTTATAGATAGGAGTACCTGCAACATTCCAGGTCTGCGTAACATCCCACTTAGCCTTGCACTCTATCTCGCGAGGATAGTAGTACACAGCTTCGGCCTGACGGTCTTCGGCATAGCTGCCAGTATCCCATACACCATTGCCGTTACTGTCGATAAGGGCGCTGACGTAATACTTGTCGGGCTTGATAAACTTAAATTCGGCCACGTGCTTCTTTACCTTAACCTGCTTGACCATCTTGCCAGATGAGTTAAGCAACTGTACTATCATCGCAGAGTCTTCAACCCCAGTGATGTTGAGTTTCAGTGTGCCGTATTCGTCTTCGGTCTTAATCTTGATACCTTGTTTGAATGGATCAGAGACCTTGCCATAGATATCGATGAAAGCTGCAGAATCAACTTCAAGGCTATACTCTACGCCTGGACGCCAATCTGCCAATATCTGATAGTTGCGAATCTGATTTGGTATAGGAACCATACGACAATCCGATTCGTACCATACAGAGTCGATCATTGAATAAAGATGTACTGCCGCTGTGTCGCAATGTTGTAGTGGCGTGGGCATTTCTACCCTTACTATCTTGTCTGGATCCATCGATGCTGGTGCATCAAATTTCACTTCGAGAGGTTTCTCGCGCCACACGGTGTCTGCCTTCTCGTTGCGTTTCATCCTCTTTTCCATATCCTTGCGCCATTGGCTCATCTGCTTGTTCTGTTCCTTCTTGCGCTTTTCGAACGATACCTTAGCCAATATGTCGGTGGTATCGGTCTGATTAATCAGTACGCCAGCCGAATCTGTCATCAGATAGCTTATCTCCATTCGCAGGGTGTCCTGATTGACAAGAGCAGTATCGCGAAGCCAATAGTGGATAGTGTCTTGTTTCTCGTTGGTTTCTATCACAAAAGCACTGTCGCTGTCGAAGTTGAGTCCCTTGATTACAGGCAGTTGCGGATTGCCGTAACTGAAGTACATCGAGAACTTGTTAGCCTCTACTCGTTCTGTCTTGACAAGGAAACGGTCTGTCTGTAAGTGGGTGAAAGCCAACAGAGTGATATCATCAGGCAGGAAGTGTGTATAAGGCACCTGGATAAGTGCGTCGATGTGCAGAGAGTCGCGCCAGATGGTATCTGTGCGAGTGTCTGGTTTAGAACCAGGCTCGAACGTGAGGTGATTATAACCTATCATCTCGCTCTTTTGCGAGAATCGGAAGTCGCCATCCATATCCTGAAGTGCATATGCACGATAAGTGCCAGGGGCCACACCTTTCACTACGAAATGACCTCGACTATCAGTACGAGAGACACGCAACATGGGTTTGGTCTGGAATGCAGAGTCGGCCAAGTCGTTATACAGTCCCACCATAATACCTTTGATGGGTTCGAGGTTGCTTGCGTCGAGCACATAACCTGAAACCTCGAAGGTGTCTATTCGTTCGCCTGTAGAGAAGCTATAGGTATAGCTACCCATAGGGTTGTTCTCATTGTTGTCGCTGATCGCATCGCTAAAGTCGATGGTGTAAGTGGTGTTTGGCATCAACGAATCCTGAAGCTCTACCACAATCTTTTTTCCTGTAGCCCTGATTTCTGGCACTTCCAGTTGTGGAGGCGATACAATCACCTTGTTGGTAGCGTCAGTTAGTTTGATATACTCATCGAAGAGGATGGTAATCTTCTTGGTCGAAATGTTGGTAGCCTGATCCTCAGGTATGCAGGCAACAACCTTTGGTGGATCATCGTCATACCATCCGCCATCAGGTTGTCCCATTCTGGCGCAACCAATCATAGCCAATGCTATGCAGCAGATATAGAGGAGTTTCTTCATGCGTTGAGCTTCAATAATTGTTCGATATGTTCGCGCGAGTTGCTAAGACGTGGCACCTTGTGCTGTCCGCCCAACTTTCCACGAAGTTTGAGCCAATCGTTAAACAGATTCTCACGTGCCTCGATTATTTCGAGGTGCTGCAAGGTTATGTTCTTGTATCGCTTAGCCTCGTAGTCGCTGTTGATTTCCTGCAGACGCTGGTCGAGCAAATCGCTGAACTGCTGGAGATCGGCAGGACGCTTTTTAAACTCGATGAGCCACTGATGGCGACACTTGGCGTTCTGGTCCATAAACACTGGTGCTGCTGTATATTCGCTCACCTCGGCGCCAGTCTGTTCGCAAGCGTAGGCCAGTCCCTTCTCAGCATTGTCCACAATAAGCTCTTCGCCAAATGCGTTGATAAAGTGCTTGGTGCGACCAGAGATAATAAACTTATATGGATTGGTAGACGTGAACTGCACAGTATCGCCAATCTCATAGCGCCACAGTCCGCAACTGGTTGAAATCACCATAGCGTAGTTCTTGCCAGTCTCAACACCCCAAAGTGGAACGATGGCAGGATTCTCCTTGCCTATCTCGTCCATAGGGATAAACTCGTAGAACACATCATAATCCAGCATCAGCAGCATCGACTTGTCCGTCGGGTCGTTCTGCAGTCCAAAGAATCCCTCGCTGGCATTATATGTCTCCATATAGTGCATATTGGGCGATGTGATTAGCTCTTCGTACTGTTTACGATATGGGGTAAAGGCTACTCCGCCATGGAAGAATACCTCGATATTAGGCCAAACCTCTTCAAGATGTGTCTTACCTGTTATCTCCATCATGCGAGTAAGTACTGACAGCATCCACGAAGGAACACCTGACAGATTGGTTACATTCTTGTTCATAGCCTCGCGAGCTATGCGGTCGCGCTTTATCTCGAAGTCAGAGAGTAGGGCAGTCTGTTTCTTTGGTACACGAACAAGATTTGCCAATGGATTGATATTCTCGATGAGGATGGCACTAAGGTCGCCAACAAGCGAATCCTTAAGATTATAGTTGGGCGAATGACTACCACCAAGAATCAGTCCCTTACCATCAAACATCCTCGACTTGGGATTATTCTGCAGATACATAGCTACAGCGTCGAACCCACCACGATAGTGAATCTGCTTAAGTCCATCCTGACTTACAGGGATGAACTTTGACTTGTCGTTAGTGGTGCCAGATGATTTGGCATACCACTTTACACGACCTGGCCAGAGTACGTCTGTCTCGCCATGACGCATACGGTCAATCGAACCTTTCAGTTCTTCGTAGGTATTAACGGGCGTATGTTTTGCGAAATCATCGTAACCTTTTATCGAATCAAAGGCATAATTTCGTCCGTATTCTGTATCCTTAGCCTTAGCTAAAAGCTTAGAAAGCACAGCTTCCTGAAGAGCTTTGCCTTGACTGAAGTGTTTTTCGAGTTCTCGCTGCCTTGGCTCGAACACTTTTCTTACTATCCTCGTGATACTCATAATTGCGCAATTTGTGTGCAAAATTACGCAATTCCCTTGTAATGGGGGAATATTTTTCGTTTTTTTATCATTTAAGATGTAATCTTAATCCAAACTGGACTGATGGTGCCAATGGATGCTCTTTATAATAATGCTGCAAAGATGTACCATCGTTAAAGTAATAGCCCAGCGAGGGCTCGAGATACACTCCAAACTGCCGTGTAAAGTTGTACTCTGCGCCAGCAGATGCGTTTATCGACCACTGCCACGGGCGCGACTTGATTTTTCCATCTGTGGATACCTTTGCGCTTACACACTTCTCTATCAGCGTTCCGCCTGCTACATATATATTAATATGGTCTGTAGTTAATAGCTTATATGACAATCCCACAGGGATGCCAATATAGTATAGCTCTTGGTCGTAGTCAAGATTACTGTGCTGTGGAACACTGAACTCAGACTTTAGATATGTGTAACTGATACCGCTAAGCAGAGCAAGGCGATTGTTCAGCTGATATTGCAGTGATAGACCTAAGCGCAGAGGTATGTGATGCTTGGCTTCTACATCGGTTGTCGTATATACTGAGGCAAAATTATCTTTGTCATGTATCTCATTTTTGGGCGTATATGAATTTAAATAGTCAGCAGGACTTACATCGTTGTATAAAGGTTGCGTGTTTATAGAGTTTGCATAGTCATTAGCGGCAAGCAACAAGCCATTAGAGCCAGTAACGCCTATTGTCCATTTGTCTGATTTGTCTGATTGTGAGGCAGTTGTGGTTGACTCTATAACCTCTGGAAGGTAAGTCTGCTTGGGTTGATGCTTCTCAGTTGCAGGCGCAGTCTCGCTATCGCCCGATGCAAGCAGATTAGCTTGCTCTGATGGCTGTTCGCTTTCTGATGATTGCTCTACTGTGGCTTCATCTTTATGATCAGTTGTAGCAAGAGCAAGTAGCTTAGGCTTGGAAGCGATGGAATGCTTAGGGGCTACCATTGGTTCTGATGGAACAGAAGGCTCCTCAGCATCTGCAGACTGACTGTTGGAGCTTTTGGCTTCCTCGTTAACTGGGCTTGCTGCAATGACGTTGTTATTATTGTTAGCCTCCAGTTTTGTCTCGCTTTCGTCGAACTGATAGAAGGCGAAGAAACCAGCAATCGCAAGGACTGCAGCTGCTGCAGCCCAGATCCATCGGCGGATTGCGACAGGTTTTTGTGCAGGTGCAGGCTCCAGGTTCATCTCGCTACTGATGGTCTCCCAGAGTCCTGCAGGTGGAGTCATCTTGTGGCCCTCCAGCTTCTGCTTCATTTGCTTTGTCCAATTTTCCTTCATCCCTTCTCGATTATAAGTTCCTTAATTCTGCGCGTCAGCCATTGTTTGGCGTAATGTAGTTGAGAGGCTGATGTGCCCTCCTTTATTCCTAGTAGTTCGGCTATCTGCCGATGAGAGTAGTTTTCAAATACATACAGGTTCACCACCGTTCTGTATCCATCAGGCAATTCGCTTATCAGCTGGTGCAGTTCGTCGGGCGTAATCAGTTCTGTATCAGGTGCTTCGTTGTCTGCCTGAGGCTCGTCGGCTATAGTGTCCTGCTCTATAAACTGCAATTTCTTCTTGTTTCTCAAGAATGTCAACGCCTCGTTGGCAACCACCTTTTTCATCCACGCCTTTAGCGATTCTTCGCCTCGATACTCCAGAGTGGCAATCGACGTGAATATCTTTACAAAACTGTTCTGCAGAACATCCTTAGCATCATCGTCGGTAGGTATATATCGATAGCAGACCGATGAAAGCTCACCAATGTACATTTGGTATAGCTCACTCATCGCCCGTTGGTCTTTCTGCCGTATACGTTCAACGATATTACTGACCATTTCTTGCCTTGTTCTACTTTTAGAATCCAAAAGCACTCTAATCTTGTATGGAGAAGGTTACTTTTTTAATTCTTTAACATTGTTGGATATAAATCGAGGCCGCCCAATGGCGACCTCAAATTGTATTTAATCATCAGCGAAAGCAGCAGCTTCTGCTTCGGCTATGATGTCCTCTCTTGATTTCTCCTTGTGCGAGATACCAGAAAGGTCGAACTCTTTATCAGTGAAGTCGATTGTAGGCACCTTCTTGGGTTTCTCTGCTGGCTTAGCTTCTGCAACCTCTTCTGTGGTAGTGTCCTGCTCGATGATGCGCTCGACCTCTGGTCGCTTGCTACTGGAAAGACGCAAGAAGTCCTGCTGTTCTTTTTCAGGATCGGGTACAGCCATAGCTGGCTCTTCTTCCATCTGGGTGCGAGCAGTCTTGGCTGCAAACACTGCGTCAACAAACTGAGGTTCGCGCTTCAGTCGCTGCAGGGTGTCCTTCGATGCCTTCTGCTGGGCCTCTTTCTTAGAATAGCCTGAGCCACTCTCACCATTTACGCCCTCAATCTGTACCATATAGGTGAAAACTGGACTTCCGTTCTCGTCTTTCTTCTGCTTTGTGAGTTTATACTCCAAACGTACACGATTCTTCTGACTCCATTCCAGCAACTTCGACTTGAAGTTAACCTCCTTGAATGCCACCTTATCTATGTCTATATACTTGCCCAGAACCTGATTCTCGAAGAACCACAGACAAGCCTCGTATCCACGATCCAGATAGATGGCACCCACAAGTGCCTCGAATGCATTTCCCTCTACGTAGCTGTTGTGAGATGTTGAGTGGCCTGCTGATAGAACCAGATTGCTCAATCGCATTTCTGCGGCCAATTTGCCCAGCGTCTCACGACTCACGAGTTTCGATCGTGTGTTGGTAAGGAATCCCTCTCGCTTACCCTCGTAGTGACGGTAAACGATATAACCCACAGCAGCATCGAGGATGGCGTCACCCAGAAACTCCAGTCGCTCATTGTTAAGCGGCTTGCCCTTGTCGTTGCGCTTGCGTATGCTCTTGTGCATCAGCGCCATCTTGTAATACTCGATGTTGTGGGGATAGAATCCCAGTATCTCATAAAGAGAAGAAAAAAGCTCCTTCTCCTTGCGGAAAGGGAGCTTGATTCTATCAATGATGTTATTAAGCTTCATACTTCTTGAATACTACACAGGCATTATGACCACCAAAGCCGAAGGTATTGCTGAGACCAGCACGTACCACACGCTTCTGAGCCTTGTTGAATGTGAAGTTCAGGTTGTAATCAATCTCAGGATCCTCATCTCCATCCTCGTGGTTGATTGTTGGAGGAATGATATCGTTCTTAACAGCCAGAACGGTAGCCATTGCCTCAACAGCACCAGCGGCACCCAGCAGGTGACCAGTCATTGACTTGGTAGAAGAGATGTTCAGCTTGAAGGCTGCATCGCCAAATACCTCCTTGATGGCCTTAGCCTCAGAGATATCACCAACGTGGGTAGAAGTACCGTGTACGTTGATGTAGTCGATGTCCTCTGGCTTCATGCCAGCATCCTCGAGTGCATTCTGCATAACGAGCTTAGCACCAAGACCCTCTGGGTGAGAAGCTGTGATGTGGTGAGCATCAGCGCTCATACCAGCACCAACCATCTCTGCGTAGATCTTAGCACCACGAGCCTTAGCGTGCTCGAGCTCCTCAAGAATCAAGCAACCAGAACCCTCGGCCATGATGAATCCATCGCGGCTTGCGCTGAATGGACGGCTTGCCTTCTCTGGCTCGTCGTTACGAGTAGAGAGAGCGTGCATGGCATTGAAACCACCTACGCCAGTAGCGCAGATAGCAGCCTCGGCACCACCAGCAACGATAGCGTTAGCCTTACCCAGACGAATCAGGTTGAAGGCATCGGCCAAAGCGTTTGATGAAGATGCACAAGCTGAAGCTGTGATATAGTTGGGGCCATGGAAGCCATACATAATAGAAATCTGACCAGCAGCGATATCAGCGATCATCTTTGGGATGAAGAACGGATTGAACTTAGGACCATCG
>Ga0247610_10006544_pt1 | contig 12109 bp, 14 predicted proteins | sample 174DNAGHGhighgp2_FD_193483 | JGI IMG/M metagenome (GOLD analysis project Ga0247610, IMG submission 193483) | Sheep rumen microbial communities from Palmerston North, Manawatu-Wanganui, New Zealand - 1742 DNA GHGhigh gp2 | ecosystem: Host-associated > Mammals > Digestive system > Stomach > Rumen...
CTTCTTCCCATATGTAAAATAACGGTATTCCGTTGCGTGAGCACCAAGCTTGTTTATATTCATCAACACGCCTTGAACGTTTTTGTATTGAATTTAAATCTTTTTCTTCGTATAGTCGGCTGTCCCCGTGCCAATATGAGCCGTTAATTTCGATAATTGGGCCATGCGGCTCTATTCTGAAGTCAAAATATCTACCAATTGACTCTGCTTTGTATTGATATGTGTATTTTACGCCCAATTTATCAAGAAAATCCCGTGCGAATCGTGTTTCTAATTTAGAAGTGCCGTATTCTGGGTGTTTAAAAACGCGTTTTTTGTGCTCTTTGTGTACTGAGGGAAGCCTTTTATCCCTTTTTGCTGTATTTTTTTTGGAAGTTTCTTCTTGAGTTGGCTTTTTTACTGTTTTTGAGCGTGGTTTTTGATATGCTCCTGATTTTTTTACTGGTTGCCTCATTAATTTCTGGGTAAAAGATCGATAATAAAAGAAATAAGTTCATTGTTCCCGTCATTTCCATATAAGAAATTTCTGACAAAAACCATATGTTTTATGCGAATTTCAGCTACATCTGTGTTAACTACAATTTTATAAGCTGTTTTTCCCTTGATAAAATCTTCTAAGAACTCATCTTTTTCGCTGTCCTTAACAACCACAACCAAATCAGACTTGTTGATTGCGGCGCTTTCGATTGTATAACTGTGATTTAGTTTAAAACCTTCAGTTATTAATGTTAGTTCATTCATAAATACCTATTAATTTAGTTTTTTAGGAAAAAATGGATTGTCTTTCATAACATCTATTAAATTTTCGTAAAATTCACACGTTTTTTCAAATTTTTGAAATTCTTCATCAGAAAGTTCAAACCATTCATTTAAAATATTATTTGATATATACTTTTTATGGAGTTGGCGTTCAATAAAAAACGGATGATCCGTCCTGAAATATTTACAGATATATATTTCTCCCGAGTTTCCTGTTTGAAGTTTCTTGATTCTTCTTTCTATGGAACCTCGAGTAACGCCTATTTTATAAATACCGGGCTTTTCAAAATCTCCAAGAAGATAAACAAACCCTTTTTCATCTACAATAGGCTCTAATATTTCGCTATTTTTTAGCACAAAAAGTATTTATTTAAAAAATATGCATTTAAAACTTATTTTCAATAAATTATTTTAATTGCGTAGGTATTTATTAATAAGAAAATTATAGTATGAAAAATAAAGAAGCATATGCAAAAGAATTGAAGTCCATTCAAGATATGGCTTCAAGTATACGCACTTTAAACGAGTCAATTAGATTCGGCGAAGAATATGACGAGGATTACGAAGGTATGGCTCCTGAAGAACAGGAAATGCCAACAAGCCCCGATGGTAAAGATTTTGCCGAAGGCGGCGCAAAATTAGGCAACATGGAAGCTGAAGAACCAGATCCGGAAGAAGGCCTTAGAGAACTTGGAGAAGTGGACCAAATTCGTGAAATTGCACTTCGTGGAATGATTAAATTATGTAAGAATCCGGAAGACGATAGATATCAAGCTCTTAAAAAGATATTCCAATTCTGCGATAAAGCCGCAGAAAATAAAGATAAAGATAATCCTCAGGCTTAAAAAAGTTTAAGTCTAAGTATTTAATAATATAACGAAGAAAAAATAGAGATATATATTATGGCAGGTGATTTACTATTGAAAATGCCGTTGCAGTTCGAACCCCTAAGGAAGAATAGATTTATTATGCGTTTTCCTTCTGATTTAGGTATTTCTGAATGGATGTTGCAATCGGCTTCGAGGCCTTCAATTAACCAACAAAGTGTTGAGATTCCTTTCCTTAACACAAGTACCTATGTTGTAGGTAGATATACTTGGGACGCTATTCAGGTAACGTTCAGAGATCCTATTGCCCCAAGTGCTTCTCAGGCAGTTATGGAATGGATTCGCCTGTCCTCTGAGTCTGTTACGGGTCGTCAAGGATATGCTGCAGGCTATAAGAGAGACATTGAGCTTGAACTTCTAGATCCTAACTGTGTATGCGTTCAGAAGTGGATACTTAAAAATGCTAGGATTTCAGTATCCAATTTCGGAACCCTCCAATATTCAGATGATTCTCTTGCTGATATCACAGCAACATTGGTAATGGACTATGCAATTCTTTGCTACTAATTTAATTTTTTCATAATTGCTATTTTCCCTGCATGAAAATGCGGGGATTTTTTATTTTGTATATTTGTAATATGAAATTATCTGATTTTAAAATTTTTGTTTTACACCTGTCTAATAAAAAAGATAGGATGAAAAATATTGACAAACTTAAAAAAGAACTTTCTTCGGATTTAGATATTTGGTGGGCTTGCAATGGGCCGATTGATAAAGAAATTGGTGAAAACTGTGAAAGCTTACGGACAGAATACTATGATAGCCAAAGAAGAAAAGATAATTTGGTATATGACAAAGTTTATAATTGTGCTTTAAATCATTATAGTATAATTAAAACTTCATATGAACGCGGCTTTGAAAATATAATGATATTAGAGGATGATGTGAGGCTTAAAAATGGGAAAAAAGGTTTAATAGATGTCTTAGAAAAGTTGCCATCCAATTACGTCATTGCTAAGCTATATTATACAAATCAGCAACTTTATGAATCTGCTGATTCAGAAACGTTTCTTGCGGTTAAAAAATTAGTAAAAAATAACGAGTGGTTTCTTTCAACTGCAGCATATTGCTTAAGCAGAGAAGGGATGAAAAGAATGATAAAAGCCTACGATAAAATTTTAAAACCCGCTGATTTAATGTTTAAAGAAACTCGTGACATTGTATGTCAAAAATGTGTATTCGATATAGACGAAACGTTACCCGGTTCTATTGTCTAAATTTTTGTATATTTGATATTGTATGAAAATCAGTCTTAAAAAACAAAACGAGGCGTATGATATATTGAAAGCGTATGATGGAGAAAATCCATATATGCTTTATTTGCAGATGCAGGTATTTGTAGAACGGCAGACTGACTTAATGAATGACTTTAACATTCCGTATATTATTAAAAACAAAGATTTTGTTCCGAAGAAAATCAATAAGATAATAAAGGTAGCTGATTGGTGGGCTGAAACAAAGCAGGAAAAGTGGGGTACGCCGTTTCTCCCTAATAAAATCAGGATAATTTCATACCTTGGCGATAACGACACAACTTATGTATGTTATATACAATATAGGGAATCTGTTCCCGAAATATTGTGCTTTATTCCAAAAAAGGCTGTCCTGACAAATTTCCTTGTTAAGAATTACAAAAAAATGGAAGTTGATTTCGATAGGTATGATAGGCTGTCGAATTTTAAACGTGTGTTATATCCTCACCAAAAAGATGCTATTAAATTTCTTTTAACAAGAAAGAAATGTATCTTAGCGGACGATATGGGCATGGGAAAGAGTACTGAAGTGTCAGTTGCAGCTATTGAAGGGAATTTTGATTCCATTGTAATTGTTTGCCCGGCCGGTTTAAAAAATAACTGGAAACGCGAGTTATCTTTCTATATAAACGAAAAAGATATTAGTGTTATTGATAGTTTTGCTGATAAGACAAAACCGGAGCTTGAGGAATTTTTAGGATATGCACCGGGTAAATCGGGGAAAAAACGTAACGAACTTCTTGAAGAAGCAAAAACTGCAGGAAAATGGAAATTCAACAGATTTGTTATTTTGAATTACGATATTCTCGATGAATTTTATAAAATTCCAAGTAATAGAAGTTTTGCTGCGTGGGAAGAAACGTTCGAAAAAAGTCCGCTACTTCAATATGTAACAAATAGAAAAACGCTTCTTATCATTGATGAAGCACATTTATTATCAAACCCTAAATCAAACAGATATAAGGTTCTTAAAAGCTTGATCAAAAAAGGTAACCCTGATAGCATTTATCTTGTAACAGGCACGCCTCTCACTAATGATCCAACCAACATCTATTGTGTTTTATCGTTATTGGATGATCCTATTACACAGGATTATAAGTACTATATGGAACGTTACTGCGGTGCATTTGAAATGGTTCACCCAAAGGACAAACTTAAACGTCAAAAAATAGTTGAAAACTACTTCAAAAAGAAAGACGTGGTTTCTTGGAAAGATTTGAAAGATGAAGAAAAGCAGGAGTTGAAAGAAGAAATTGCGGCAAAATGCAGGATGATAATGGTTCCGGATCCAAAGAAAATCCAAAATCTCGATGAGTTAAAAGACAGAATATCACATATTTACCTTCGTAGAACAAAGGACGATTTAGTACTTCCTGAGAAAACGGTGCATGAAATATATTATGATTTAACCGATAAGCAGTGGAACGAATATGAACGTCTGTGGGAAGAATATGAAGAACAACAGGAAGATGACGATAAAGGGCTAAATAAGGCACTTTTAGAGGGCGGACTATATAGACGTTATCTTTCTAATGAAATGGTTCCTAAAACAATAAAACTCGCCAACAAATTGATATCTCAAGGTGAAAAAGTTGTGATAGCCTGCTGTTATGATGAAGAAATTTATTCTTTAAAAGAATACTATGGCGACGAAGCTGTTTTATACAACGGAAAATGTTCTTTAAAGCAAAAAGACGCGGCGGTTGAAGCATTTATGGGAGATAAAAATGTAAAAGTATTTTTAGGAAACGTACAAAGTGCTTCTGTTGGCATTACCCTCGTATCTTCAACTAAGTTGATTTTTAATGATTTTTCTTATTTGCCTTCAGATCTGAAACAAATGGAAGATCGAATTTATAGGGTGGGGCAAACTAAGCCCGTTGATATTTATTATCAAATTTTCCGTGATACTCAATATGAACGAATGTGGAATATTGTGCTAAGGAAGACAGCTATAATAAATGCGGTAATTAAAAAAGAAGAAGAAAAATAATGGAAGATAACGAAAAACTATATCTTGTATATGTTGAATTCATTGGAATAAATTCAGTGGATATGTTTGAGTACGATTTTTTGTTTTCTGAGGCACCGGATATTGTATGGGCTGACGATTGGGCGGAACAATGTCCGTCAGCTTGTCAAAATATGCGTCCTGACGATTCTATGATTACAAAAACAAAACGTCTTGCCACAATTATACCATTTGGGTTAGCCCAAAAGAATAGTTGTTTTTCAATGCAGGACTGTGTTGATGGTATAGTAGCTCTTGCTTGGGAAGATATGTCTGAATATGAAGAATACCCCGAGCCGATAAGACTCATATTTAAATATGGCGAAAGTATTGAGCAGGTGGAAGATAAACTTGCAAGGAGAAGCCAATTTTTCGTAAGAAAGGGTAATGAAGGAAATGATTTTTAATCTATGGGGAAAAAATTAGATATTGTTTTAGAAGTTCAAAATCCTAAACGAGAAAACAACAGTTTTTTGGATTTCTATATTGTTTCAGGGGAAATATTAATCTCTGATAATTGGAAAGGTTTTACACCTTGCATTCTTGTAAATGGAGAAGAATATACAGAATGCTTCTTTGAAAATTTAATAGTAGTAGCAGACACTAAGGAAAATGACTGGCCGGAACGTTTATCTTTTAGGCTTATTTGGGACAAAGAAAATAAGAAAAAGCTAAAAGGTATTACCGCATATTATGATTTTCTGATATTCAGAAAAGACGGATACTGCCCGTGGGCGGGACTGTCAATAGAAGAGGCAATGAAACAGGTTGTTCATTTTGAATTAGAAGAAAAAAGCTGACTATAAAAGTCAGCTTTTAAAATTCTCCGCCCATGGCGTTTATGGCGCCAATTGATTCATAAAGCGAGTCTCGGCCTTGATATGTTGATGTTTCACCGCGTTCACGCCTTTCTTTGTCGAAAGGATTTTCACCAACAAGTCCTCCGTTTTCATCAAGTTTAATCGGGTGTTTTTCAAATTCTTCGCGTAAAAATTCTTTAATATCCCTATTATGACAGAATTCAAGTATCTTACGTTCCATAGAATTAATTTTAGGGACTTTTTTGAGCCCTAATTTTATTTCAGCTAATGATTTTCCAAAAGCCTCTTCGGAACGTTCGTAATCTCCTTCGTAATAATTACCTATGCCATGTGAATCAAATTCCATTTTATTTAAAAATTAATTAACTTTTTGTTTATTTCAATATTTTTCTTATATTTGTAACGTGTTCAACGTAGCAATCATAGGACTATCTGCGGTTGAAACTTATGAACAACTTCGAGATAGATGCATTTACCTTCTCAAAAACCGAGTGAAGGATGGGTTAACTATATACGCTACTGAAGAAACGCCTTTTCTTACTCGTTTTGCTACTGAATATCGTATTGCAATTCAATACTTCTATACCGATTGGCGGGCTTATGGCAAAAGTGCTTTAAAAGAGCGTAATAAACAGCTTCTCGCAACCTGTAACGGAATCATTTGGTTTGATGATGGTTTAAAGGACACCGCTTATATCTGCCAAATGGCAAAAAGTATAGGAACACCAATCAAACACGGGTTTAAACGTTAAGATATTCGTGCGCCTGCTGTTCGTATTCTTTTACCGCTCTGAAAATTTGATCTTCTAACTCAGGGTTACTTCCGGTGTTTATATAATCTTCTAATGTCATAACCTCATCATCGGTTAAATTATTGTTGTATTCGGAACGTATCAGCTTGCAAATATCTTTAAAATCAATCAATGACATATCATTAGCCATCGCCGTAATGTGTTCATCATCGTATGCAACAACGCCTTCATTATAAAGGTAATCAATAACAGCCTTGGCTTTTTCTCCTATCCCATAATAAATTTCATGTACAGGATCGACACAGATTGATTCTGATATCATGTGTTCTGTCAGTTTTTTAAACTGGGCTTCTGTTATAAAAATTTTCATAATTAGTCCTCAAAATTTTTATTATCGTAATGGAACACAAAATCATAAACATCGTCCAATTTATCTATTTTACATTCTTCAAGATAAACATTGTATCTTTGAGATAATTTATGAATCAGTTCGCCTATTTTTATAAGTTCATTGGTTAATCCCCAACCATTTTTTCCGAAACGCACTGTAATTTTACCTCCATTATCTGTTTTAAAATCTTTTATTTCTATATTAGAAGGAAGTTTGTTTGCATTCATTTCATTAATAAGTGCTTTTCGAATCATTTTGCGTAATGTGGATTCGCTTACTTGTTTATAATAGTAGTTTGAAAGTCTTTGTTTTTCTTGTTTTATGGCGTTTATCATGTCATAATAATATGAATCATCCATTACACTTTTTTCAAGGGTAACAACAACTGTTGTTCCATTGACATAACTATTATATTCAGAAAATCCATACTTTTTCCTAAGATATTGAAGATATGACTGTGCTTGCTCTTTTGTTCTAAAAGTGCCCACATTAATGTTTGAGGAATATTGTTCTTCTTTAAGTTGTCTTTTCATATTAATATCCTTGTGTATCTACGTTTGAATAAAGAATTAACTTTCCATCGAAATTAAAGTGAACAAGTTGGAATTGATTCACATTGCGTCCATCATCATATTTTCTAAGATCTTGTTCCACTTGTCTTAAATTAGGCACTTTACTGATATCAGCAATTATAATATGCAAACCATGGGAAGGGGTTTCATATTCTTTTTCAATAGGAATATTGTTTTGGGCAAGAATTGCCTTTGTATCTTCCCAAACATTTACGCCACCTATTGATTTAAGATATGCTTCTTGATTAGGATATTTGGGAAGTATAAGCTGAGCGTGAGATTGGTCAAGAATGCGTGCTTCGCAATTGTTCAACTGCGGATGATTTCTATCATCAACCCTTCCTGTTCTCATATCCATATGAAGTTTTACGCCCGGAACATACCAAGTATTTTTCTCAGTATCAATGTCTAACATAAGACGAACCCTGTCGGGCCATTTAACTGGGTCATATACTTTAGCTTGTCCCGCAAGATGTTCAAATCCGAATTTCTGATCCCAAGGATGAAGATTCGAGCCAAACTTTGCTTTCTGTTTAGCAAGGAAAGAGTTAATTGCGCTTTCTGAACGAGGATTACTTGTTATATAGGCACGCGCATTATTTTTATCACAATATGCAACTATTTGTGGCTTTAATTGAAGTAATTCCTGTTTACTACGAACTTTAAATGCAGTTCCGCTTGCAAAATTACCAAAATCGCCACCTTTATGATAAGTGTTAGCTTGCCTTCCTGCCTGTCTCCATGCATCGGCGCCTGTCTTATCCTTATTATCCTTCCAACGTTTTACGATTTGGACAAAGAAAAACTTATCAGGATCGGTGAGATTAATTAAATCCCCAATCATATCAAAATTATCAACTTTATTAACTGATTCTAAAAGAAGCTCATTTTCTTTAAGAATTTGTGAAAGTTGACTTTCGGTTATGTATATCCTTTTTCCCATTTTAATATAATATATCACTTATAAATACTTCTAATTATCTTAAAATTGTATATTTGAGCAAGATAATGCCGATGTTTGCGCGGTGCAAAACTTTAGGCGACGTGATTTTAGAAATATGGAAGAATTAAAAACGAATAAAATATCCCAAGAGGATATTGAACGATTTATCGAAGGGCATGACCCTCAGAAAAGAATTGTAAATCTCGAATATTCTTATCGAGACGATTTTGTTACAGTTGTCTATCGTAACGAAAATGATCAAAAATGTAAACAAAAAGAAAAGTTTTATCCGTTCTGTTGGGCTACTTTAAAGGCTTGCCAAAGACTTTGCCATGGTGATAGGGACGAAATTAAACGCCTAATGAGAATCTATGATATAGGCGTAAAAAAGCTTTCACAAACAGATATACACGGAGTTGTTCGTCACGAATTTGATGACGGATATCTTTTTATGTTCTATGCAAAGCGCCCAATGTCATATCACAGATTTTTGGATTTCTTTAAAAAATGTGATAATCCAATTTATTCAAAAGATAAAGAAGCAGACGCAACACGTTCTAAATCAGAATCTAAACAATATCTTATAGTGACGCCGCAAGAGCAATTTCTAATTTCAACGGGAAAACGTTTTTTTAAGGGATATGATGACTATGACGAGGTTCTTAAATTAACATTCGACTTGGAAACAACAGGCCTTGATACCGAACACGATAGAATTAATCAGATAGGTATTAAATTTAACCGTCCGTTCCATGGACATCCTGATGGATTTCAGAAAATTATTTCAGTTGTAGGTGATACGGAAGAAGAGAAGGATGAATGTGAGCTTTGGGCTATTGAACAAATGTTTAAAATCATCTATACATTTAAGCCCGATATTATTACTGCGCATAACGGCGAAACCTTCGACTGGAATATGATTATCGGCGCTTGTAAGCGTCTCGGCGTTCCAATTGAAGAACTTTCCGCAAAATATTTCGGTGGTGATTTTATTCATAAAGAAGAACGTGAATCCATTTTGAAACTTGGCGGTGAAATGGAAACTTACAAGGCTACTGTAGTACCCGGTGTAATTGTAACCGATTCACTTCACGCTGTTCGCCGTGCTCAGGCCCTTGACTCAAATATGCTAAAGGCTGATTTGAAGTATGTTACTGAGTACTCAAAAATGAAAAAGCCTAATCGTGTATATGTCCCTGGCGAACAAATTTCAAAAACGTGGAATGATAAAGAGCATGATTTTGCATTTTGTAATGAAAATGGAGATTGGTACAAATACAATCCCGATTTGAATGATAAAGACACGGGTGAAATATACGGTGGAAAAAAATCTTTTATTCCTGAGCATGGCTTTATCAGAAAAGGATATGAATTAAAATCCGGACGGTATGTTGTAGAAAGGTACCTTTTTGACGACTTGTGGGAATGCGAAAAGGTTGAACATCGTTATAACACTCCTAACTTCCTTATTTGTAAAATGCTTCCTGTCCCGTACAAGAAATGTACTACGATGGGTACTGCAGGACAATGGAAAGCACTTATGCTTGCGTGGTCTTACGAACAAGGGCTCGCTATTCCAATGTTCGGCGAAACAAAAACATTTACAGGCGGTTTATCTCGACTTTTACGTACTGGATTTGTTAAAAACGTTGTAAAGCTTGACTACAACTCACTTTATCCTTCAATTATCCTTACTTGGGGTATTTCAGATCCTACTGATTTGATGATGACCATGCTTCATTTCTTGGAGCATGTTCTTACACAGCGTGAAAAATATAAGAAATTAAAGAAAGTAGCTGGTAAGAAGAAGGAAAAGGCAGAAACAGAGGCCGAAAAGCGTAAATATGCAGAAGAAGAATCGTTTAATGATAAAAAACAACTGCCTCTAAAAATCCTTGGAAACTCATTTTTTGGCTCGTACGGAGCACCAAATGTATTCCCATTTGGAAGCCTAAAATGTGCTGAACAAACAACTTGCACCGGGCGTCAATGCCTTCGTCTAATGATTTCTCATTTTAAAAACCTTGGATATGAGCCGATTGTTGGTGATACTGATGGTTTTAACTTTGAATTACCAGAGGAATCTCAGTATCGTTATACAAAGGAACACCCTTATGTTAGCCGGGGTTTGTCAAGAGAAACTGAAAAAGGAAAGGAATATACGGGATTTAAGGGTGATGTTGCTGAATTCAATGATATGTATATGTCAGACAAGCATTATTCGCCAAATGCAGTTAATAAAATGGGGCTTGGCATCGACGAAGTTGTTACAGCAACTATCAACTTCTCGAGAAAGAACTATGCTGACTATTTCCCTGAGAATCCTTATCCTGAGGACGTAAAAATGGTTGGAAACACCATTAAATCAAAGAAAATGCCTGAATACATTGCAAAGTTCCTTGCGGTGGGTATTCGCTTATTGCTTCAGGGTAAAGGACAAGAATTCCTTAATGAGTATTATAAATACGTAGATAAGATTTACAATTATCAAATCCCACTTCGAGACATTGCAACAAAGGGTAAAATCAAAAAGTCGATTAAGGAATACAAAAAAGATGTTCAAACACTTACAAAGGCAGGACGCCCGAAGTCTCGTCAGGCGTGGTATGAGCTTGCTATTGCAAACGGTATCAGCGTAGCCAACGGAGACACCATTTATTATATCAATACAGGTAAATCAAAATCTCATGCAGATGTTAAGAAAACAAAAAAATTCTTTACATTTGAAGATAATGAGAAAATAGATTTAACAAAAGAAATTGAAAGCAAATACAATAAGTGGAAAAAAACGGATGAATCAATTGAAAGTGTCGGCGGAACAACGCTTGCGAAAACGTATTCAATTGATTACTACGCAAAAAAATACTATCCTAATGCATTTGCAGAAGACGAAATTGTACTAAACTGCGTTCTTGTTCCAAGGGATATTATTGACAGGGAAGATGATACATTCTGCGCTGACGTGAGTGAGGATCTTGAATACAATGTGCCAAAGTACATTGACATGTTTAATAAGCGTATAACCCCGCTTTTGGTGTGTTTCAGTAAAGAAATTCGTTCGAGTATTCTTATTGATAACCCTAAGAACCGTCCTTATTTTACCGAGGAGCAATGTGAGCTTGTATCAGGAGAGCCTAATAAGCCAATGGATCAAGATACTTACGAACAGCTTATGACGATGGAAGATAAGGAAATTAAGTTCTGGACTAAGTATGATATGGTTCCTCCGTTCTTTGAAGAATGCGGTATGGGTAAATGGGAAGATTGTGTTGCAGATTATAAAGCAAGAATGAAAAAAGAAGAAGAGGAAGGCATTGCTGCAGAAAGGGATAGATATCTTGATATTTTATATAGTATCAAAAAAGAAGATATTGCAGCATTTATTGAAGACGGTGAATTACCGAAAGAAATCTTGGTTATTGTTGAACTTGATCCAAATTCAACGAACTTGGTTTCTAAAACTCATAAAGACGCTGTTATCGGAAATATTGACGACTTTATTGAACGAATGGAATACTTCGATAATAAGGAAATATCTTCTGAATAAAAAAGCCCCGAATCTCGGGGCTTTATTTTTAATATAAATAAATTGGCTCTTCGTTAGAAATTCCTTTCACTCCAATATAAATAGTATTTCCTGATTTTTCTATTGAAATATCTGAATCTACATTTACAAGATTTAATTCGGCGAGGCCCGTTTCTTCATCAAGGATAGATTCG
>Ga0247610_10006545_pt1 | contig 12108 bp, 1 predicted proteins | sample 174DNAGHGhighgp2_FD_193483 | JGI IMG/M metagenome (GOLD analysis project Ga0247610, IMG submission 193483) | Sheep rumen microbial communities from Palmerston North, Manawatu-Wanganui, New Zealand - 1742 DNA GHGhigh gp2 | ecosystem: Host-associated > Mammals > Digestive system > Stomach > Rumen ...
TTTATTTATAAAATAATATTTTAGTAATTTATTTTTATTTAAAAATAAAATTAATGTATTAATTCAAAATTTGATATTTAATTATATATAAAATAATTAAATTAATTTATTCTTAGGGAGAAAGCATTTTATAACTAATTAATCTATTCAAATAATCTAATAAGATAACTATAACATGATTTTTCCTGCAAATAAACAATATGGCAATAAAAAATTCAACAAGGAAGCTTAATACTAAATCAATAACAACTCCAACAATTAAACTTACAAACATTGTTTTTCCTTGAGGTGGATATACTGCAAATAAACCAAAAATGAAAATATATGTTAGAATAGCCATAATAAAGAAAAATATAGTTTCAAAAATCATCACATTTCTTATTTTTTTCAAAATAGCAAAATAATGCTTATCAAATGATTTTTTACTTGTTTTAAATTCATATAGTAAATATCTTACTTTGCCATTGTCTAAATTATAAAAGAATCTTGTTAAATAAAAGTATATATTCACAAGTACCACAGGCAATAAACATCTCCAAATAAAATCCACTTTATTACTTTGGATATAAACCATATATTCTGATTCGTCTTTTAAACAAATAAAAACAAAAGTATTTACAAAAAGTAAAATTAGTAAATATAAAGGGAAGCATAGAGCTTTTATAGAAGCGGAATATGTATAATTACCTCTAAATGTATTTATGAAAATAAGTCTATTTTTTAAATTTGTGCAGAAAAATTCGCAGCAATTAACTTTCATTTTGCTTAAAATTCTTATTCTTAAATTTTCATTAGATATTTGCAAACTATGAATTAATTGGTCAATTTTTACTTTGTTTTTCTTGTTATATTCATTTACTTCTCTGAATTCTTCTTCGTTATCTTCATTGCTGAATTTATCAATTTCAGTCATAAAATTGTTTTTTCCTTTAATATTACCTTTTTTCTTATTGCTTTTTTTATCTTTATTATTTCTTACTTGGAATTCCTCTTCAGATGAAGCTCCTACTATTTCTTCATCATCTTTTTTATTATTATTTTTATTCTTTATTTTACCTTCTCCTGTCTCATTTACTTTATCTTCCTTTTCAATTTCTTCATAGTCATCATTATATCCTTCTTCATTTATTTCTTTATAATACTGCTCATATAATTTCTTATTTTTTACATCTCCATAATTCATTAAATTATTATCATTTAAATAAGCATTCTTCCTCCTATTTCTTACATCATTCATTTCATCTTTTCCATTTTTATCATTAGACATTTTTTCTTTTAGTTTTAATAAATCCTTTTTATTTTTTTCTTTTGGTTTCTCCATTTTTTCCTTTTTGAATTTTAGATTGTTGTTATAAATTTTATTTAAATTTTCTTTATTTACAAAGAAGTCTCCTTCAATGTTTCCATATGGATATACATAATCTACCAAAAAGTCTTCTATTAATAAAAAGTTTTTATTTCCTAATTTCTTTTTTCTTCCAATAAGACATAATTTAACTATCAAAAAATTAATGAAGTATAATGCTAAAATAAGTATTGTGGCATAAAAACCATAATTTCCATTTAAATTTTTTGAATTTGTATATAGTTTAAAGTGCTTCAAAAAGTAGAATCTTCCTAAAATCTTATCTGGCTTGGGATTATATTCATAAGTTAATAAAAATTCACTTAAATGTGATGAAGTGCACTTAAAATATGAATTATCTTCCAAATTTTTATATTCTACATTTTCTGTTATTAATTCTCTTTTTCTTTCATCCATAGATTTAAAGATCAATAAATATTCGAAATAATATTTTTCCATCCTTTCTTCCAAAGTCATAAAAGATACAGTACCATCATCTAATATATAATGCGGTTCAGTGAATATTCTATTATCTGACTTAAACATATTTCCTTCTTTAAAATGAATTCTATTATTATTGATAATATCAATTAAAACCGGATTTGTTAGAGACAAATAAAAAGTAACATTTTTCTTATCTTTGCATTCATCAAGTCTAATTTCATTTATACTATCAGAATATAATTTAATTTCAATATAATTAGAAGTATAATTATGATTTAAAGTATTATGATGATAATAAGGACTATATATCCAAGTAATATATTGGACATTTAAGAAATGGCTTCCATCTAATGATTTAGCAGTACTTATGCATTCATCAAATTGGAAATAGGGCTCATATTTATTGCTCTTTAGAGACTTCATTATAGCGTCTATGTTTTTATCTCCATTTTTTGGAATTTTAAATAAATCAACATGGATATTATCACTATAATATGACCATAAACCATCTACAGTATCAGTAAAGCACAAAGATGTTAAGTATTCTAATTGCTTCTTTATTAAAACAGCATTGGTATCAATTTCTTCTTCTTGGCCATAACTTAAATTAGCGTCTCTTTTCGTTCCCTTATTATTACTCATTAGACCTGCTTTATAAGTGTTTGTTAAGAAGATTATTGTTGTAAATAGTTTATCTACTAATTTAATATATTCTAAATCGCAATGATTTATTTTAAAAATAACATTTTTATGCAACCAACTTGTAAATTCAGTAATAAAAGAAGTATCTTTAGTGAATAATTGATTACCATCTATTAAGTAATTTAATGTTTTTAAAAATGTTTTTTCTTCTTCAGTTCCTTGGTTTAAAACAGGAAATATATGATCTTTATATGTTTTTGTTGCTTTATTGAAATATATTTCATACATATTTTCCAATGTTGTATAATCTTCAGTTTTTAAATGACAATATTTTCCAACTGAATCTCCCATACAATAGCAAGCCATTGTTACATGGACAATTTGAATCATCCCTTTTTGTGAACAATAATTATCAGATACAACTGGATCTTGTATTGTAATTAAGCCATCACTATCAACTTGGAACACTGAAGTAGTATCATTAGTTACTGTATTAACGATATCAGTCACAGCCATATTGTAAATATTTTCAATTTTAGAAGCTAAATCTGCTGGTGTGAAAACAGTGTCATCCATAAGTAATTTGTTAAGTAAATCTTCTTGATCTACAGCTAAGCATTCATAAATTCCTTCTGGATTTTTTTTGTATTCAAAGCCTTCTTCACATAAAATAAGTTCTGAATAATTTTGGGATATATATGAATAAGGATAAATTGGGAATTTTCTAGTTAAAGGATGAGATATTTTTGTAACTGTATCATATAAATTATCTCTTGGAGAATCGACATCTGTGAAATTACCTTTAAAGTAATTAATTAAAGATATATATAAACTTATATCTAGATTTAAATGAGAATTATCTGTAAGGATAGTTGTCTTAGCATTATATATTCTTAATTCCCTTAATAAGAAAACTCCATATGGAACTAATGAATTATCTTTAATTGTTAAAGTTGTGGTAGTAGTATCTGAGTCAGAATATAAATTCAAATTTTTAATATCCATACTACTTCTTTTACTACTAACTTTTTTCTTTTCTTTATCAACTAAACATCTATAAAATATCCAAGTTTTAATCTTATCAGATTTATCAGTTATATATTTGCCAGTGTTATCTGAAGTAGGATAACAATCAATTTTAATACCATCTTTTTGGTGTAAACCAATATTAATTTTAATAAAATGCTGCCATGTTATTGATACCCCCTGGAAATTAGAATTATCTATATAACTCTCAACATAAAACCATAGTTCCACCATATATCCTGTTTCTGTCCCTACACCTATGCCATTTATGACAATATCATTATATTCATTTAGATTAATTGAATCCAATTTTTCACAATAAAATTTTTGTTTTTCTTCTTCAAAATCTGATCGTAACCAATAAGTCGGACCATCATGAATACATGTGCAATTTTTAGTTGTATTATAAGTGCAATAATTTATATCACAGTATGAATCACATGTATTGCATTCAACTATATTATTTAAAGCATCAACTAATTTATATTGCTCTGGTTCACAAGATAAAGTGGGGTCATCATATGGATTATTATCTCCAATGCATAAAATTTCTGATTGGAGTGCTATGTTTGTTTCAGTATAATCTATGCAGTCATTACTTGAACTTGAAGTTGATTTAAATGCAAATCTTTTTATTAATAAAGACTGGCCATAGGCGGAATTGTAAATATCTTGACCTAATCCATAAGCTCCAATAAAAAACTTATTATATATTCTTAAATCATAAAATACAGCACTCATTTGATTATTTATTGAAATAGTATTAAATCTTATCCTTGTTTTATGTATTTCATACAAATCTATTAATGGCTCAATTATATTTTCATCAATCATAAATTGTATCATATTTGGGAATTTTAATTGATAATCTGAAATATACAAAGAAATAGAAAATAATGACCATTTTCCTATAAATAAACGACTATTATTATAAGAATATATATTTTTTTGAGTTGATGATGAATCATCAAAGACACTAATTATATAAGTTTGTTTTTCAATGTCCCAACCTAAATAATTTTTATCATCATAAAAATATAAAATAGGTACTATTCCCACTCTTTGTTCAATACTACCTAAAAATTTCATATTAAAGGTTATAGTAATTTCTTTAAGGCTTGATAAATCATGATTTAATTCTACTTTATTATATGCATTTTTATTTGCTGTTGGAATTTTAAAATAAAATCCAGTAACAGAAGTGCACTTCGTTCCTGATATTAAATAGGGAGTTTTGCAAGAAATGCAATCTTCTTCTGAGCCACTGAAGCATTGCAAACAATTTCCTTCACATTGCCTTGCATCGAAAGTTGTATCAGTTCTACTGAAATGAGGTGTATTTACTTTATCTGTATAAGAAGAAACATCAATACTATTAATATATTTATCAGGCAAAGTTATATCGAATCCAGTTACCCAATTTATTTGTTGGGAGCTATCATAAACAACTTCTGTATTAAAATTTGAAATAAAATCAACTTCTTTACCCATAAAAGTGACTAAAGATTTGACAAGTCCAGGCTTAATTGTATCTATTGTTAATGGATGATATGTTATTATATTCATAGTGACTTCATTGTTTAATGGGGATCCATAGGAATTTATTGATGAAATTGCTGTTGCATTTCTATTCCATACTTTAATATCTTTATAATATACATCATCCCAGTATGGTGTAAATACTTTATAAGTAACAGCATTCAAACCTAAATTGCATATTGAATATTTATCGTTCATTTCATGACAGAAAGCAATTTGAGCTAAAGCATAACTATTTACATTATTTACTTTTAAAGAGAATACAGGATTATTATAGTCATTATTCCAATATATATTTATATATTTAAATGTATCTGCTGCTGTTTTTCCATCGACTTGATAGTTTTCTAAAACGACATGATTCCATTTATATTTTATTTCTGCAACATTGATAACATCATAATATTCTAATAAAACATATCCATTATTATATTGAATTTTATCTTTAAATCTAGTTAAAAAATGTGGGTATGCAATGAAAATAGTATATCTTTGATTATCATTAGGGATATTGAATCTATATTCTTCTGATAAATCAAATAAAAACCAAAAATCTACATAATAATTAGTAATAGGGACATCTAATTTATTATAACTAGCTATTAAATTACTAAATTTATATTTTGAATTAAAATAAAGTCCACTAGAGGCCACTTTTTCAACAGGGATACAATTATAATTTACTAAAACAAATCCATTTTCACATTTGAATTTAGTTTCATATGTTCCTTGTTTTAAATCTGCACTCTTATAGGGATAACTACTATAATGTTTATCGACCGCTTTAATATAGCACATTCCATATCCATTTCTTCCATCAGGGGGCCTGGTAAATCCTACTGGACAATCCTTACCACATGTAAGATTATTAACATCCAAATATTGCCCTTTTGGACACCAGAAAAATTTTAATGTATCTATACAAAATGTTTTAATTTTATCACAATTATTTGGTTTCATAATTGATCTACAAAATGATTTTACTTCATCATAAACTTGTCCATAATTGCATAATTTAAAGGGGTCATAAAGAGGATAAGTTTTATAACTTTTAGAATCTATATCTCCAAGGAAATGCTCTAATTCACTTTTTTCTGGGGTTTTTTCATAGTCAGTTACATAGTATTTTAATTTGTCTGTAATAATGTCATAATTCTCAGCAAAATTGACTGAGAATAATATAAGGTCATAAGGATTTTCAAATGAAGTAGTTATATATTGATCCATTTTAGTATATTTAGTTACAATTGTTTGGGGAATATAATCCCTATATATATTTATCGTTTGAATAATAATACGAACATAATTATTTCTAGAAAAATTCATTTTAAATTTAACTAAATTATTCATAAACATTTTAAAAGGCTTATCATTTTTATAAGTGTTAAAATATATTTCTGGATCAATATCTTTTGGTGTCTCATCATTAATATAATATTTTAATAAATCATAACTATAAGCGCATCTAACATAATTCCATGTACTGAAGCCATTAACATATGTAAATCCTGCTTTATTTTCTGCTTCGTCAAATCTTTTTTTCATATTATCACCAAAAATATCATCTAAATGATCTCTAAATGCTTGAGGAAAGCAATACACATCTAAATTAGTGTCCTCTGTGGTATGGGCATGAGCAGATATAGTCATGTGGTCTTCATATATTAAATTCATTCCTTCTTTGAAATTATCCGCTGATTCAACATAAAACCAAAATTCCATTGTATAACTATTTCCTCTTGATGCAGGGAGATCTTCAAAAACTATATCATTCTTAAATATATTGAAGTTAAACATCGTATCGCATCCTTCTCCCATTTTAATTGAATAATACATTTGACCTCCCTCATTACAATTTGGAGTATCAGGTATAGGTTCTAATAAACCATATCCATTAAAATCAGTTTTGGTAATAAATTGAACTTTAGAATCAGGATCAGGATACCCTGTATGATAATCTTGTAAAAATCCCGAAGAAGATTCAAATTTAAAATAATTTACAACATTTCCAAAGTATGGATCATCCCTTGAATATGTAACAAAGGCCCTATCTGAGGCGCATTCATAGCAATTCCATAATCTTAATTCTTTTAGATAGGTTACCCCATAATTTGTTCTCGAATTCTCAGATACTGTCATAGTTGTGAAATCTTCAGTTAATGGTGTAGTTGGATCAAAGCTAGTTTCGACTCTATTTTCAACCATTAAATTAGTCATGTATGCTTTATTGGTTGTTGCATCGACTCCACATACAATATATCTCCATCTATTTTGGTCATAATTTACTTCGACATATTCAAACTCCATTTTATGAGCCTCATCATTATTTGGAATGCATCTTGCTCCATATCTGCTTGTTAGCGGATTAAAAAATACTTCTATCTTTATATGATTTTTCCATTCAATTGTTATTGATTCAAAATGGTTTCCAACATAACTTTGAGATAAAAACCAAAATTCCATTTTAAATTCCTCAGTAGGAGATGCAATATGAGGAATTACAGCTGGCTCAAATCTTGCCAAGTCTAAACCATGTGCATTTCCACAAACTATATAATCGCCTTGTCCATTACGAGGAGTATATGTATATATTAAATTATTTATTGAATTTGTTGATTTTGTATCGCAAGTTGCTGATAAATAATCGCAATTACTGGCCATATTTTTGACCACTTGCACAATATTTTCACATTTAGATGCAGAAGCAACGCAGGAGGGTGGTAAATTTGGAGTTGTGAAATCTACTAATTCTTCATCACTACATTTTTGATCTAGATAAGATAAATAATCTTCTTTACAGACAATTCTTGAAATTATAGTTCCATCAATAATTTCTTCTGGCAAAACGCATCTTTTTTTCTTATTTTCAATATTTTCAGTTTCCATATCTGTATTTATTACATCAGTTATATTAATAGTATCGGAAGAATCATTTATATGTTCATTTGAATTATCAGTTTGTCCATTATCTATATAATACATTTGGAATGTTTTAATAATTATGTTATTTCTAGAAATACTACTTGTAGGAGCAAATTTTCCATTTTTTAAATATTTATGTTGAGCATATCCATAAGCATTTATTATAAATAAATCATACAAGGTAATTTCTCCAAAATGAGCAATTAAATATTTTGATATTCTAAAAGTTTTAAAAGGAAAATTTTCAAATAAGCCATTATTAGTATCAAAGCCTAAATAGGGCAATAGCACATTATTGAATGTCATACTAACAAAATCTTTTCTAAAATCAAGGTCATCAGAACGAAAAGCAGATATAGAAATAGGCATCCAATTACCAAAATTTGTCAAAACGTCAGTATATTTATATTGTAATTTTCCATCTAGCATTAATAAAACACTATCAGATGAAATATCATAATATAATATAAATGAAGGAGAATCAGATAAAGTAATTAATTTAAATAAATTTTCATTGTTTTGCTCATATTTATCAATTTGGTCTTGTGTGAAACCATATATCTTAATATAAAAAAATAAGGTTATTGTAGAATAGCTATCTAAATTTAATGATTGAAAATCTAATTCTAATTCAACATTAGGATCTAAACCTTCTCCTTGTTGAAGTGGATTTACATAATAATAATAACTCAAATCATCTGATGTTTTAGTGCATGTTGCTCCGTTCAAAGCATATCCTGGTTGGCATGAATAGCAAGAAAACTTATTTAGACCAAAACATTTAAGACATCCTATATAGCACTCACCCTTTTCGAATATTTCTACTCTAGTTAAATCAGTTCTTAATTTTGTAGAGATAATATATTCTGGATAATTTAGATCATTCCAATTAAAATTCCAGGCAATATTATAATTCATATCATTATCTGGATTAATAACTGGATCATCAAAAGGAAAAATAGCATTATATCTTTGATCATTAGGATGCCTTAAATCAATTATTTTATTGTATTCAAGTGATTCAGAAGTTAAATTATACATTTGTAATAAACCTCCAGGAATTATATAACTATACTTATCATAATCATTCATTGTATAGTAATTAGTATATCGAGCATCCCATACTTTAATTTCTCTATAATAAAGATCAAACCAAAGAACTTTTGAAACACGATCACAACAGTTGTTATCTTTATTACAGAAGCATATCTTATTTGCTGTACTTCTTCCTGAAATAGTTCCTACATCAATTAAATTATTTGCCAAGGAAACAGTAAATGTAGTATAAATAGTATCTTTAACAAATTTTTCTCTTGTATATAATATCAAATGATTCCATCCAAAATAATATATTTTTTGTCCCAAATTGAATGTTGAAGGAGTATTAGCTTCATTATATACTTTTAGTATAAATTGTTGTTTTAAGACATCGTAATAAATATGATGATTATTGGTCATAAACAAATATTTAGTATAAAGAGGTGGTTCTTCTTGAGTTAATAAGTCAGTATGAAACCATATTTCTATATAAAAGCAATAAAGATCTTGATTTAATGGGAAATAAATAGATTTTGTATTTAAAGTTCCACTAAATTGTAATCCGCTTTCTTTTGGAGGATATTGTTCATAATCAAGACATTGATAAAAAAATGAATAAGATGTATTTTGACATTTAAAATCTTTAATATCTCTTCCATGCTCAGAAGGACAAGTTTCAACTATGCTTGGATCACATTCATAAGCACATAAATCATGTGAAATCTTTTTAATTTGGGAACTATCAGATTGATCAATTTTTATATTAGGTAATCTCATTAAAACATGCTCATTATTCTCTTCATCTATTAGAGAACAATTAGTCACACATTGAGTATCGATAATTCTCTTTTCAATTGTTTCGAATCCACCACCATCAGATATATCAATTGGAACTTCCTCATAACTCATGTAGGAATTTGTTATTAAATCATATCCATTCTGGCAAATATATGAACTGCTATCATCAAAGCAATATTTTTTGTTTTCAGATACTGGACATTCAATTTCCATAGTTTGACTATGTAAATCTGTTGTACTAAATTCCAAATTTTTAAAATCCAGAAAATTAATTCTGTAAAAATTTTTACTTGGAGCTAAATAATCTCTAATTAATTTACTTTTAATTTCAGTAACAATAATTTGATTTGGATTTTTATTATAATCTGTATATTGTCCACTAGAATCATATAAATGGTAATGGACAAATAATTTTGTTGGATCAACCTTGATACTAGTATAAGGTATACTAAACATTAATTGAGGATATGTTAAAATATCTCCGCCATTTGCTTTGATTAAGTGCATATTAAAATAATTTGGATTATTTACATGATTGAGCATATAATCACTATAAAAATTTAAATTTCTTACATAAACATCTGTATTTATATATTCAAATCCTTGAACTCTTAAATATGTTTTATCATATCTTCTATAAAATTTTCTCAAAGGAAATTTATAAGTTACCGTTTCATTTTGGTAATAGATAGGTATAGAGTCAAATCCCTTTTCATTTTGATTAATAAACATTTTTTTATGGGTGTAAGAGACTCCAGCCCTTATATATATCCATTTTGAAGTAACTTCTTGCACATTAATTTTCAAATATTGTAGAGCAGGATATGTTACTATATAATCATTTAAAAAATCATCTGCAGTAGTATAACTCTTTTTGAAAGGGTAAAAAAATTCAAATGGAGTTATAATTAAATTAACTGAATTATAATCAGCTGTATTTTGATATAAAGAAAAAACAAAAAAGTCTTTTAAAATAAAAGATGATAATGAAGAACGAAGGTCTTTATTAGTTAAAAACTTCGGATCATGAATAAACATCCAAAATTCCATGGTGACTCTATATGATAAAGGGATAGGAACATCTATATTATAGGATTCTATTTTATTGAGAGGATAAAATTCAAACGAACATTGAGTTCCTTTGGTAAATTGGTGATAATAATCCCATTGTGGATATTCTGCAATACTATAACAACTTTTACAATCCATATAACCCTTACTAAAGCAAGTTCTGCATTGATAATCGCATTCTATACAAGTATAACTTTCGTCACAAAAACTTCCAGGAATGCAACCGAATAAAGAACACTCAGTATAATATCTATAGGCATTGCAACTTTCACTTCTGCATCGATAATAAGTAGGAGCTGGACTAGAATAAGCAGCACAATATTGCCCACTAAGACATCCATGATCTGTGCAATAATTATGAGCATGACCTTCTAGAGATAAAACATATCTAAATAAATCTACAGATATAATATAACTATTTAAAGTAAGTTCTTTTAGTTCATCCATGATAAAAATTCTTAAATGAGATTTCCAATCAAAAGTTTCGGGATGAAAAATTTTAAAATCTTCAGACTGTTTATAATACCCATCTTTTCCAAGTTGAACTTTGACTATTATAAAGCTATTTTCTGGAACAGTATATGCATCAAATTCTTTTACTGTCGTGCAAGTCTCACCATATCCTGACTCAAATTTAGTGCACAATCCAACTTGAAAATCTACCGGCTTCTCAGTGTTAGTGTTTGTAAGTCTCATAGAAATTGTAATCCTTGCATCATCAGCTTCTCTTCTATAATCAAATGCTATATTTAAAGGATTGCTTCCAGTACAACCATATTTATGTAATGCTTTTAAATTAGTATCATTAATATTTAAAAGTTCATTATAATTAGGATAAGTTTTTATATCACTAGAACTTGTGGTTGGATGTAAACCACAATATGTACTCCAATTACAATACATAAATGATTTGTAAAAAATGCCTTTATAATAGTCAATATATTCTTTAGCAGCAATAGCAGTTATAATATGATGATCTTTTTCTGTTGTAAAATCAATATCATTACGATATGGATTATCTATTGTTTTAAAATCATCAGGTTTAATTTTTAAAGAAAAAGCAATATTGAATAGTAATATTATAGTTAACATTTTTTTCATTAGTTTTTGATTCAATAAATTTATTTTCTATATAAATAATCTTGTGAAAAAAAATAATTCAATTATTTAATTATTAATTTATTTTATAAACATTAATTTCAAGATTATTGGGGATTGGGGATTGGGGATTGGGGATTGGGGATTGGGGATTGGGGATTGGGCCCAATCGCCAATCCCCAATC
>Ga0247610_10006546_pt1 | contig 12106 bp, 9 predicted proteins | sample 174DNAGHGhighgp2_FD_193483 | JGI IMG/M metagenome (GOLD analysis project Ga0247610, IMG submission 193483) | Sheep rumen microbial communities from Palmerston North, Manawatu-Wanganui, New Zealand - 1742 DNA GHGhigh gp2 | ecosystem: Host-associated > Mammals > Digestive system > Stomach > Rumen ...
GTGTTAGTCCCTTGTACGAAAGGCTGTTCGAGAGTGAAGCGATAAGCCAAGGCACTGCCGAACCGATGAGCTGCATATCATCGGGGGTGATGTCGTTCTTTCCATCCTTGTCATCCACCTTCACATACCCGGGGATTGAGTAACGATAGTTGGGATCCTGCTGACCTTTGGGATTCGAAGCATCCGTGATCTGCCAAATGCCGACCTTCTTGTAATCGTAGTTCACACTGATGGGCTCGCCAATGAACCAACGTGAAGCAACGTCGTCCACAGGATTGCCCTGCTCGTCGTAGATACCCACATCGACAATCTCTGTGTTATAGTGGGCAAGGTTCAAGGTCGTAGTCCACATGAAGTCCTTCTTCACGATGTTCGTACTATTGATTTGCAGTTCCCAACCTGATCCCTTGGTCTTGCCTCGGTTTTCGGTAATGTTTCCTGTACCGTTGATGGTGGGGATGGAACGATTGAGCAACAAGTCCTTGGTGCGCGACCAGTAGGTGTCGAACGCACCGGAAATGCGGTTGTTCAAGAACGCGAAATCCACGCCGAGGTTCACCTGCTGGGTCGTTTCCCATCCAAGGGTAGGCGAAGCTAGTTTCTCGGGGAAGAAGCCGTACATGGCCGTATGGTCATCGTTCAGATAATTATAGGTCGAAAGGTTGGGCAGCGACGAATAGGCCGAGATGGCCTCGTTACCGTTCTTGCCCCACGAGAGGCGAATCTTCAGGTTGTTCATCACATCGGCTGCCGGCTTGAAGAATTCTTCGTTCATCACGTTCCAGCCCAAGGCCATCGATGGGAACACGCCAAACTTCGAGTCAGCACCAAAGGCCGAATAGCCGTCGCGACGGGCCGTGAGGGTCAAAAGGTAGCGACTGTCGTAGGTATAGTTGATACGGAACATCTGCGACAGGTGGTTCACCTTCCAGTATGACGAGCCGCCCGACGAAGTGCTGGCCTTCGACATCTGATAGTAGTACATCACGTCATTTGGAAAATCCTTGCCCTCCATCGTGTTCTGCTCATACTCCTTGCTCTGTGCAGAATAGAGGCCGGTGAGAAACAGGCGATGCTTACCGAATTCACGATTGTAGGAGACAATATTCTCGAGGATCCACTCCTCCGAGTGCCAGTCGTCTGTATTGATGATGCCGTTGGCACGCGCTCCATAGTAGGTATCGAGACCCTGATACTGCTTCCACGACGAGTTCTCGTAAGTAAAACCGGTGTTCAGTCGATAGGTCAGCCCCTTGATCCACGGAATCTTGATGTCCAGGGCATTGTTGGTCACTACCTTATAGCGGATATCGCGTGTCCTGTTATTCAAGGCGTCGAGTGGGTTCACGCAGAATGCTTCACTCGAATCCTCCCAAGCCGTAGAGCGTATCGTACCATCCTCGTTGTAGGCTTCGGCCAAGGGGTTCATCTTGAATGCACGGCCAAACGAAGCATTGCTGCCACTGCGGTCAAAACGGCCCAATTGAGTATTGGTCGAGAACTTCAACCAATCGGTGAATTCCTGATCGAGATTGACGCGCAAGTTAACACGCTGGAAGGCGTTACCCACGGCGATGCCCTCATTGTCGGCCAAGTTGAACGAAACATAATAGGAAGTCTTGTTCACACCGCCACGGAACGACAAGTTATGGTGCTGGCTGAAGGCAGTACGAAGGGCGAGGTCGAGCCAATCGGTCTCCAATCCGGCATCGTGCAGACGCTGCTCTGTCATGGTGATATTACCCATCCAAGGTTCTGGATTTGAGGGGGTGGGGTCAATCACGTTAGCGGCCTTCAAAGCATCAATCTTCGCATCCCAGAACTCCTGTCCAGTCATCAGACGCGGCACAATGACAGCCTTATTGACAGTAAAGTTGGCCGAGTAGGATACGTTCAACTTACCCTTGTCGCCCTTCTTGGTGGTAATCAGAATCACACCATTCGAGCCACGTGCTCCATAGATTGCTGCCGATGAAGCGTCCTTCAACACCTCAATCGAAGCCACATCGTTGGGGTTAATCTCCGACCAAGGACCATCGAACGGGATACCATCAAGGATGATGAGCGGCTTATTGTCGGCCGAAATGGACTTCTCGCCACGGATACGCGTCTGCGAACTCGATCCCTCGGCATTGGTACCAGTAACCGAGATATTCAAGCCAGGCACAGCGCCCTGTAATGCCTGTACGATGTTTGCCATCGGACGCTCCTCAAGTGTCTTGCCGTCCACTTTGGCTACTGCACCCGTGAGGTCACTCTTGCGCTGAACACCATAACCTACGACAACTACTTCATCAATCATTTCGTTGTCCTCCATCAGTGTCACCGTCATACCATTCACTGGTTTCAGGGTCTGCGTAACATAACCAATGTAGGAAATCTGAAGCATTTCGTCGGACTTCACATTGATGCTGAAATTGCCATCAACATCCGAAACCGTACCATTTAGGGTTCCGACAACAACAATGGATGCACCCGTAACAGGTTCTCCAGTCGCATCAACAACGGTACCTGAGATTTTGCTTTGCGCCGATGCCACTTGTACCACGAGCATCATCACAAGCATCATCACAAGCTTTGCACCGAATAACTTGATCGTTTTTTTCATAGATGTTTGTTTTAATAATAATAATGTATAATGAAATTTCGATTTGCAGTTTTTGCGGTGCAAAGGTATTGATTATTCCAACATCAAAACTTGTCGATGATATGCAAAGTAAACATTTACATTTCTGTTGCAAAAATAAGACATTGATTATCAGTAATATTCAAAACTTCAAAATGAGCTAAAAAGTAAATGCGATTCAGAGATTATAAAAAACGCCAGTCGGCGAAAGTGCTCATGCACTTATGCTGACTGGCGATAATTTTTATAGGAACAAATAGCTATAAATGACTACTTATGATACAGGTTTGCAGGATTAGTGGTCTCGTACCAATTGTTCTGGTAGAAATTCGGATATCCCTTATCGATTCTCGTCAACTCCTTCATCCAGGGTGTCTCTGAGGGCACAGTGAGCAAAGCGGGATTGTTGGGGTTCACCTCTGTGAAATCATCGACATTGGTCAAAGCCGTTGCCGTTGCACCAAACTTCTTGGCCACAAGCAAGGTGACATCGTTGAACGCAGCAAGTTCTTCATTGGTGAGACGTGTGCCTTCATTGTCAGTCCAAGTCACAATCTTCACAGCATCCTTAGTGATGCCGTTCTTTCCGCCCACGTTAATAGGCTGGTAGAATGTCTCTCCCTTTGAATCCACATACGTGCTACCGCCCATCAGTTCGTGCAATTCCTGGGTTGTAGTCGTCTTGTTCTTCTTGTCTTTCACTCTCAAGTATACAGGCAATGTGCCACCCACAGCACGGAGTGTGATACCAGCATTCGTCACGTCAAATACCACGTCATTGTAGTCGAAGTCGAGCGATTTGAGGTCTTCAGCGAAGAATCGCTTTGGAGAAGCCATTGGCAGATTGCCAGAGATGTAAAGCACTACATCATTGAAATCGAGGTCATTTCTAAGACCTACGATGATACCCCAGTCCTCTTCAAATCCGATAACCATAACCTTCTCGGTCTCACTCTCGCCCGAATAGAGCAGCAAAGCGGGTCCATCGAAGCGTCCTGTTATGGCATTCAACAGATTAGGATATTCGTCGGTATAATAGGTATGAGTAAGAAACAATCCTGGATACTCAACGAACAAATCGAATTCTGTGCCTTCGGTCAGCGTCACGGTTTTAGCAAAACCGGGATTGCCAGAGATATCGCTGGGGCCAAAAAGTGTCTCTTTCTTCAGATTGTTACCATCCCTATAGCGAATTCCAACCCTAAAATCGCGATCATCCTCGTAACGGCCACTATATTGAACTGCCGAGATAGTGAACGTGCCCGAAGAAACCAGTGAAAAGAAGTTCTGGCCCTTAGTCGCGTTGTTCTTGCCTTCGGGCATAAGGTCTGTCCAAATGGAACTGTTCTCCTGAACGCTTGCCGGCTGCTCAGCATCTTCAATCGAAATGGTAGCCATAGTGGCACGTGTCATATCAGAAGTCTCAGCATCTTCCAATGCTTCTTCCTCCACCAGATTACCTTTCAGGCTCTGCAGCTTCTCATTGTAGAAGTCCCAACTCTGGTCAGCCGAGGGTTGGCCGAATGCTTTGGTAAAGCCTTGTTCAAAGGCCCTTTCCTTAAGTACTGATTCACTCACTCCGAGTTCCTCTTCTTGGCACGAAGAGAATCCGAAAGCTACAGCAATAGCAAATGTACTTGTTGCAACTAAAAACTTTTTGGTCATGATTTTTTAACTTATTAATTTGAATGATTTTGGGCGCAAAGTTACATAAAAATATCATCCCCTATACTTTTTTTCTTCCTTAAATCTTTTTCCATCCAAAAAATCAATCCAATAAGTCCTTTTTGTCACATAAATTTTTCATTATTATCAATGATATTTCGGAGCAAGCACTCAGTCGGTTGTCACGATGACATCTTTCTCCACAAGAAAGATAGATAGTTAATTCAACAGCGGCATACAGATTTCATCTGCCAAATCTGTATGGTCCAACCGCAGCATAAAGTTTTCATCCACCAAATATGTATGCTCCTGCCGCGGCATACAGTTTTCATCCACCAAATATGTATGCTCCGACCGCGGCATACAGATTTCATCTACCAAATCTGTATGCTCCTGCCGCGGCATACAGTTTTCATCTACCAAATATGTATCCTCCAACCGCGGCATACAGTTTTCATCTACCAAATCTGTATTCTCCGACCGCGGCATACAGTTTTCATCTACCAAATATGTATGCTCCGACCGTGGCATACAGTTTTCGTCTTCCAAATCTGTATGCTCCGATCGCGGCATACAGTTTTCATCTACCAAATCTGTATGCTCCAACCGCGGCATAACGATTTGGCATGTCAAATCTGTATGCCTCGATAGGAGAAAGTTAATTACGCTTACGAAGTGAACAATCTACTGAAATCAGTCAAAAATATTTATCAAAGGAACACATTAAAAATAGCGGGCATGGTGTCTGCCATGCCCGCATATGTTAATTATTACGGATGAATCTTATTTCCCTCGCCTGTGTATAATGTATTCTTGTTAGTTATAAAATTGAACCATAGGTCTGTCTCTACAGTTGAAGGAGGATTCTTGCCACCATAAAAATATTGATAGCCCTTGGTAATCTTCGTCAATTCCTGCATCCAGTTGACGCTTACCGGTGCCCACCAGATGGAAGGAATGCCACCAACAGATGAATACTGGATAATAGTCGTCTCACCAGCGTCCAATAAAACAAGCTCTTCTGTAGGATTGACACCATAAGCAGAACCGACCAATAGCTTGACATCGCCTATTTTTTCGCTTCCTGCCATCGTATTAGCGAATTGCTCTACTTCTGTCTTGGTAAGTCTGTTACCAGCTGCAGCCGTCCAATCCATATCAGGCACACGGCATGCTTCGAGTTTAATGCCGTTCTTACTATCATCCACATTGATGGGACGATACATGGGCTTGCCATTAATATCGGTGTAATAAACCTTGTTTGCAGAAACCAGATTTTTCATATCCTGGTTCACTTGGTTATCACCCATAAGTTTATGCAGCTCATCCGTTGTGGTTTTATTTCTAGCCTTGTCAGTAATCACCAACTTGACAGGCAATGTACCGCCGACGGCACGAATCGTAACACCGGTATTCGAAACGTCAAAGACAACGTCATTATAGTCGTAGTCGAACGAGGCAAGGTCTTCAGCAAAGAAACGCTTCGACGAAGGTTCGGGAAGATTTCCTTCGATAAAAATGATGATATCATTGAAATCATAGTCAGGAGCTATGTTAAGGAAAGAACCTCGCTCCCACATATCCTCGAAGCCGATGACCATTACCTGGGTATTGCTTCCTTCAGGTGTGCCGTAGAACAAGGTGGATGTACCTTCGTAATCATCATTTGGACGCACGTTCGACCAGAAGGTGTAGTTAGTACCATTATCTCCAACATATTTCAGATAGAAGCGGAACTCAGCACCTTCCGTAAGTGTAACTTCCCTTGCAATTTTAGGGTTTCCAAAATTGCTCTGCTCTTCACCTCCCATATTGTGGTACCCAAAGAGATTCACCGGGTGCTCAACTCCGTTCTCATCTTTATAGGCCAAACCGAAATCGAAATTATAATGTTCGATAATCTCGATACCACCAGCATATCTTACAGCAGAAATCTTGAATTTACCTACCGAATAAAGGTGATAGTCATGCTGTCCTACGGTGTAGTTATACCTCTGTTCTGGGACAACCTGCAATACGGAATCAAGCATAGCCTCCATGCTTTCGCTTAAGGTCTGATTGGTGTGCAAAGTACCTACATTACATGTTATAGGTTCTGCCATCGTGGCACGGGTCTTGGCATCACGGACGCTCTGCAACTTCTGGGCATAGAAGTCCCAACTCTGGTTAGCTGATGGCTGACCGAATTCCTTAACGAAGCCATTCTCAAAAGCTTTTTCCTTGAGCACGGCTGTTTGCACATCAAAATCCTCATCCTGGCAGGATGTGAGGCTGCCAAGCCCAAGGACAGTGGTTGCGATAATCGCAATAGATAAGTTCTTTTTCATAATTGTTGTAATAAAGATATAAATTTATAAATGAGTTTTTTAGCAATTTTTATCAATTTATTAATTACTGTATTTATAAAAACAAAGGTAAAACATTTAAAAAATACTAAGGTAAATAATAATTATAAAATACGGGGACAAAGATAGATAATCGCAATCAAACAGCCAAGGAAATAGTATCATGTATCAATCATCAACCTAAAAAATTGCTATTTTAACTTCACATTTGCAATCTACAAATATCATTCCACTCATTTCCCATACTTCTTATCTTTAGTAAATAAAAAAATCAGGCATGACCGAAGCCATGCCTGATTGAACAATTTGTTGGAAGATGATTAATCCGGTTCATCACCCAAGAAGGAATATAAATTGTCAGGATTTACTGCTGTTTCATACCAATATCGCTGAATAGGATTGCCATCTGCATTTGTCGAAACTACAATCTTGCCATAGAAATTTTGATATCCCAAGGTAATCTTCTGCATCTCCTTCATCCATTTGGTAGATACAGGGGCAATAAACATGGCAGGAATAGCTCCAGCAGGACTCAAAGAAATCAGCGTATAACCACCAGTCGTATTGATCGGATTGGATCCATCATTGGGATCCAAGGGACCAAAATCCGGATAGTTCTGGACATTGAGCAACGCAGTCTTATCATAACTTGAAGCCCATTCATCGAGTACAATTAGCTCAACTTTGCCTGGGAAACTGCTGTCAACACTGAATTTATCCACCTCTTGTTCATCTTCATCTAGTCGAGTGAAGTCGGTCTGATTACCCAACCTTGTCCAGTTAACAATTTGCACCGGATCTAACCAAACACTACGTTCGGCAAAGCCATTGATTTCATAGGCACTTACGTCTATGGATTTATAGAATGTCTTTTCTTCTCCATCTACTACACGCTTATAAGTCACTTTCTTAACCTTATTATTATCTGCGAATTGTTTTTCCAGCATAAGTTCATGAAGCTCTCCCAAAACTGTTGTATTTCCTAGACGATTAGTGACACGCAGGAAGACGGGGAGAGAACCACCCACAGCACGCAGCACGATACCGGTGCTCATCACATCGAATACTACATCATTGTAGTCATAATCATATGACTCCAAATCCTCGCAGAAGAAGCGCTTAGCTGCAGGAAGAGGTAGCTGTCCTTCGATAAGTAGGACAACGTCATTAAAGTCATAGTCAGGACCTTTCCCCAAATGCCAGGCATCTTCAAAGCCAATCATCATAACTTGTTCATCCTTGCCTGTTTCTGCATCTATGTACTCGGCAGAATAAAGCAAGGTTGAACATCCGCCATAATCCACATAAGTATTTGTATGCCAGCCATTATCATAATATCTATGCTGATCTGGCTTTTCGTTCGAATAGTATGTATGTATTGTACCATTAGTAGTTCCATCATTGCATTTTAAATAAAAATGGAACTTCGTATTTTTTGGAATCGAAACTTCCGCTGCCCAACCAGGATTGCCATAAATTTTCTTATTATTATCACTTTCAGGTTGATCCTCATGTTCCAGAATTGTTGGGGAGAATCCCTCCCTAAATCCAGGTCCAAAAAGTGGCACCTCCCGATTATTATCTTCATCAATATAGCCAATCTCAAATTTATAGTTATCATATACTTCTATGTAACCAGCATACCTTACCGCGTAAATTTTGAATTTTCCAGTAGAAGTAAGCGAGTAATTGTTCTGGCCGACTTCAGAATTATCGTGTCTTTCCTCCAAGGCATAACCAATTTCACTAACAATTTTGTTAAAATATTCATTATCCGTCGGCTGTTCGACATCAAAATTTGGCGCTACAACGTCCATCGTGGCACGCGTCAAGTCAGACCCTTCACGAAGAGACTGTAACTTCTTAGAATAGAAATCCCAACTCTGGTCGGCCGAAGGTTTGCCAAACTCCTTGATGAAGTTTTGCTCGAAGGCACGTTCCTGTAGCACCGCGGTGCTCACATCAAAATCCTCGTCATGGCAGGAGGTGAGGCTGCCAAGTCCAAGGAGAGAGGTTGCGATAATCGCAATAGGTAAGATCTTTTTCATAATTGTTGTAATAATAATATAAATTAAAAAATGAGTTATTAAGCAATTTTTATCAAACAATAAACTTTGTATTCACAATTTACAAGGTATAAAATATATAATAATTGAAAATGTACAAAATCGGAGACAAAGATAGACAATCTTTTTCAATCCACCAAAGTAAACGCATCTTTAGACAGTTTCCTTATTCGTAATTTGCTGTTTCATTTTCATTCTTGCAATCTTGACATGGCACTATTCGGCTTTTCTTTATCTATATCACCCAATTATCGCAGGTAGGAAACTAAAATCTATGGTACAATAAAAAGACATGACAGCAGTCGAAAAACAAACTACTGTCACGTCTTTATAATACGCAGAAATGAGTGAGCTTATTCTTTGAAGTCGTACAATTTCGATTCATCAACATTGTAGTTATACCACTTCTGAGCCTCGGTTTGCGACTCGCCCGCATTATAACCCTTATAGAACGTTGGGAATGCCTTATTAATCGAAACCAACTCTTTCATCCAATTGACAGAAACAGGGCAGGCAATAATGGTTGGACAACTTCCGTCATGATATTCTGCTTTCTGGAAACTAGCGTCAATGCTTTCCAGCTCTACTCTAGTACCATTATATTCTGGTGCCACATAGAGCACCAATTCACCTTTTTGTCCAAAGGTTTCAACCTCACTTGGAGTGTTGGTTGCAGGAATCGCATCATTAAGTCGAGTGCCATCACTCTGGGTCCAAGTGATGTACTTCTTAGGATCAAGTTTTACGCCATGCTCTGCTCCAACGTTGATTGGGCAATAATAAGTCTTGCCATCATCACCGATGAAGGTGGATGCTTTTTTTAGATTATTTAACTGGGCCTATTTTTCATGCAGCTCGACGACGGGCTCAGTATCACCCTTCTTGTTTTTTACCTGGAGATAAACGGGAAGCGTACCGCCTACGGCACGGATTGTCAAACCCGTGTTCGAAAGGTCAACCACTACGTCGTTATAGTCCCAATCAAGAGACTTAAGGTCCTCGGCAAAGAAACGCTTATTAGTCGGCACTGGGAGATCTCCTTCGATATAAACGATGACGTCATTATAGTCGTGATCAGGGCTCCAATAAACATATGGGTACCAACAATCTTCAAAGCCAATCATCATGATTTTGTCGATATCATGCTCCACAGTGTAGAGTAGCTGCGAGTAATCGTCGTAATCATTATTAGGTGCATCGTTGGAATAATATTTGTTATTCTGGTAAGTTCTGAAAGATAAATAGAAATCGAAAGTAGCGCCTGGAGTGACATACACCTCGGCAGCAAATCCCGGATTACCGAAATCGGATGGTCTTGGATCTTTTAATCCCATCGAATCAAAAATATTTTTCTCGCCAGCGACAGATCCATCCTCGTTATACCACCGGATACCGAAATGAAAACTATAATCGATATCCGTTTCATAAGCTCCCGCATAGCGCACAGCCGATATGGTGAAATTACCAGATCCGGTAGATGTCAAGGTATTATGGCTCTGACCTTTTCCAAAGTTATCTTTCCCTTCTGGCAGGGCTTTGACCCATTCATTAACCAAATCTGAATCATAAGCTGGCTGTTTATTGAGTTTTGTCACCGTACAAGAAGTAGCCATAGTAGTAACACTCTGCGCAATAGCATTTGCCATTTTCTCTATAGCATTTGGAAACCGGACTTAGCATATCTTATCCATTTCTGAAACCATAATATGCGATTTAAACCTTCCAGATGATGGCTCGTCTTAGAGACAAAAGCAAGAAAAATAGTATAAACCATATAAAACGACGAAACAATGAAGAAGTTACTTGTTACCCTGGCAGTCGCCATCACCGGAGCGGTTCAGGCCTTTGCCCTAACCCCTATGGCGATCCGCGAGAACGCACGTTTCTTGACTGATCGCATGGCTTACGAGCTCAACCTCACGCCTCAGCAGATTGAGGACTGCTATGAGATCAACTATGATTTCATCGCCTCCATCAATCCCATCATGGACGAAGTAGTCTATGGTTATCCCGAGTATATCGACAGGTACTACAATTACCTCGATTACCGCAACGACGACCTGCGCTACATCATGACGGAGGCCCAGTACCTGGCATTCATGTCGCTGGACTATTTCTTCCGCCCCGTCTATACGTATGCCGGCAACTGGTTGTTCCGCATCTTCGATATCTACACGAACCATCGGTTCTTCTACTATGATGCCCCGTTGATCTACCACTCCTATTACGGAGGTCACGGACGTCATTACTTCCCCCACGGCTACTATGGAGGAGGCCGATATCATCACCACGTGTATGCCCATCAGCGTCCCATCCATCGCCGTGGCGGTCGCCACGACTTCGGTCCTCACGCCGCACGTCCCCGTCCGCACGCAGCGACCCGTCACGCTCCTGCTGCTCCAAGGCACGAGAGAATGGATCACGGGCGTAATGACAACCACCGTGGCAACGACAATGGCATCAACCATCGCGGTGGAGGCAACGACAACCATCGCGGCAATCCTGGCGGCGGTGCCAACCAAGGCGGCAATGGTCGCGGCAACGACCACGGCAATCGCGACGGTGGTGTCAACCGCGGAGGCGGCAACAATCGCGGCTCGCACGCCCAGCCGTGCAACAGCGGTCGCCAGATGCGCCAGCAGGCAAGCGGCAGATCTGAACGCGTACAGGGCAGCGTGATGCGTGGCGCAAGCGGAACCACCCGCGCATCAAGCTCTTCGCATATCAGCAGCGGCAGCTCGCATCGTGGAGGCGGCAGCTCTCACAGCGGCGGTTCACGTGGTGGCTCCCACGGAGGTGGTTCAGGCTCGCATGGCGGTGGACATCAAAGACGCTAAAAACCGAATAATATGGAAACAGGCGAGAAACACACCAGTACAATGGTGGTCGAAGAATGCCACTTGGCATGTGCAGTGGGTAGCGGGGACCTCAGGGTCCTGGCTACCCCTATTATGTTGGCACTGATGGAGAATGCCGCCATGCTTTGCGTGGCCGACACTCTGGATGAGGGTTATACGACAGTGGGAGGACATATCGTGGCTTCGCACATCAAGCCCACCGGCATCGGGCATACAGTTTCTGCCACTGCCGAGCTGATTGGCGTGGAGGGTCGGAAACTGAAGTTCAAGGTAAGTGCTTCGGACGAAGACGGCTTGATTGGCGAAGGTGAACATCTGCGCTTCATCGTCGGACGTGAGAAATTTATGAATAAGGTAAAATGAAAAGCCCGCATTAAGTTCCAACAACATTGTCCCATTTTCCGATAATGAAGAGCGTATCTGCACGACAAGATTGTCAGCAGATACGCTCTTTCAGTATTATGTCGTACCTTTGCATCGTCAAAAGAGACATAATGTTGTTAGATTCATTTGTAATATTGGATTGTGTTTTTGTGTAATTGATTG
>Ga0247610_10006547_pt1 | contig 12106 bp, 10 predicted proteins | sample 174DNAGHGhighgp2_FD_193483 | JGI IMG/M metagenome (GOLD analysis project Ga0247610, IMG submission 193483) | Sheep rumen microbial communities from Palmerston North, Manawatu-Wanganui, New Zealand - 1742 DNA GHGhigh gp2 | ecosystem: Host-associated > Mammals > Digestive system > Stomach > Rumen...
CTTCGCTCTCTGTCTCGCTGGCGTCAGACCCCAGCGAGACAGAGAGCGAAGCGGGTACCGATATCGGTGATTTCGTGGAACTTATTGAGGAAAACAGCCGGCTGCTGCTCACACTCGTTGATGACATACGCGACTGGAGCCTCATACAGAGCGGCATTTATCGCACACGATGGAAGGTCGTTGACCCACGACATGTATGCAAGGTGTGCATAGACAGTGTGCGCATGAAGGTGCCTGAGGGCGTAGAGCTGAAGCTCGTATGCCGACTGCCGCAGAACATGCGCCTGCGGACAGACAATGTACGTCTGCAGCAGATATTGCGCAACCTGCTTGTCAATGCCAGCAAATATACTTCTCAAGGCAGCATCACACTGGCCTGCCGCCTCGTGGACGAGGGAATGAACATCGAGTTCTCTGTTGCCGACACAGGTCCTGGTATTGCCACAGAGAATGCAGAACTCATCTTTCACCGCTTTGAGAAACTGAACTCCTTCAAGAAGGGAAGCGGGCTCGGACTCCACATCTGCCGACTCATCGCCGGGCGACTGGGCGGAGAGATCCATCTCGACACCACTTACCACGGTGGAGCACGCTTCGTGTTCACACATCCTATTATGCCAATCGACACACCAGACATAAATTCATGACAGTAGCCATCGTAAAATACAATGCCGGAAACATCTGTTCCGTTGTCAATGCTCTAAAACGCCTCGGCGTGGAGCCGATACTCACTGACGACCACGACGTGCTACGACGTGCCGACCGTGTACTCTTCCCCGGACAAGGCGAGGCACGACAGGCCATGTCTTACCTGCGCGAACATCGTCTCGACTCTCTGCTTGTTTCGCTGACACAGCCTGTGCTGGGGATATGCATAGGCCAGCAGCTGATGTGTCGGCATTCCGATGAGGGGGATACCGAATGCCTCGGACTCTTTCCCGTTGACGTCTGCCGATTCACGCCTGCGCGCCATGAGGATAAGGTGCCGCACATGGGATGGAATCAGGTCACAGCCTTAGGCCAAAGACCCTGTCAACTCTTCGACGGCATTGCTGAGGCTGAGTACGTCTATTTCGTACACAGCTACTACGTGCCACTGTGTGACTTCACCGTCGCACAGACGGAATACATACTACCATTTAGTGCCGCCATTCATCGCGACAACTTCTATGCCACCCAGTTCCATCCAGAGAAGAGTGGCGACGTCGGCGAGCGCATCATTAAAAATTTTCTCAACCTATGATTGAACTCATTCCCGCAATCGACATCATCGACGGTCATTGCGTAAGGCTTACACGTGGCGACTATGCCACGCAAAAAGTCTATGACAGTGACCCCGTGAACGTGGCACGCAAGCTTGAGAAGCAGGGCTTCAAAAGACTACATGTCGTCGATCTCGACGGAGCGCGCTCCAGACACATCGTCAACGCCGACATTCTCAGGCGAATAACATCAGAGACAAACCTCATCGTGGACTTCGGAGGAGGCATCAAGAGCTACGACGACCTTCAGGCCGCATTCGATGCAGGCGCACACATGGTCACCGTGGGCAGCATTGCCGTTACCGACCCCGAACGCGTCATCGGGTGGCTGCAACGTCATGGCTCAGAACGCATCGTGCTTGGAGCCGACGTGCGATATGGACGCATAAGCATCAACGGATGGAAAGACGACAGCTCCGACGAACTGCTGCCTTTCCTCGGACGATACCTCGGAGCCGGGTTCTCCAAAGTGCTGTGTACGGACATCACCCTCGACGGTATGCTGCAAGGACCGTCAACACAGCTCTATGCTGCAATCATGAACGTCTATCCCGACTGCCACCTCATAGCATCGGGAGGCGTGGCGAGCATCGATGATATTCGTGTGCTCAACGCCACGGGCATACCGGCCGTGGTCTTTGGCAAGGCCCTCTATGAGGGGCGCATAAACCTCAACGACCTGTTGCAGGAGTTCCCTCAGGGATAGGAACTGGCTCAGCAACAGCAGACCGACACTTTCAGCAGCAAGCCGACAGAATAATAAAGTTAATATAAATCTCAGTGTTAGCAAAGCGAATCATACCATGCCTTGATGTCAAGGACGGACAGACAGTAAAAGGCACCAATTTCGTCAACCTACGTCAGGCTGGCGACCCCGTGGCTCTCGGCAAGGCATATAGCCTCCAGGGTGCCGATGAGCTCGTCTATCTCGACATCACCGCCAGCCACGAGGGACGGAAAACATTTACGGAACTCGTGAGCCGCGTTGCTGCCGAAATCAGCATTCCATTCACCGTAGGTGGAGGCATTGGGGCATTGGCAGATGTTGACAGGCTGCTATCGGCAGGAGCCGACAAGGTGAGCATCAACAGTGCCGCGCTGCGACACCCGGAGCTCGTGGATGAGATTGCCACGCACTTCGGCTCGCAGGTGTGTGTCGTTGCCATCGACGCACGCTGTGACGACAATGGGCTTTGGACATGTTACCTCAATGGCGGCAGACTCGCCACAGAGCGCCAGCTCTTCGAGTGGGCCCACGAGGTGCAGGAACGTGGCGCAGGCGAGATACTGTTCACATCCATGAACCACGACGGCGTGAAGACGGGCTTCGCCAACGAAGCCCTCGCACGCCTGTCCGACACGCTGACCATACCCGTCATAGCATCGGGCGGGGCAGGGGCTTTGTCGCACTTCCGCGATGTCTTCACACAGGGACATGCCGATGCTGCACTGGCGGCATCTGTTTTCCATTTCGGCGAAATCGCCATCCCTCAGCTCAAACATTACTTGGCCGACAATGGTATTCCTGTAAGACTCATAGAGGGTAAATTGTAGATTTAGTCATCACACGATATCAACGTTATTACGTATGGAAATAGAATTCAACAAACAAGGCGGCCTCGTGCCTGCCATCATCCAAGATGCTGATACACGCCAGGTGCTCATGCTCGGATACATGAATCCTGAGGCTTATCAGCGAACCGTGGAAACGGGACGAGTGACATTCTACTCGCGCACACGTCAGTGCCTATGGACGAAGGGCGAGACCAGCGGCAACTTCCTCAACGTCGTAAGCATAAAGAACGACTGCGACAACGATACCCTCCTCATCCGCGTTCACCCCGAAGGCCCTGTGTGTCACACTGGCACTGACACCTGCTGGGGCGAGACCAATGACACGAATCCCTTGCTTTTCCTTTCGGAACTCCAGAATTTCATAGAACATCGCCACGAGGAGATGCCAGAGGGCTCATACACCACGAGCCTCTTCCGCGACGGCCTCAACCGCATGGCGCAGAAGGTTGGCGAGGAGGCTCTGGAGCTTGTCATCGAGGCCACCAATGGCACCGACGAACGCCTCATCTATGAGGGTTCAGACATGCTCTACCATCTCATCGTGCTGCTCACCAGCAAAGGGCTACGCATCGAGCAGATGGCGGCAGAGCTTGCCACCCGCCACAAACCCGGATGGAAGAAACATTGAGACAACAACAATAACCTTACTACATCGTGATAGTAGATTATAGAAACGTAAGCATACAGCTTGGCGACTACACAGTCCTTCACGACGTCAACCTCACTATCGATGAGGGGCAATTCGTCTATCTCACAGGGCTTGTGGGTAGCGGCAAGAGTTCGCTGCTGAAGACTATTTATGCAGAACTCGACATCGCGTCAGGCGAAGCTGCTGTGCTCGGACGTGACATGACACGTCTGCGCCGCAGCCAGATACCCGCTCTACGCCGCGAGCTTGGCATCGTATTCCAGGATTTCCGCCTCCTCACCGACCGCTGTGTGCGAGCCAATCTCGACTTCGTGCTCAGAGCCACGGGATGGAGCCGCCGTGCTGACCGACGGCAGCGCATCGAAGAAGTGCTTGCTAAAGTCGGCATGACAGACAAGGTCGATGCCATGCCGTATCAGCTTTCCGGCGGCGAACAGCAGAGGGTATGCATAGCCCGTGCATTGCTGAACTCGCCGCGGCTGATTCTCGCCGATGAGGCTACAGGCCATCAGGACACGGGGGCCACCATGCGTACCACACAGTTATTGCATGAGCTCACTGCCACGGGCACGTCGGTCATCATGGCAACGCATGACAGTATGCTTCCACACCAGTTCCCTGGCATTATTTATCGCTGCAGCAATGGCCTGCTTGAGCGCATAGACGCATCAGAGACCATCGGTGACGATGATGCCGACGACATACCCGAGGCCACTGCCGCCTCGGAATAGTGAATAGTGAACACACACGAATCAACAAAATAAAAACATTACGTACACACATGAAAGTTCTAAAATTCGGAGGTACCAGCGTTGGAACACCCCAGCGAATGAAGGATGTCGCGCGACTCATCATTGACGACGGTAAGCCGAAAATCGTTGTACTCTCGGCCATGAGTGGCACAACCAACACCCTCGTTGAGATTGCAGACTATCTCTACAAAAAGAACCCCGAGGGTGCCAACAACACTATTAATCGCCTTGAGCAGAAGTACATGTCACACGTCGAAGAACTCTACTCCACCGACGAGATGCGGCAGCAGACCATCGATTTCCTCAAGCAGACATTTGATTATCTTCGTACATTCTCCAAGAACCTATTCACTTCTTTCGAGGAGAAAGCCATACTGGCCCAGGGAGAGCTTATCTCCACAAACATGGTCACCAACTATCTCATTGAGCAGGGAGTGAATGTCGTGTTGCTGCCGGCACTTGACATTATACGCACCGACAAAAATGCCGAGCCAGACATTAATTATATACGCACGCACGCGCAAGGTATGCTTGAGGCCTATCCCGACAAGCTGATTTACATCACGCAAGGTTTCATCTGCCGCAATGCATACGGCGAGGTGGATAACCTGCAGCGTGGAGGCTCCGACTACACGGCATGTCTCATCGGCGCAGCTGTCGGGGCAGAAGAGATTCAGATCTGGACAGACATCGACGGCATGCATAATAACGACCCTCGTGTCGTTGATGCTACGGAACCCGTGCGTCAGCTCAACTTCGACGAGGCAGCCGAGCTGGCATACTTCGGTGCAAAGATCCTACACCCGACATGCATACAGCCCGCCAAGTTTGCCGGCGTGCCTGTCAGGCTGCTCAATACGATGGAACCCGATGCCCCCGGCACCATCATCAACAACCACATGCACCGCGGAACGATAAAGGCGGTAGCTGCCAAGGACAACATCACCTGCATAGGCATACAGAGCTCGCGTATGCTCCTCGCACACGGCTTCCTGCGCAAGGTCTTCGAGATTTTCGAGACATACCGTACCAGCATCGACATGATTTGCACGTCTGAGGTCGGCGTCGGCGTCACGATAGACAACCTGCAAAACATTGACCGCATCACCGACGAGCTTCGAAAGTATGGCACTGTAACCGTAGAGAGCAACATGTGCATCATCTGTGTCGTTGGCGATCTGGCAAGCCAGAACGTGGGCTTCGAGTCACTGGCCACAGAGGCGTTGCGACAGATTCCCGTGCGTATGATAAGCTACGGAGGCTCGGCACACAACATCTCATTCCTTGTATCTGCTGCCGACAAGCAGCGCACACTGCAAGCCTTACAGGACACACTCTTCAAATATAACGGACATGTTAGACGCCCATCGTGACGCTCGTCTGCAGGACATACAGACGCCGTTCTATCTCTATGATACAGACCTCCTTCAGCAGACTCTCGACGTCATACGTGCTGAGGCTGGGGCACACCCATGCTACCATGTCCACTATGCCATAAAGGCCAACTCCAACCCTGTTATCCTCCGGCAGATAGCAGCTGCCGGACTTGGCGCCGACTGCGTCAGCGGCGGCGAAATCCATGCTGCCGTGGAGTCTGGCTTCAAGCCTGACAGCATTGTCTTCGCAGGTGTCGGTAAGGCCGACTGGGAGATTCGTCTGGCATTGCAGACTGGCATTGGCGCTTTCAACGTCGAGAGCACCGAGGAGCTTGATGTGATAGCTCAGCTTGCGGCAGAGCAGCAACTCACGGCACGCATCAGCCTGCGCATAAATCCTGACGTTGCCGCCCACACACATGCACACATCACCACCGGTCGTGCTGAGAATAAGTTTGGCATTGACAGAAACCACATGGTGGAGGTCATACGTAAGACACTTGCCACACCTCACCTCGACTTCGTGGGACTGCATTTCCACATCGGCTCACAGATGCTCGATATGTCTGACTTCCTGGCTCTCGCTCTGCGAATCAATGAGATTCAGGACCAGCTTGAGGCCGAGGGCATCCGTCTGCCCTCCATCAATGTCGGAGGCGGTCTTGGGGTAGATTACGACCATCCCGACCGGCACCCTATTCCCGACTTCGCGGCCTACTTTGCCACCTATTCCGACAACCTGCGTCTGCGTCCCGGGCAGCATCTGCACTTTGAGCTCGGCCGCTCCGTGGTGGCGCAGATGGGCAGTCTGATATCACGTGTCCTATATGTCAAACATGGCACGGTGAAGCGCTTTGCCATCCTCGATGCCGGCATGACGGAGCTCATCAGGCCGGCACTCTACGGTGCGCTACATGCCATTCAGACGTTCGACATCGATGGCGGACGCCCGTGTTTCGCGAGTGCGCGTCGGGATCAGGACTATGTCACCTATGATGTCGTGGGTCCGATATGTGAGAGCAGTGACGTCTTTGCCAGAGACTATCCCCTTCCTCCTTTGCAGCGTGGCGACATGGTTGCCATACGCTCTGCAGGAGCATACGGCGAAGTCATGGCGTCTTGCTACAACTGCCGTCAGCTGCCTGCTGCCCACACCGTTAACGATTTGCAGGAACGTCTGAAACAGTAATGCTGACATATATACGGTGTGTTCAATCGTGACATATTTCATACTGATGTCTCCTTTTCTCGTCGTCACCCTGCTTGTCTGGGTGTCGGCGATAGTCGTAGCACGATGCTACGGCCGTCTCGGCCGTGCCGCAAAAACGGCATCGTACCATGAGGCCGACGAGAATGATGACGTGTCGCCCGTCTGCCCGTCAATGACGGTTGTTGTGACGGCGTGCAACCAAGTTGATGCCCTGCGTCGCCATCTGCCGATAATCCTCACTCAGGACTATCCTGCCTTCGAGGTCGTCGTTGTTGATATGGCTTCAACCGACGACACCGTTGCTCTGCTGGAGGCGCTTGAGTTCGAGCATACATGTCTGCGGCACACTTACACGCCTCCTTCGGCACGTGACATCAGCATTGAGAATCTTGCCATCACGCTCGGCATCCGTGCTGCGGTGGGCGAGTGGGTGGTCTTCACCACGGCCGATGCCGAGCCGGCGTCACCGCATTGGCTCATGACCATTGCACGTCAGACCGGCCATTCACGCACCATCGTGGCCGGCACTGTGCGCTATGATGCCACGGCGCCGCGCCATATGCGCTTCCGCCGTATCTGGGATATTATCTTTGCCGCCAATCACGTTCTCTGTCATCGTACCGCTGCCTCCATCTTTGCCTCCAACGTGGCGATACGCCGTGATGCCCTTGTCGAGAACATGCGTGTCGCCTCGCAGGTGCGTTCGGAGGCATATAGCCCTGCGCAGTGCCGTCATGGCGTCCTCGAGCTTATCGTAAATCGTATTTCTAACCCAGACAAGGCTCTTGCTGCCAGGCTGTCATCGTCAGGCAAAGCCACTAAGGCCACGACATGGCTTGTCAGTCCGCAGGGCATCGTCGTGCAGGACCATCCCTCAGACGGTGGCGCCTGGGTTGAATACCGCATCCGCACCTTTGAGTTGCGACGACATCTGCGTCATTCCATAGCCTACAGGGCCAACAAGTTCATCGCTGCTGCCATGCCGTGGCTGTTGATGATAGCTATAGCGCTACCCTGGCTTGCACTATTCGCTGACGCTAACGTTCCCTCATCTCTCGCTGCGGAGGCTTCCGGCAATTTCTCCCTTGACACGTTCCTGCATTCTGAGTCCGCCGTCTGGCTTGAGGGCGTCGCCGCTTGTGAGTGCCTGATGCTGATCATCTACATCATCGTTAAGCTCATGTGTGTGGCCGCCACGGCACGTGCCATCTCGGTTCCTGCCAACCCATTCACCTTCCTCTGCCGTGAACTCATGCTGCCCTTGGTCAACATCAGGCTTTGGTGGAAGTGGCTACGCACCCCGCGCCGCGAGTTTCGCAAGAAATTTGTTTAGGTGTGTTCGGCGGCCATCAGTCAACACATGTTTTTCTCATTTCATATTTCTCGTTAATTTTATCTTTCGTAATGGAATCTGCTGCATTCATACAGTGGTGTCTTGCCCACCTCAACTATTGGACCATAACCTTACTCATGGCCATAGAGTCATCTTTCATACCATTTCCCTCAGAGGTCGTCGTACCTCCGGCAGCATACCGTGCTGCGGCTCCCGGCTCCGAGCTCAACGTCTTTCTTATCATTCTGTTTGCTACCCTCGGCGCAAACATCGGTGCTATCGTCAACTACTTCCTTGCCCGATGGCTCGGCCGTCCTATCGTCTATAGCTTTGCCAACTCACGCTTCGGGCACATGTGTCTCATCGACGAGCAGAAGGTTCAGCGTGCAGAGCGTTATTTTGACGAGCACGGTGCCATCGGCACCTTCATAGGTCGTCTCGTTCCCGCCGTTCGTCAGCTGATATCCATTCCCGCAGGGCTGGCGCGTATGAGTCTTTCGCGTTTCCTGCTCTTCACGACCCTCGGTGCCGGATTATGGAACACCGTGCTTGCCGTGATAGGCTATAGTCTGGCAGCCGTAGTGCCGGAGGATGAGTTGATGGCACGTGTCAACACTTACAGCCATGAGATAGGCTACGGCATGATTGTCATAGCCATATCAATCGTTGCTTACCTTATATACAAGGCCATGCGCCCCACATCGCCACGCGCCTGAGGTGCAGGTCGCTTGTTTGCATTTACTTCTTGTAAAAGACGACACCCCGTCCATCATCGGTTGATGATGGACGGGGTGCAACTTTAGGATACTTATGCTTATGCTTCTAGGCTCGTAGTCGTGTCACTACTCGGAGATGCTGCCGCCGCCGAGAGTCTGGTAGAGCTCTATCGTGGCGGAGATGATGGCATACCTGTTGGCGAGTTGACCGAGCTGTGCGTTGAGCAGTCCTGTCTGTGCCGTGAGAACGTTGAGGTAGTTGACCTGTCGCGAGACGTTGTCCTTGTAGAGTGCCGTCGTGGCATCTACGGCGTCCTGCATTGCCACGATCTGCTGAGCTATCAGAGTGCTCTTCCCTTCTGCCGTCTGTAGCTTGACGAGAGCGGTGTTCACCTCGTTGCCGGCAGTGATGAGTGCGTGTTCGAAGCCAATCTTTGCCTCCATCTGCTGCATCTCTGCCACTCTCTTCTGTGCACGCAGGCGTCCGTTCTGGAATAGTGGCTGCACCAGTTGTCCGAGTGCGTTCCAGAGCCACTTGCCCGGGTTGAGCTCTATGCTCTGCCCGTTGTTGGTGAATCCGAGCGTACCTGTGATGGAGAGCGATGGGTAGAATGCCGACTTGGCAATATTGACGGCATAGAAAGCCGATGCGAGTTTCAGCTCTGCCTGCTTGACATCGGGGCGGTTCTGCAGCAGTGCGATGGGCAGCCCCGTCTTGATGGCCGGAGCCTGGAAAGTGTTGATACTGCTGCGGTCGATGTGGTGGGGTGTCTCACCGAGCAGAGTGCACATCCCGTTCTCTGCCTCCACGATGGCCTGGCGCAGGTCGAGGAGGTTGGCCTCCACGCTGAGACAGTTAGCCTCGCTTTGTGCCACGGCAGCCTTGTTGCTACGTCCTGCCTCCATGAGCTTGCGCGTCAGTTCAACGCTCTGGCGCCAGTTCTGCGCCGTTTGTTCGCTGACCGCCAGCTGTGCATCGAGCATGCAAAGTGAGTAGTAGATGTTGGCAATGTTTGCCACGAGTGCCTGATGAACGGCCTGTCGTGCCGCACGTGCCTGCTCTACTCCCACCTCAGCCTTCTTCTTGTTGTTGCGCAGGTTCCCGATGCTGCCTATCTGCCATGAGGCGGTGAGAGGTACGGTGTAGAACTTCAGAGGCTTGCTCCAGTCCATGCTGCTGAGCTGTCCTTGTGGCGCAATGGCGAGACTCGGTATGTATGCGAGCTTAGAGCACTTGAGATATTCCTGTGCCTCCTGTATCTGTAGGTCAATCTGTCGGATGCTGGCGTTCTGTGTTAGTCCTCTCTCGATGAGTTGCTGCAGCTTGGGGTCGGTGAAGAACTCACGCCAAGCCTTGGCTCCGAGCCCTTGCTCATCCTGTCCTGTCTGTGCGTTGCCATACAGCCCCTCGGTGGGGATGTCTGTCGGACGTTCATAGTTCTTGTAGAGTCCGCACGAGGTGAGCATAAATACTGCGCAGGTCAGTAAGAGAGTCGAGCCACCCCTCACCCTCCCTTTGAGGGAGGGGGTGGCATGTATTCGACGGTATGAATTCATGTTCATATAGTATTAATGTGTTATGTTGTCGTTTTCTTCTTGGGCTGCCTGCTTCTCTTGCTGGCTGTGAGCTTTCTCTTGCAGGAACTGCTGGTCGGCCTCGACCTTCATGGCGGGGCGTATCTTCTCCTGCAGGTACTCGAAGAAGATGAAGAACACGGGCACGGTGAAGAGTATGGCTGCTGTGCCGACGATCATGCCTCCGACGACGCTGATGCCTATGGTGCGGTTGCCGTTGGCACCGGCACCGGCGGCTGCCACCAGGGGCAACATGCCGAGCACGCAGGTGAGCACGGTCATCAGGATGGGGCGCAGGCGTGCCTCAGAGGCGGCGTAGGCGGCCTCCACGATGCCCATGCCCTTGCGACGGCGCTCCAGTGCGAACTCGGTGATGAGGATGGCCGTCTTGGCCAGCAGGCCGATGAGCATGATGACACCTGTCTGAAGGTAGATGTTGTTCTCCACCTGGCCGATGACGTACATGTCGGCACCTGTGAACATGCGGCCCAGACCCACGGACACCTGGTTCCACAGCCATGCCAGTCCGAAGCTGCCCATGAGGCCGGCCGGCACGGAGAGGATGACGGCGAACGGCACGAGGAACGACTCGTAGAGGCATGAGAGGATGAGGAAGATGAGCACCACGCAGATGGCATAGATGAGGATGGTCTGGTTGCTGCCCATGGTCTCATACTCCTCGCGCGAGATGCTGCCATACTCGTAGGTGATGTGGTCGGGCAGCGTCTGACGGCGCACTTCCTCGATGGCCAGCATGGCGTCGGAGGTGGTGTAGCCCTGTGCCGGCTGCACCATGCACGAGATCTCGGAGAAGAGGTTGAAGTGCTTGTCTATCTCGGGGCCGAGGATGGGTGTGAGCTTGGCAAACTGCGATATTGGTGCCATGCCCTTGCCGCTGCGCACGTACATGTTGGAGATGTCGGCTTCGGTGGTGCGGTATTTGGGGTCGGTCTGCAGCATGACGCGATACACCTTGCCAAACTGGTTGAAGTTGCTCACGTAGGCACCGCCCAGGTAGCCGCTCATGGCCGAGAGCACGGCCTGCGGCGAAATGCCGGCGAGCTTGCACTGTGCGGCATCCACCTCGACCTGGTACTGCGGGAAGTTGCGGGCGTATGAGGTCATGGCCATCTGTATCTCGGGGCGCTCGCCAAGCACGCGCAGGAACTCCTGCGTCTGCTCAAGGAACACACCCTTGTCGCCGTCGGAACGGTCCTGCAGGTGAAGGTCAACGTTGGAACCCAGGCCATAGCCTGGAATCATGCCCGGCTCGAAGGCAAAGATCTGCGCCTCGGGGATTTCCTTCATGAACTGGCCCATGAGCATGAGCTTCTTGATGCTGGAGCTGTGCTGCAGGCCGTCGCGCTCGTCCCAGTGCTTGAGGCGCAGGATGAGCATGCCGTTGGCAGCACCCTGGCCGCCCATCATGCCGTAGCCGGCGGTGCGGGAGTAGGTGCGTATGTCCTCGTCCTTGTCGATGATGGCCTGCACACGGTCGAGCACGCTCTCGGTGTATGCCAGGTTGCTGCCCGGAGGACAGGTGACATCGACCATGAGCACGCCCTGGTCTTCCTGAGGCACGAGGCCCTTGGGCAGCGACATCATGAAGAACACGAGCAGCACGACGGCCACGACGAGCGAGAGGGGAGCCACCCAGC
>Ga0247610_10006548_pt1 | contig 12106 bp, 7 predicted proteins | sample 174DNAGHGhighgp2_FD_193483 | JGI IMG/M metagenome (GOLD analysis project Ga0247610, IMG submission 193483) | Sheep rumen microbial communities from Palmerston North, Manawatu-Wanganui, New Zealand - 1742 DNA GHGhigh gp2 | ecosystem: Host-associated > Mammals > Digestive system > Stomach > Rumen ...
AAGGGAAACCTTTGTATCCCGTAAAAGAGGTTGGTACTGCAGAAGGAACAGGAACTAAAGTAACTTGGTGGGCTGATGGAACAGTATTTATTACGGAAGGTTGGAAATCTGCAACAGAGCCAGCTTATAAATACGATACTATCGCATCTCGTTTGAGAGAATTGGCATTTTTGAATGCTGGTATTCATATTACTTTTACCGATTATCGAGAAACATTAGAAGATGGCTCTTATCGTCAAGATGTATTTTATTCAGAAAAAGGTTTGGTTGAATATGTACATTATTTGGACGAAAGTCGTACACCATTAATTTCGGATGTAATTAGTTTTTCTACCGAACAAGAGGGTACGCCAATAGATGTTGCTTTTATTTATAATAAGGATTATTCAGAAAATGTATATTCTTATGTAAATAATATTAATACTCATGAAGGAGGTACTCATGTTATAGGTTTTCGTAATGCTCTTTCCTATATTATTTGTAAATATGCTGAAGAAGGAAAAGTATTAGAAAAAGCCAAATTGAAAGATAAGGATGGTAAGTCGTTGATTAGTCCGGAAGATTATCGAGAAGGACTTACAGCCGTAATTTCAGTAAAAGTTGCAGAACCTCAATTTGAAGGACAAACCAAAACAAAATTAGGTAATGCAGAAATCCGTAATCGTGTGTATGAAGCTGTGAAAAATGCAGTGGAACATTATTTGGAAACAAATAAAGAGGACCGCGATAGAATTATTGAAAAAATCGTATTGGCAGCTCAAGCTCGTATTGCAGCACGTAATGCTCGTTTGAATGTTCAAAGAAAGAGTCCATTGTCTGGCGGTGGTTTACCAGGTAAATTGGCTGATTGTTCAAGTAAAATTGCCGAAGAATGTGAATTGTTCCTTGTCGAAGGGGATTCGGCTGGAGGTACAGCTAAAAATGGTCGTGATCGTGCAACACAAGCAATTTTACCTTTGAGAGGTAAGATTTTGAATGTTGAAAAAGCTCAACCTCATAAAGCATACGAAAGTGAAGAGATTAGAAATATCTATACAGCTTTGGGGGTTACTTTTAATGAAGATAAGACTTTGAATTTGTCAAAATTGCGTTATCATAAGGTGATAATTATGACTGATGCCGATGTGGATGGTAGTCATATCGCTACGTTAATTTTGACATTCTTCTTCCGTTATATGCGCGACCTTATTGAAGGCGGTCATGTTTATATCGCAACTCCACCATTGTATTTGTGTTCTAAAGGTAAGATTAAAGAATATTGTTGGAATGAAGAACAACGTCAAGCCTTTATTGAAAAATATGGAGCTGGAAGTGAAGGAGGAATTCACACTCAGCGCTATAAAGGTTTGGGTGAAATGAGTGAAGAACAATTGCGAGATACTACTATGTCGAAAGAAAATCGTATTCTTCGTCAAGTAACATTGGAAAATGCTGCTGAGGCTGATCATATTTTCTCTATGTTGATGGGAGATGATGTAGAACCTCGTCGTTTGTTTATTGAACAAAACGCTACGTACGCTAATATCGATGCTTAATACTATTGCCGTATTTTGTTCTGCTTCTGATGATTTAGAAGAAAAATATTATCGCGAAGCATTTGAAATCGGCGAAGAATTGGCAAAGAATAATTGTTCTGTAGTATATGGAGGAGTGCACAAAGGCTTGATGAAATCATTAGCCGAAGGTGTAAAATCTCAAAATGGACGATTGATAGGAATTGTTCCTGAATATATTGACAAAAAAATAGTTTGTCCGTATTTAAATGAATTGATTATAGTAAAAAACTTGTCGGAAAGAAAGCAAAAAATGCTTGATCTGTCCGACAAGTTTTTGTCTTTATATGGTGGAGTAGGTACATTGGATGAATTTTTCTCGATTTTAGCAGCAAAGCAAATTGGAGAGCACACAAAAGACATTTTATTATACGACTCTGAAAAATTTTATAATTATATATTTTCTCAACTAAATATCATTTTTGATAAAAAGTTTTCAACAGGTACCCCTCAAGTTTTACTCCTTAAAACCGTACAAGATTTGCACAATTTATTTCTTAAATCTTTGATTTATAAATAGATAGCTTTTTGTTTTTTTTAGTAGTGTTTTTGTTGTGTATAGATCGTATAGGTTTTTACCTTGTTACGGAATGTTAAAACTTAATTTTTTTTATTGTTTATTATAAAAAATAGTGTAGATTTGCGATTGTATGTAGAAATGTGTGTTCTAGCGAGAACGTTTATTCAAAAAATGTGAAACCAAATTATTTAATACTAATCAAAAACTTTTTTATGGAAAGAAACAAACAAAGAGCTTTAAGCTCACGATTGTTCTCGGCATTGAGAGCAATGGCGATGATTTCTTTTGCAATGTTTTTGTCGGTAAATTTAGCTTTCGCACAAGACAAAGTTAAAATTACTGGTAGCATTGTAGATGGATCAGGCGAACCTTTGGGCTTTACCAATGTTGTTGAAGAAGGAACTACTAATGGTGTTGCTTCTGATATGGATGGTAATTTCTCTATCGAGGTTAGCAAAGGGGCTACATTGAAGTTTACTCAGTTAGGTTATAGAGAGTATTCTTTTGTGGCAAATAAATCACAGAATCTAAAAGTTGAGATGGAAGAAGATTCTGAGTTACTTGATGAATTAGATGTGGAAGTTAACGTAGGTTATGGTACACAGAAAAAGAGTTTAGTAACAGGTGCTATTGCTTCTGTAAGTAGCAAAGACATTACATCAACTTCCGTTTCTCGTGTGGACGATGCTTTGAATGGTCGTACCGCTGGTGTACAAGTCGTTTCTACATCAGGTCAACCAGGTGCAGGAAGTAGCATTATCATTCGTGGTATGGGTTCTACAACAAACTCATCTCCAGTTTTCGTTGTAGATGGTGTTAAAGTAAATAATATTGATTATTTGAACCCAGGAGACGTAGAATCAATGGAAGTTTTGAAAGATGCTGCATCTGCTGCTATCTATGGTTCTAATGCTGCTAATGGTGTTGTATTGATTACTACTAAGGGTGGTAAAAAAGGCGAAAAAGCAAAAATCGAATATGAAGGATATCATGGATGGCAAAATCCATGGAACCGTCAAGATGTTTGTAACGCAGACCAATACAAACAAGTTTACCACATGCGCGAAATTGCAAATGGTGTAAAAGAAAAGAACTGGGTTGATTTTACAGGTCATGACACTAATACAGATTGGCAAGATGAAATTTATAGCAAAAATGCTATGATTACTAGTCACCAATTGTCTGTAACTGGTGGTTCAGAAAAAACATCTTTCTTGGCTTCTGGTTCTTATTTCAAACAAAATGGTGTTATCGGTGGAAATCAAGGAAATTCTTATTACGAACGTATTTCTTCAAGAATTTCAATCGATTCAGATGTTAAGAAATGGTTGAAAGTTGGTGGTAATGTTATTTTCTCTTACTCAAATAGTAAAAGTTTAGGAACATCAGGTTCTTATTCTCCACTAGGTATGGCATTGCAAGCTTCTCCACTATGGTCACCACTTGCTACTGAAGAACAATCAAAAAATTATCCTCAATCGGCTAACAAGAATGAAGATGGAGTTGCATACAACTCATTTGATGGTGAATTCTTAGGAACTTCTGAAATTTGGAACCCTATGATTCAAATTACAGAACCTATTCAATTGTTTAAACAAGATTATTTGAATGGAACAATGTTCTTGGAATTCAAATTCTTGCCATGCTTGAAGTTGCGTTCTTCTATCAACTACGAAATGGAATGGAAACGTTGGAATAGCTATAGTGATGGTTACTTCATGAATGCTACTAACAAAAATCCTACAACAAGTGCTAGTGCTTCTACGAATCGTTATGGTAAGTGGACTCAAGATAACGTGTTGACATTTGATAAAACATTTAAAGAAGCTCATCACTTAACAGCTATGATTGGTTCTTCTATTGAAGAATGGAAGAGCGTAGGTACAGGATCATCTCGTACTTCGTTGTATATGATTCCTGATGGAAATCATGCTTGGGTAGATAATGGTGTCGATTCAAATGGAGAGCAACGTGGTAGCGGAGGTTATTCTGATGAATCTGGCGTTTCAGGTTTTGCTCGTGTTAACTACGATTACAAAGGACGTTATTTGTTTACTGCTACTTTCCGTGCTGATGGTTCATCTAAATTCGTTGGTAAAAACGTATTTGGTTATTTCCCTTCGGTATCTGCAGGTTGGGTAATTACAAATGAAAACTTTATGCAAAATGTTACCAATAAAGGTATCATCAACTTCTTGCGTTTGAGAGCTTCTTGGGGTCGTAATGGTAATAAGAACATTTGGGGATCTTATCCTACAATTGCTTCTATTTCTACAGTTCCAACTTATTATTTCGGAAAAACAGCCACAATGGCTAATGGTGCAGTTACAGAAAAGATGCCTAACCCTGATTTGAAATGGGAAACTTCAGAACAAGTTGACGTTGCATTGGATATGCGATTCTTGAAAAACCGTTTGAACGTTACTGTTGACTACTACTTGAAGAAAACTATCGGTCAATTGGCTTCAGAAAAAATTCCTGGTGTAGGTGCTCAAGGTGTTCGTACTGATTGGGCTTATCCAGCAGTTAACCAAGGTACTATTCAAAATACAGGTGTTGAATTTACTATTGGATGGAATGATAAAGTTGGTGACTTTAGATACGATATCGGTGTAAACGGTTCATTCAACAAAAACAAAATGATTGAAATCGCTTCTGAAGATGGTATCATCTGGGGTGGAACCTCTAACTTAGATGGTGATGTTCTTACTCGTTGCGAAGAAGGTAAATCGGCTTGGTATTTCTATGGTTACGAAACCGATGGTATATTCCAAACTCAAGAGCAAGCTGATAAATGGGTTCGCAATATGCAAAATATAAGATTCAAAGCCGCTAAAGCTGATGGAAGTAATGTATATGTAGCAAATTATAACACTATTGATGAAGTTTTAGCTTTCATCGAAGCAAATAAATCAGTTCGTATCAAAGTAACTGATACAGACCCTGATGTAATTGCTCAAAAACAAGCTATTATTGCTGAACGTGAAGGATTGAAAACAATTACAGGACTTTCTGGTAATAGTTTTTATGGCTATACTAAATTGGCAGCAGGTGACTTGATTTTTGTTGACCAAAATGGTGATGGTGTTATTGATGCAGATGACCGTACAGAAATTGGTACTCCTTACGCTAAATTCCAATTAGGCGCAAACTTGAATTTTGAATACAAAGGATTTGACTTAGCTATTCAAGGTTATGGACGTTTCGGACAAAAAATATTTAATGGTACTTATCGTGCTAATAAATATAATTCTGCAAACTGTTCTACTCAATATTTGGATGCTTGGACAGCTGAAAATCCAAGTAAAACAATGCCAAGTTTGAAAACTCAAAACTGGCAAAGATTTACTTCTGCTGTATTGGAAAATGGTTCATTCTTCCGTATTAGAAGTATTCAGTTGGGTTATACCTTCCCTAAAAAATGGATGAGTAAAGCATATATTGAAAATCTTCGTTTGTATGTGGCTGTTGATAATCCTTGGTGCTTTACTAAATATAAAGGTGCAGACCCTGAAGTTGCTAGTAATGGTGCTGGTATGGACTTTGGTTCTTATCCATTGGCTCGTACAGTTCGTGTCGGAGGTTCAATTGCGTTCTAATATTAATTTAATAATCTAGTAAAAGAATATGAAAACAAGATATTTTAAATATATTTCACTATTTCTTGCTGGAACATTTGCATTATCTTCTTGCGAATTCTTGACAAGAGATGACGAAACGGCTCAAACTTCCGGAAACTACTATACTTTGCAAGGCAATATGGAAGCTGCATTGGTAGGTGTTTATGATGTATTGGGTCAACAATGGGGAGAAGCCGGAGGTGGTAACTGCCCGTGGGGATTATGGTCAGATGTTATGTCTGATGACGAGTATGCTGGTGGAGAAAATTCTCTAACTAAAGCTTCTGGCGAATATGAGATGTCTTCTCATGATATTAAACCAACCACTTCTCAAATTCATGGATTTTGGTTAATCAATTATAAAGGAGTTAATAGAGCAAATGTTATACTTCAAAATATTGATAACGTTGAGAATTGGGAAAGTGATGCCGTTAAGAATAGTGTTGTAGGTCAAGCAAAATTCTTAAGAGCGTTCTTCTATTTCCGATTAGTTCGTATGTTTGGTAATATTCCATTGATCACAACTACAGTGAAAGATGGATCTGCTTATACTGTACAAGATTATAAAGAAGTTCAGCAAGTAGAACCTGATAAAGTATATGAACTTATCTTCTCTGATTTGGAAAGTGCAATTACTACATTGGATACTTTGGATTTTTCTGTAACTCCTGAAAAAGCTGGTCGTGCATCTAAATATGCTGCAGAAGCTTTGTATGCAAGAGCATTCTTGTATTACACAGGTTATTATGGAAAAACAGAATTGGCAAGTGTAGGAGCTACTAAAGATAAAGCTTTGGGTTATATCAATGATATTATCAATAGTGGTAAATTTGATTTGGAAGCTAACTATGGTGATAACTTCTTGTTGAGCCATGAATATGGTATCGAATCAATCTTTGAAATCTCTCACATGTACAAGGGAGCAGACTGGGGTAATGGTTATATGAGTGAAGGTAATATGCAAAGTTTGATGATGGGACCTCGTTTCTTGGATGACAAACATGCTTTGTATTCTCGTGGTTGGTCTTATGGTCAAGTAACTCAAGACTTGTATGATAGTTATGATCCTGCAGACCCAAGACGTTCTGTTTGTGCAATTACAGTAGAAGAATTGGCTGCGTTGGATCCAAAATTCACTTTGTCTGATAAAACATTTGAAAAAGGTTTCCAACATACAGGTATCTTTAATATCAAATACACTACTAAAAGAAAAGTTAACCCTGATACAGGAAAAGCTGATCAAGAAATTGATGAAAACACTTATGGTGGTGCTATTGAAGGTACTATAGGTGACCCTCAAGTATGTAACCAAGAAAATGAAAGAATCATTCGTTATGCTGATGTTTTATTGATGGAAGCTGAATTGACTGAATCTGCAGATAACTTGAACAAAGTTCGTCAAAGAGCAGGTTTGGCTGATGTAGCATACTCAAAAGAAGCTTTGTTTAACGAACGTCGTTTGGAATTTGCTGGTGAAGGTCTTCGTTATTGGGACTTGCTTCGTTCTACTGGTGCTGGTGTTAATATTGCTAATGCAACAATCGCTTATGACAGAATTACTGATGCAAAAGCTAAGAAAGGTAGCCGTTATACTTCTGATGATGTTTATGAAGTAGGTGATATTAACCCTCTTAAAGCTGGTTTAGCTCCAATTCCTCAAAAAGAAATGGATGGCGTAAACGGTCGTTATAAACAAAACCCTGGTTATTAATAGTTTAACCATAATATGAGAAAAGGTGCATTGAAAAATGCACCTTTTCTATTTTTAATAAGACTTTAATAATTTAAATCTTGCTTGTAAATATCAAAAAAATATTCACTGATATAGCTTAATCAATCTTACTTTGATACGCTTCGATAAGTATTCTCCAATCTTCTGGAATAGGTTTTGAAACCTTGTTTTTTAAGTCGTACGCTACCATTACTGTATGACAGCGACTACGGACTTCATTGGTGTTTTTATCCACAATTTCTTGATAAAGGGTTAAACTTTTATTACCAATGCGTTCAATACGTGTTTGCACGAAAATCTTGTCGCGGTAGTATATGGGTAGTAAGAAATCTGTATTTACATTTGCAACAATTAATTCACTTTCAGCCCAATCCACTTCTCGTTTATAAACTTCTTCAAAATACTTTATTTTGCCTAAATCGTAATAATTTAAGTAGGCATTGTTGTTGATATGCCCAAGTAAGTCAACGTCTGTAAAACGGATTTGTATGTCTATTTTGTGACGAAAAACTCCGTCAGAATCATATTTATTCATTATTTAAAAATTATTTGTTTTATAAATCCTTCTTTGGTATTTTTATTTAAATGCTCAATAAATTTTGACATATTCATTGAAAGTTCATTACGAAGGGCTGCAGAATTAACTTTTAGACTTAAGACCCCATCGTTTATTTCTATAATGCTAGCACGTTCAGCAATTACTTTGCCCATAATAATTTCCCAATCGTGACGTAATTTCATCTCTAACATTTTTTCTCCAAACTGATTGTTAGAAAAAAAATCGTCGATAGAATCTTTACTGCTTTTGTAGTAGGAACGTTGTAAATATTTCATATCGTTTCTATTTTGTTGTTAGTAATTTTAAATATTTTATATGGTTGATTCATCTCTTTCAAAATTTTACTTAAACGGTCAACATTGGTATCGGATATGAAAATCTGACCAAATTTATTGTCACTTACCAATGAAATTATTTTTTCTACTCGTAAATCGTCTAATTTATCAAAAATATCATCAAGTAACAAAATCGGTTTTTCTCCATTAATTTCTTTAATGAAATCAAATTGCGCTAATTTTAGAGAGGTCAAATATGTTTTGTTTTGTCCTTGTGAGCCAACTCGTTTGATGGGATATTCTCCAATCATCATTTCTAAATCATCTTTGTGAGTCCCATGTGTTGTGTAGCCAATTAAAATATCCCGTTGACGCGTTTGTTCGAGTTTTTCTTTTAAGTTTATTTCGTGTAATTGAGATATGTATGAGAAAGAAACATATTCATTTCCTCCTGAGATATATTCATAATATTGATTAAAAACCGGAGTGAATTTTTCAATAAACTTAACTCGTTGTTGGTAAATGTATTGACCATACTGATCAAGTTGTAGTTCACATATATCCATCAAATCCTTATCAAAAACTTCATCTTTTAGCATTTTATTGCGTTGGAGTAGGATATTATTGTAATTGATAAGCGATTGTAGATAGTTTTTGTCGTATTGCGAGATAATCATATCCATAAAGCGACGTCGTTCTTCACTTCCGCCCCAAATAAGCTCGATATCATTAGGAGATATAAGCACTACAGGAATTAAGCCAATATGGTCGGATAATTTGGTGTAACTTACTTTATTTCGTTTAAATACTTTCTTCTGACGACGTTTAATGCCACAATAAATTTCTTCTTCTCCTATGTTGGTTTGAAAGAAACCTTGAAGCATCATAAAATCAGCATTGTGCTTAATGTTTTGGGTATCAATACTATTGGTGTGACTTTTGCAAAATGAAAGGTAATAGATACTATCAAGTAAATTGGTCTTTCCAACGCCATTTTTCCCGACAAAACAGTTTATTTTCTGACAAAAGTCTAAACTGGTTTCATCGATGCTTTTATAATTGATAATATTTATTTTTGAAATGTAAGCCATGCTATTAATTTATGCAATTTTTATATTTCTGCACTTACTTGGGCGTAAATGTCTTGAATAATTTTTTCTGTAATACCATTAAAATCTTTTTCTTGTGGCAAAATAAGAATTCCTGCCATATCGATAGCACCAGGACTAACTAAGATTTGTTTTTCCCCTTTTTCAAAATAATAGCTTGGTCGATGTGCATTTCTTGGAAATATACAAATGGTAATCTCTTTTTGTTCACTCCAGCAAAAAATATTCATTTTAGGCTCGCATTCTTCTGTTTTAAATTGATCGTAAATGTTATTAAACGTATTGATAATCATTTTTTTATCTTTATCTTTAATAAAAATACAACTACGAAGATAGTCGGCTTTGTTGAATGAATTATGAATGTTTTTAATGTCATTTTCTAATGGTAGAATGCCTTTTCTTACCGCTTGAAAATGCATGTGATCGGGTGCTGAAGCCCCACATTGGGGACCATTATAAAAAATATTAAAATCTTCAAGTTCTAATGCCAAATCAATCATGGTTCCAATGTTTGGAAGAATCTGCTGGTCTTCGTGATTGATTTTTGGAATGGTAAAATGATAAGGAATAATGGGATATGGGTTAACCAAAATCTCAAAATCTTGATTAAAAATCACCCTATCTTGAACCTCTGGACGATTTTTCTTACACAGAAAACATGGACGTTCAGATAATGATTTTTTATCTACCTTGGCTCCTGAAGAAACGATGCGTTTAGGATTAAATTGTAATGTGATTTTGGTGCCATTTATATTTACAACTCTAGTTTTTAGAGTTTTTAGATTATTTACATTTTCTCTAAAAGTATCCCAATTTTTTAATTGGTTGTCGTATAATTGGTAAACTTGATTTTGTAACATAGTTTATTCTTTTTTTTCAAAATAAAAACGCCAATCGCAACCTTCTTTGTAGCGACTGCATCCCCAAGCTGTTCTGCCTTTGATGATAAGACCTTGACCACATTTCGGACAAGCTTGACCTTCGATAGGAAGTTTGACGTTATCTTTTTTAGGGACATTTTTTTTCTTCTCTTTGAGTTCGGATACAATGCTTGATTGAGGGCTGACACGTTTTCCTGTATTGTCTTGTCTAACAGTATTAACGACATCTATAGTCATTTTTTTTAATTCGTTAATGAAATCTGTTATTGGGTATTCTCCTCGCTCTATTTCACGTAACTTCTTTTCCCATTGTCCTGTAAGTTCTGCTGATTTAAGTATATCGTCTTTTATTAGTCTAATCAAATCAATTCCGGTAGAAGTGGCAATTAGATTTTTACGTTGTTTCTCAATATAGTGGCGTTTAAATAGCGTTTCTATAATGGCTGCACGCGTAGAAGGACGTCCTATACCATTTTCTTTTAAAGCATCACGCAACTCTTCATTGTCCACCAATTTACCTGCAGTTTCCATTGCACGAAGTAGGGTCGCTTCTGTATATGGCTTGGGTGGAGTTGTTTGCTTTTCTGCTAATTCAGGCGTGTGTGGACCACTTTCTCCAACGATAAAGTCGGGAAGTGTTTTCTCTTCGTCATTGTTATTTTCGTTTTCTTGAATATTTGTTTTTTCAAATAAAACACGCCAACCAGGTTCAAGTATTTGTTTTCCTGTAACTTTAAATTCAATTTTAGCAGCTTCCCCCAAGGCCGTTGTGGTGGAAAATTTGCAATTAGGATAAAAATTAGCTATAAATCTTCGACATAGCAAATCATACACTTTGCGTTCAACATCGGTTATGTTTTGAGGTACTACACCAGTAGGAATTATAGCATGGTGGTCGGTTACTTTAGAATTATCAAATACTTTTTTTGATTTAGGAATTTTATTTTTAAGTATAGGGGCCGTAAATGCGTTATACTCTTTTAGATTGGCTAAAATTCCTGGAATTTTTGGGTATATATCATCACTCAAATAGGTTGTGTCTACACGAGGATAAGTAGTTATCTTCTTCTCGTATAGAGATTGAATGATTTTTAAAGTATCATCTGCAGAAAAAGCAAATTTTTTATTGCATTCTACTTGTAATGATGTTAAGTCAAATAGACGAGGAGGGGCTTCTGTTCCTTCTTTTTTAGAAACATCTTTAATGGAGAATGGAGCATTTTTAACTTGTTCTAATAATGCTAAACCTTCTTCTTTTTTGTCAAATTTACCGCTGGTTACCGAAAAAATGGTATCTCGATATGTGGTTTTTAATTCCCAATATGGAGTTGGTATGAAATTTTGTATTTCAAGTTGTCTATTAACGATAAGAGCTAAAGTAGGGGTTTGAACACGACCAATTGATAATGGCGTTTTTTGCCCAGGAGAGTTGTATTTCAACGAAAAGGCACGGGTAGCATTCATACCAAGTAGCCAGTCTCCAATGGCACGAGCAAGTCCTGCTTGGTAGAGTTTGTCAAATTCGCTTTGGTCTTTAAGATTTGCAAAGCCTTCACGTATTGATTCTTCTGTAAGGGACGAAATCCATAGTCGTTTTACTGGACATTTGCAGTTGGCTTTTTGCATTACCCATCGTTGTATTAGTTCTCCTTCTTGACCAGCATCGCCACAGTTGATTACTTCCTCTGCATTTTTTATTAGATTCGCGATGATATTAAATTGTTTTTGTACGCCTTCGTCTTTTTTTATTCTAATGCTAAATTGGTTTGGAATCATAGGAAGATATCTAAAATTCCAAAATTTCCAATCGTTGCTATAGTCTTCTGGGTCTTTGAGTTCACAAAGATGTCCATAAAC
>Ga0247610_10006549_pt1 | contig 12104 bp, 10 predicted proteins | sample 174DNAGHGhighgp2_FD_193483 | JGI IMG/M metagenome (GOLD analysis project Ga0247610, IMG submission 193483) | Sheep rumen microbial communities from Palmerston North, Manawatu-Wanganui, New Zealand - 1742 DNA GHGhigh gp2 | ecosystem: Host-associated > Mammals > Digestive system > Stomach > Rumen...
GGGGTTCGAATCATCTTACTGCCGATGCAGGGGTTTCACTGCGTTCCACCCCTGCCTGTGGTATGCCACCCCTACGGGGTTTAGGTTACAAACTGAAAGTACAACACACTTTTTCAAGTGGACTCAGGACTTGAGTTCAATAATGATTCGACGTGAACAGCGCATGGCCTCACGTCGGACATAGACCTCTTTCGGCGCGGCCTCATGGCCGGTCCTTTATGCCCTTGAAATAGGTGGTGCAGACATCGCGCCACTCACGTGCGTTCTCCAACTGATGCTTCAGGCGTGCGTCAGTCTCCTGCCAGCGCTGCCTGTCAATGTATGGTCGGGCAGCTTGCCAGAGCCTTACGTAGCCCTCCACCTCGGCGACGCCGGCATTATAGTGGCGCACGATATTCTCCCACAGCGTCTGCCCGTCTTTCATCTTGTATGTCCACGGCAGGTGGTGGAACCACAGCAGATATTCTTCGGGACATGTCTTTACATCATCGTACTGTGAGCGGTAGGGTTCGGCATACTGCGACGTGGCATCCGTGCCGGTGTGGCTGCGGTCGAAGCCTATGCCAGCCTTGTCGGCCTTGTGGTAATAGACTGGACACCATTCTATTGGGTAGTCGGCCTTGAAGCCCTCCGGCTCGGGACCGTAGTGGTGGTCGAACTTGAAGATATGGTGCAGACCCAATGGCATCATGTAGTCAACGCATGCCTCACGGCTGCGCAGCATCATGCCGAGGAGCCTCTCTCTCATCTGCGAGGTGAGGGGCTGCACATCCTGTTCGCTTGTGCTGCCCTCGAATGTTGCCGTGAGCCACTCGCGTGCTATTGCCTCACTCGTGAGCTGCGGGTTCCAAGCCAGACGTCCGAAGGCATACCAGTTGGCCTGCGAGAAATGATGGCCGCACCAGTTTGCATCGAGGCCTATATTTGCCACGCCGGCGATGCCTACGAGGCGGTCGGGGTTCACGAAGCCGAAGAACTCCTGCCACATCGGTGCGAGATACACCAGATGGCGTGACTGCCCCAGATACTCTTGTGTGATCTGCAGCTCGCCCATCAGATGTGTGTGCGGCATATTGTCGAAGATCGGCGCATAAGGCTCGCGTGGCTGGAAGTCCAACGGGCCGTTCTTGCATTGCAGGATGACGTTGTCGGCAAAGCGTCCGTCGTCGGCCACGAACTCAGACACGGCCTGCTTCACGCGGTCTTCGCCTTTATGCTTGGAGCCATATACGAAACTTCGCCACATGATGATGCCGCCATAGGGTCGCACGGCGGCAGCAAGCATATTAGCTCCGTCGGCATGGCTGCGGTCGTAGTCGCCGGGGCCTGGCTGCCCCTCAGAGTTGGCCTTGACGAGGAAGCCGCCGAAGTCGGGAATCAGCTCATAGACCTCACGGGTCTTGGCGCGCCACCATGCCGCCACGTCCTTGTCGAGAGGGTCTGCGGTGGGGAGTTTGCCGAGTAGCATCGGCGAGGCGAAGTTCACGGACAGGAATGCCCGTATGCCATAAGGACGTAGGATGTCGGCTATCAGCTTCACCTCATGGAGGTATCTCGCCGACAGCATGTCGGCCGAGGCATTGACGTTGTTGAGCACCGTACCGTTGATGCCGATGCTCGCATTGGCGCGTGCATACTCCCTGATGAGGTTGGCGCGCACTCGTGTCTCACTCCCCTCCCCTACGGGTCGTGAGCCCTTGCTCCAGAAGATGCTTTCTCCGGCATAGCCGCGCTCTATGCTGCCGTCGAGGTTGTCCCAGTGGTTCAGTATGCGCAGCTTCCATCTCGGGGCAGAATAGCCCGTCTCGCCGCGTAGCAGGGCGTAGGCGCCATACATAAGGCCACGTTCATCGCGTGCCGTGACAGTAGCGATCTCACCGTCCCGTCCTGTCGCTGCCGCACCACCCTGCTCTCTTACAATGCGGTAGGCATCGGCTGCCATCGTCGTGTCAATGAGCAGTTGCACGGTCTTGCCGCGGTAGTATTGACGCAGTTCATCGGCAGCGATGCCAGGACATCCCGTCACCGTTGCCCTGTTGACAGCCTCATATCTGAGCCACAGACGGTGGCCGTCTTCAGCCACGGCACAGGCCACGCTGGCCATAGCCAGCAATATCAGTACGATTCTCTTCATTTTGTTAGGATATTAAGTTGTTTCGGCGTTCAGGGTGAATGCATGTCGGACATGCAATCGTCAAATTCCTTGCAAAGTTAGGCATATTCTGCGAACTCGCAAACAAATAACAACAATATCGCTGCTTCTGTCTGAAAAAGTTTATGATTATCCGCTATCACACCCCCGGGACGGTGCGCTCGCCCTATGGTCTTTTGTTACTTTTAACACGCAAGATGCTCATGATTGGCAAAACATTTTGTACCTTTGCACCCGCAACGCCTCAAGATGACAGCATGATAGACAGAGCAACAGTAGATCGTATTCTCGATGCCGCGAACATCGTTGACGTAGTGTCTGACTTCGTGACCCTACGTCGCGCCGGCGCTAACCTGAAAGGTCTGTGTCCGTTCCACGACGACCGCACGCCTTCGTTCATGGTGTCGCCGTCGAAGAACATCTGCAAATGCTTTGCCTGCGGCGAGGGCGGCACGCCCGTGCACTTCATCATGAAGCACGAGCAGCTGAGCTATCCCGATGCCCTGCGGTGGCTGGCCAAGAAATATCACATCGATGTCAAGGAGCGCGAGCTCAGCGACGAGGAGAAGGCCGAACAGGGCGAGCGTGAGAGTCTGTTCGTCGTCAACGAATGGGCCAACACATGGTTCCAGCAGCAGATGAACGAGACGGCCGACGGTCGTGCCGTGGGTCTGGCCTACTTCCGGCATCGCGGTTTCCGCGACGACATCATCAAGAAGTTCCAGCTGGGTTTCTGCCCCGACAAGTACGACGCACAGTGGAAAGCCGGCCTGGCAGCGGGCTACAATGCCGACTTCCTGCTGAAGAGCGGCCTCTGCATCCGCAACGAGTCCGGCAAGACTTACGACCGTTTCCGCAATCGCGTCATCTTCCCCATACATACCATCTCGGGCAAGGTGGTGGGCTTCGGCGGCCGTGTGCTGGCATCGGCCACGAAGGGTGTCAGCGTGAAGTACCAGAACTCGCCCGAGAGCGCAATATACTCCAAGAAGCGTGAGCTCTACGGCCTGTTCTTCGCCAAGAAAGCCATCGTCAAGGAAGACCTCTGCTACCTTGTGGAGGGCTACACCGATGTCATGGCTATGCACCAGATGGGTGTTGAGAATGTCGTGGCCAGCAGCGGCACAGCATTGACTCACGAGCAGATACGCGCCATACACCGCTTCACGGAGAACATCACCGTCATCTACGATGGCGATGCCGCCGGCATCAAGGCATCTCAGCGAGGCATCGACATGATCCTTGCCGAGGGCATGAACGTAAAGCTGCTGTTGCTGCCCGACGATGACGACCCCGACAGCTTCGCCCGCAAACATACGGCCGAGGAGTACCAAGCGTACCTGCGCGAGCATCAGGTGGACTTCATACGCTTCAAGACCGACCTCGTGCTGAAGGAGGCCAAGGGCGATCCCATCCGTCTCTCCCGACTGACGAACGACATCGTGCAGAGTCTGGCACAGATTCCCGACGACATCACGCGTACATTATATATAAAAGAGACAGCGCAGACGATGGGCATGCGCGAAGAGCTGATCACCACCGCCGTAGCCCGCGTGCGCAAGCAACAGCGTGAGGAACGCCAGCGCGAACAGGCCCGGCAGTCGGCCGTGCCTCAAGACAAAGTCGTGAGTGACAGTCCTGCCAGTAACAGCGGCAGCGCAAATGCCACCGACACCAGTACCGGCACCAGCGCCACAAGTGCTGTCAGTCCTGCCGATGCCGTGCTCACGCCAGAGGAAGAGGCCATGCTCGCTGCCGGCCTCGACCCGGAAGCCGCCCCTCAGCGTAGCGAGCCTGTGTCGAAAAGAGGCGACAAGTCGGCCATGGCGCTGTTCCAGAAGAAAGAGGAGCTGCTCATACAGATGCTCATCCGCCACGGCGAGAAGATAATGTGCAACATCGAGGACGACAACGGCGACGAGCAGCCTCTGACAGTGATCGACTACATACGCTTGTCCCTGGAACAAGATGACATACGTCTGCGCAACGCCACCTACGCACGCATCCTCGACGAGGCCATAGCCCACAGCACGGACGAGGGTTTCCGTGCCGACCGCTATTTCGAGAACCACCCCGACCCAGAGATAGCGATGCTCGCCAACGACCTTGCCCATGACAATGAGACGCTGAGCAAGATTCACAGCCGCATCAAGGCCGTGGCGACTGACGAGGACCGTCTCGTGGAACTCATGCCACATCTGATGACCGACTATAAGCTGGCCATCATAGAGGATCATATAGCACAGATGATGAAGGAGCTGCACAGCCCTGCCATCGCGGCCGACAAGTCGCGGTTCCTGCAGCTCATGAAGGACATCCAGCAGGCAAAAGTGACGCAGAAGGAACTCGCCAAGCAGTGTGGCGACCGCGTCATGTCATAGGTCATAGCAGGGTCGGGATGGGCGCACACCTAAACCCGGGGTGCTGCCCTGGGTTTAGGTGTGCTTGCTTACTGGCCGTGTCACGGTCTGACAGAATGGTCTTATTGCACGTAGCAGGTTGTTTCGTCGTCAGCCTTCTTCAGTTCATAGTAGGCAATGATGAACATGAAGTTGACAATAATCTGGGCAAAGACTATGCCGACGCAGCATGCACAGAGACCGACGATGGAGATACCTATGGCAGTGAGGCCGAGAAGGAAGAGTTCCCAGAAATGCCCCTTCGTGAGATCCCAAGAACGGCTGAAGGCCTCGCTAAAGCTGACATTCTCTGTGACAACAATCAGCGGAGCGAAGTACCAGCGCACGGCGAGGAACAAGCCCGGGATGACGCACAACATGCCGGCCACCGCTACTGCCAGTGCAAAGACGATCTCCACGCCGAAGAAAAGCCCGAACTTGGCAAGATCCACCTTCAAGGCATCCAGGAGTTCGCCCTCGCGGTATGGTTGCCCGATGTTCATGACGTTGGCGAGCATGCGATAGGTGATGTAATTCAGATATATGGATACGAAGACTACCACTAAGATTCCTACCGGATTGTAGCTCTGCAGCAATGCCATATACACTTCTTCCGGGTCAGGATTATTACCGAGAGACATCAGTGCTGACGAATCTCCTCTGACTAAGATTCCCAATGCGCTGCTGATGAGAGCGATGATGAGGAACACAGGCCAGTGCTTCACTGCGAGGTCCCAAGCTCGCGACACGATGTCGCCGATGAAGAGTTTTTTCATAGAAACGATGTTTTTAGGGTTATTGAAATGTAAGTGAATGTCACGTTGCGAAGAGAGGTATCAGGTTCCTCATTACCCCCCACGCCACCATAAGGCCCAGCAGCACCGTGGCGGCACGTGTGGAGAGCCTGCCGTCGTACCAGCACCACAGAGCCGTGGCCGGGACAGCGATGAAGAGAAAGGGATTGAACCAGAAAGCCTCAGCGACATGCCCTTGCCACAGAGCCGCCACCATCCTCTGGCCGCCACAAATCGGGCAGTCGAGGCCGGTGAGCTGATGAAAGAGGCAAGGCAGCATTTTCATTGTCTGTGAATGAGTGAGGCTGTATGGTGGGTTCCATAACGGTCTTATAACACTTTATGTGTCATTGTTCGCGAAGTAACCCATGAGGCACATCTAAAAAACATCTGAGGCACGCGATTCTGCCACGATGGTGCCCGACAGAGCCACGAGCGAGATGAGATTGGGGATTGCCATCAGAGCATTCATGAGGTCGGAGAGGTTCCACACCAGCCCCAGCTGCATCACGGAGCCCAGGAACGCCATGGCTATGAACGCCAGGCGATACAGACGTATGCCCCACGATCCGCCGCGCACGCCCGAGGCGTGGCGGCCCTCATCTGTTGAGGATGCACGACGTGTCAGCAGATATTCAACCGCCCTCTCGCCGTAGTAGCTCCATCCGAGGATGGTTGAGAAGGCGAAGGTGATGATGCCGAAGGTCAGCAGCGGCGCTCCCACGACGGGAATCTTCTCGAAGGCCACCTTCGTGAGGGCGGCGCCGTCGGAGTAGCTGATGTCAGGATAGGCTATGATGCTCGACACGAGCACGAGGCCCGTGAGTGCGCAGATAACCACAGTGTCCCAGAACGTTCCCGTCGAAGACACCAGCGCCTGACGCACAGGGTCTTTGGTCTTTGCCGCAGCGGCCACGATGGGTGCCGAGCCCATGCCGCTCTCGTTGCTGAAGAGACCACGTGCTATGCCGTAGCGCGCCGTCATCATCACCGTGGTACCTACGAAACCGCCGCCCGCCGCCTGCGGCGACACGGCACTGTGGCAGATGAGGCACAGCGCATCCCACACATACGCACCATTGACGAAAAGTATATACACGCACCCGGCCACATAGAACAGCGCCATCAACGGCACGAAGGCGGTGCAGAAACGCGCTATGCCTTTCACGCCGAAGATAATGACGAGTGCCGCAAGGGTTGCTATTGCCATGCCCGTCCAGACGGGCGGAATGCCATAGGTGCTCTGGCAGAGCATGGCGATGGCGTTGCTCTGCACGGAGTTGCCGATGCCGAATGTCGCTACGGCAGTGAACACGCAGAACAACACTGCCAGCCATCGCCACCCCAGGCCACGCTCCAGAGCGTACATCGGTCCGCCGAGCATCTTGCCCGACGGCGTGCGTACCCGGTATTTCACGGCCAGCAGACCCTCACCATACTTCGTGGCAATGCCCAGCACGCCTGTGAGCCAGCACCACAGCACAGCACCGGGGCCGCCCAGCGCCACCGCCGTTGCCACACCCACGATGTTGCCCGTGCCGATGGTGGCGGCGAGCGATGTGGCGAGAGCTCCGAACTGGCTGACATCGCCCTCGGCTTCAGGGTCGTGGCTTAAGCTCAGACGGATGGCCTTAAGTATCTTACGTTGCGGGAAGCGAAGACGCACAGTGAGCAACAGGTGAGTACCCAACAACATCACCATCATGGGCCAGCCCCACAACAGCGATGCCACATCAGAAATGATGATGTTGAAGTCCATTCTCTGTCTATGCGTCAGCGAAGACCCTGCCGTCGTCGAGGGTGACATGCAACGCGCTGTATTCGCATTGGAAGTCATTCTGCAACCTGCCAAGGTAGCGGCGGCACTCCCATTTGCACATCGGCAGGTCGTGAAGCAGATAGTTGCCACATGTCTCGGGGGTGGTGGCCGGCACTTGCTCCTGAGTCAGCATCCACGTGAGGCACTCCATGGTCAGCCTACGCATATCGTGAACGCTGTAGTGACCCGTCATGACGACATACATTCCCGTCATGCACCCCATTGGTCCGACGTAAACGACGTCGTCCTTGGCCGACGAATTGCGGAACCACGTCGCCATCAGATGTTCGATGCTGTGCATGGCGGCCGGTGCCACGGCAGGTTCCTTGTTGGGCTCGGTGATGCGAAGGTCGAAAGTCGTGAAGCCTTTGTCTTGTCGAGAGACATAGATGCCTGGCTTGAGGTGGGTATGGTCGATAGTGAAACTCTGTATGACTTCCATTAACAAGGTGATTTTTGATGAGGAAAAGTTGTGATGTCGTGGCACGGACGCGCCTGTCGTACGCTATTCGGTCTCTTCGAACGGCAGCAGGGCGAAGCGTTCCGGCAGAGCCTTGAGGAAACGGCGTGTCACCTCGAACGAGCGCTCTGCCATCGAGGCCCAGAAGTCCATATACTGAGTGAGATGTCCGTCAGCGCCCGGAGTGTCACTCAGCACGCGGAAGCTCACGAAGGGCACTCCGAGCAGGTGGCACGTCTGTGCTATGGCCGCACTCTCCATATCCACTGCCAGTGCGTCGGGGAAGAGTGACTTGATGTGCCGCAGCTGCACCTTGTCGCTGATGAACTGGTCGCCGCTGACGATGAGGCCGGCCCTGAGGTGGCCCTCATGTAGAGACGACGTCACCTCCACGAGTTGCTCCTCGGAACGGAACCGCGACGGCAAGCCTTGAACCTGCCCCGGCTCGCAGCCGGGAATTACGACATCGTGGTAGGCCGTCTCCGTGCTCACCACGACATCCATGACGTTCATGCCTGGCTCAATGCCTCCGGCACAGCCCGTTGACACCACGCAGTCAACGCCATAACGCCGGACGAGCAACGTCGTGCCGACGGCAGCATTCACTTTGCCGATGCCACACTGCAGCAAGATAAGGTCGTTGTTGCCCAGCCGCCCCCTGACGAAGCAAAAACAGCCGTCAGTCTCCGTCTGCGCACCGTCAAGTAAGCCCGTCAGCTGTTCGTGCTCCTTGCTCATTGCGGAAAGTACGCCGATTTTCATGATGTTTGTGTTGATGGGTGAATATTATGGTGTGCACCCCAGTGCCTTGTGAATGAGGCGCCTCACTATCGGCTTCGTGGTCTGGATATTCATGCCCGAACCGAGACGGCCGAAGATATACGGCACTTCCAAGCCCTTGACGCAACCATGTATGATGTCTGTGACGAGCATCACGTCATCCACCTCGAAAAAACCTTGGCCGATGCCGTCCTCAATGGTCTTGCGCAGGATGTCGCACTCTATGCGGTCGTACTTCTTGCGCACACTCTCCACCTGCCAGATGTTACGGAAGAATTCTGCCCGCAGATTGCCGTTGCGCTCCACGGCACCCTTGATGAGGCTAAGGTGTGCAAAGATGAGCTCTGCCAGCTTCGCCTCCGGCGACATGGTCTTCCGCGCCACTGCAAGGAATGTCGAGGAGATGCGCATCAACTCGCCGTCAATCACGGCTCGATAGATGTCCTCCTTGCTCTTGAAGTAAGTGTAGAGCGTGCGCCGCCCTTTGCCAGAGGCCTCAGCGATGTCGTTCATCGTTGTGTTCTCCAGCCCGTGCTTGGCGAACTGACGCCGAGCTACGTCTATCAGCAGTTGCCGAGTCTTTGTCTGTGGCACAATGTACGTCTTTAACTTAAGCGCCACAAAAGTATAGGTTTTGCACGAAACGAGCAAAAAAACGGCTCTTTATTTGCTCATGTGTGCAAAAAAAGCACCTGTTGACATTTTTTTTGACAAAATATTTGCAAGATAGCAATATTTGGCGTACCTTTGCACCCGCAAACGAGAAAACACCGCGGAGTGGAGCAGTTGGTAGCTCGCCAGGCTCATAACCTGGAGGTCGCCCGTTCGAGTCGGACCTCCGCAACAGCAGCAAGGGTTGGCGCATCAGGAAGATGCGCCCTTTTTGTTTAAAAAGCGTACAAACATACGCACACCACATCATATTTATCATCACAAGAACCTTATGAAAAGACTCACCCTGACACTCGTCATGGCCATGATGGCACTGGCCATCCACGCTCAGATGATGGATCCTGTGCATTTCACCACGGAACTCAAGACCCACGATGGCTCGGCCGATGCCGAGATTGTTTTCTCTGCCACCATCGACCCGGGATGGCACATCTACTCTACCGGCCTCGGTCAGGCCGGACCTGTCGAGGCTTCGTTCAACGTCGTGCGCATGGAAGGCGTGGAGACCGTGGGCCGGCTCACGCCCAAAGGCAATGAGATAAAGAAATTCGACGAGATGTTCGGCATGGAGCTGAAATACTTCGAGCATGCCGCCACCTTCGTGCAGAAGGTGCGGTTCACCAAGGCGACCTACGACCTCGAGTGCTATCTGGAATACGGAGCGTGCAACGACCAGAACTGCCTGCCGCCGACACAAGTCACGCTGAAGCGTAGCGGCATGTCGCCGGCGGCCGGCAGCGCTGCCAAGGCCACTCCCGACGGCACGGCACAGCCCCTCGCCCCCGACGCCACACACACACGTCCCGCGCCTGCCGACACCTCCGCCGACAGCATCGCCGACAGCATCGTCGCACCCCCTGCCGACGGCAACTCACTTGCCCAGATCGACATGTGGGCTCCCGTCGTCGAAGAGCTGCGTGCCGCCGGCGACGGCAGCGACGACATTGCCGGCCGTTCACTGCTCTACCTCCTGCTCATGGGCTTCGTGGGCGGACTCTTGGCGGTGTGCATGCCATGCATCTGGCCCATCATACCGATGACGGTGAGCTTCTTCCTCAAGCGCGCCAAGGCCGACAAGCGCAAGGGTATGCGCGACGCCATGGCCTACGGACTCTCCATCATCGTCATCTACCTCAGCCTCGGACTCCTCGTGACGGCCATCTTCGGCTCCGACACCCTCAATGCGATGTCAACAAACGCCGTCTTCAACATCTTCCTGTTCGTGCTGCTCGTGGTGTTCGCTCTGTCATTCTTCGGATGGTTTGAACTCACCCTGCCCGGCAGCTGGGCAGACAGCGTTGACACCAAGGCCACGGCCACGGGCGGGCTGCTGAGCATCTTCCTTATGGCATTCACACTCGTGCTGGTGTCCTTCTCGTGCACAGCCCCCATCATCGGCCTCCTGCTCGTGGAGACTGCCACGAGCGGCAACTGGCTCGCGCCGGCCGTGGGGATGCTGGGCTTCGCCGTGGCGCTGGCACTGCCCTTCACGCTCTTCGCAATCTTCCCCTCATGGCTCAAGCAGGCCCCGAAGTCGGGGTCGTGGATGACCACGCTGAAGGTGGTGCTGGGCTTCGTGGAACTGGCTTTCGCGCTGAAATTCCTTTCCGTGGCCGACCTCGCCTACGGGTGGCATCTGCTCGACCGCGAGGTGTTCCTCGCGCTGTGGATTGCCATCTTCACGCTCCTCGGCTCATACCTCTGCGGATGGCTCAAGTTCCAGGCCGACATCGCCGAGGGCCAGGAGGCAAAGCCCATGCCCGTGCTGTGCATCATGGGAGGGCTGGCGTCCCTGGCGTTTGCCATCTACATGCTCCCCGGACTGTGGGGAGCACCCTGCAAGGCGGTCAGTGCCTTCGCGCCGCCCGTCAGCACCCAGGACTTCAACCTCAACGACAAGACTGTCGAAGCCCGCTTTCTCGACTACGACGAGGCCATGGCCGCCGCCCGTGCCGAGGGCAAGCCCGTGCTTCTCGACTTCTCAGGCTATGGCTGCGTGAACTGCCGTAAGATGGAAGCCGCCGTGTGGACAGACCCACGCGTTGCCGACAAGCTCCGCCGACAGTTCGTGCTCGTATCGCTGTTCGTGGACGACAAGACGCCGCTGCCACAGCCCATGGAGGTCACAGACGCGCAGGGCGACAGCCGGAGCCTCACCACCGTGGGCGCAAAGTGGAGCTACCTCCAGAGCCACAAGTTCGGTGCCAACGCGCAGCCCTTCTATGTCATCATAGACCCCGAAACGGGTCGCCCCCTCGCACCAAGCAGAGCCTACGACGAGGACATTGACGCCTACATCAACTTCCTCGACAGCGGACTCAGACGCTACCGTGGTCGCACTCACGCTCCGGCGGCGCACCGGTAGCCAACGATGCATAGTGAGTGACAACCAGTGTTGTTAAGTTAGTATGGGTATGTTAAGATAGTTTCACCCTTGGCATATTCACGACAAGCCTCAGCGTGAAATATATTATATATTACCAACGTCCAAACGAGACGGAGAGCATCCACATGAGGCAGGTCTTGAGATGGTCGGCGAAGAGGCGGTCTGGTTCTTTCAGCGTAGCCTTGTCGGGGAAGGCTTCCATAACGGCCTCTGAGTTGGCATAGCTCACATAAGTGTCGGTCTTGCCATGATAGAGGTGTAAGGAACGGCAAGAAATACCTTCAACGATGACCTGATGGCCTGTTCCATTAATTAACTCAACTTTCGCAAGCTTCAGTAACCCCGCAGGGGTGGCTCATCACATTGATACAGTGAATGAGCCCCCCTGCGGGGTTCTATCTTCCAACTCATGCCTTACCAGGGGCTCACACCCCTGGCTGTAATGATTCATCCCTACTTTAACTTTGCAGCCTTAAATAAGAGTCTTTAGCGAACTCTTAAAATAATTAACATTAAAAATACCCAATAATATGAAAAGATAACCAGTTATTCCTTACCTTTGTTGTAGAAAGGAAGGATTGACTGCCGGAGGTCAACCTAATTGCCCCTGAAGACCATGAGCTTATGCCCCGTTGCAGGCCC
>Ga0247610_10006550_pt1 | contig 12104 bp, 9 predicted proteins | sample 174DNAGHGhighgp2_FD_193483 | JGI IMG/M metagenome (GOLD analysis project Ga0247610, IMG submission 193483) | Sheep rumen microbial communities from Palmerston North, Manawatu-Wanganui, New Zealand - 1742 DNA GHGhigh gp2 | ecosystem: Host-associated > Mammals > Digestive system > Stomach > Rumen ...
CGTTCGTCAACGAACCATACTTTTATATGCTAATAGGTGCTTGTGTAAGCCAGGTTCTTCTGTGGCGGCAAAAGCATGTTCCGTCATCTACAATTTGTACCAGCAAGCCTTTAGTAATATCATTTTGAAATCGGTGCAATCCGAGATTGACAATTTGGAGAGCGACATGCAATTGAAGTACAATATTTACACCCAAGTGGCCGAACAACGCCAATTTGCTATAGCCAAAGTACAGGAACGCACACCAGCATTTAGTATTATCCAGGGGGCTTCGGTCCCAATTAAGCATAGTAGTCGTCCAAAAGTCATCACATTGGCTATGTGGATGTTTCTCGGCTTCATGTTACGTTGCGCTATATTATTTTGGAGAAACAGGAAAATGTTTATAATGTTTTAGTCCCTAAAGTGACAGTTATTCATAGATTTCCATACGTTGCCGCTTCACTTGCAGCCGCACTTCTTGCCGTGGTTGTTTGGTTATGTGTGCCTAATGAATACACAGCCATAACCAAGTTAAGCGATGAATACAAAGAGATGGATTTAGTTGTTGGGTATAAGGAACTGACAAAACACTTAAGGAATATTTCTGGCGGTGATAATGGCGGCATTAATAACATGGCCGTCTATTGCAAAATATTAAAAACTGAAGACTTTGCTCGTAGTATATCCCACAAGCGTCTTTCTACTGGCGGCATGACATACGGCGAGTATCTTGGAGACAAAGATACCATAGAGGCAATACAAGGGAAAATCAACTACAACTATAGCGTAAGTCAAGAAACTCTTACAATCAGCTTCACTGACAAAGATCCTGTCGTCGCATCTCAGATATTGGATAGCATTACTGTTCGGTTACAAGAAATCATCACCCTTTCCCGTCAGTTTACTGCAGATGCCGCCCTGCAAGATGCAAAAGAATATCTGGCGAAAGTAGTCGCACACTACAAACTGGCTCAAAAAGAATATACAACTTTTTCAGACAGCCATAAAGAAGTCCACTCCCAAAAAGTCAAACAAGAACGGGAAGCGCTGAGGCTAAAGGTTGAGAAAATAAAGAAAGCGTATTTTAATGCTATTGAAGAGTACACAAGACAAGAGGCTCTTAAACATCGTTCATATATGTCTTTTGCCATCATACAGGATAACAGTTTACCCATGCACCCCAATAAGCATCTTGTAGGATATTTGTTGTCTTTCATTATACTCTCTCTGCTCTTCACGCGTGCTGCCATCCTTTACAAAAGATTTAATAGACACGAACTAAAAACGATTAAACTGGGTGACTATTTCTCTCCTTGGATATTGACGACAGCCATTTGGGGTGTTGTGTTAGGACTATATTATATTTTGGATACGGGACTATATCCTATCACCGAACAATTATATTACTGCTTGATACTCTGGATTCCTATATTCTGTACATCAGCCATAATAACCTATGTACTAACTCCAGCCACAAATAGTAAAACGCCTAAAGTAGTAGGAGGAATAGATATAAACATATCCATTTTCAATTTCTTTTTCATTGTGACACTCATCATAACGCCACTTTATGTTTACCGGGTATATCAGCTCGTTACAACGTTTGGCACAGAAGATTTGTTGAACAATGTGCGAGTGCTTGCCGTGCATGGCGATGGTCAAGGTTTCCTAAACTACTCTTCTGTCATCAATCAAGCTTTGTTCATCGTGGCTCTTTGGGCTCACCCCAGGATATCCATGTGGAAAGTGGTGGTGCTTGGCATCGCCTGTCTGATGAATGCACTGGCTATCATGGAAAAAGGCGGTATGCTGTTTGTTTTTGTCTGCATCGTATTCGTATTGTTCAGTAAAGGGGCAATCAAGCTTCGCTCTATCGTTGTTTCTACAGCGGTGATTGTCATATTGTTCTATTTCTTCAATTTAGCAAGGGCTGTTGATGGGAGTGAGTATCAGGAAAATGCGACACTGATGGATTTCTTCGCGCAATACGCGTTGTCTCCCCCCGTAGCCTTTTGCCAACTAATGCCAGACATCACCCCCCAGTTTGGAACAAACACTTTTGAGACTGTCTACCTTTTTTTAAGACGTTTCGGTGCGGATGTTGTGGTAAAAGGGAAATTGCAGGAATTTGTGGATGTGCCTATTTCGACCAATGTATACACTATATTACAACCTTTCTTCATCGATTTCGGTTATCGCGGCATAGCCTTTTTTGCCACCCTTTATGGTGTGGTATGCGGCTATTTGTACCGATCATTTCGTAACATGAGCTCTATAGGTACTTGTTTATACACCTATGGTGTATATGTGCTGTTGATGCAGTTTTACCAAGAAAATGTATTTCTAAGTCTGGTATTTGTGCTGCAATTCACTTGTTTCACCATATTGTTCACGCAAAAAAAGATAAGGCTTTCATGGTAAAAGAAACGAAAAGACATAGTGGGAAGCAACGTACATCGCTATTGCGGAAAAACATTGTGGCTTCGTTCCTAATCAAAGGATGGTCAGCCGTCATAGTTCTGCTCATGGTGCCTTTAACGCTAAAGATTCTTGGAGTGTACAGCAATGGTGTGTGGCTAACGATAAGCAGCATTTTAATATGGATAGACTTGATGGATATAGGTCTAGGAAATGGGCTGCGTAATGCCGTTGCCAAGTATGTGGCTCTGGGAGATGAGGAAAAGGTAAGAGAAGCAGTATCCTCAACTTACTTCATGCTTGCTGTCATTGTATTGCCATTTCTTCTGCTTGTCTATGCAGCTATAGGTTTCTTCAATATGTATGATGCCCTTGGCGTTGACCCAGCGAAAATAGCAAATCTAAGCGATATTCTTATTGTAGCGATAACCATATCGTCCTCTACATTTGTTTTGAAGGTAACAGGTAATTTCTATATGGGCTTGCAACTTCCAGCTGTAAACAGCTTAATTATCTGTTTAGGTCACACACTCGCCCTCGGACTTACATTTGCCCTATATGTAGCAGGTAGTCACTCGTTGCTCATGGTGGTCCTTGTCAATACGGCATCGCTACTCTTCCTATGGGCTGTCTTCATACCATACACTTTCAAGAAAAAATACCCTCAGTATTGTCCCTCTATAAAGTACATCAACTTCAAGATGGCTCGCAGCCTTTGTTCTACAGGACTTCAGTTTTTTGCCATTCAGATATGTGGCGTCATTTTGTTTATGACAACCAATATCATTATAAGCAAGGCATTGAACCCTGCCGAGGTCACTCCCTATCAGGTGGCGTACAGATATTTCAACATAGCTTTCGTGCTTTTCAGCACCATCTGCATTCCTTTCTGGAACGCCACTACAGATGCCTATACCAGGAAGGATTACGAATGGATAAGAAATTCCTCTAAGAAGCTCAATCTGCTTATGGCAGGAATATTTATCATGCTGCTATGCATGGTGTTGATGTCAGACTTTGTATATTACATCTGGATAGGGGACGATGTTGTCATCAGCCATGAGTTGAGCATCTGCACCGCTGTGTACGTCTTTGTCATGTGCTTTAGCCAGCGATATTCGTACATACTGAATGGCCTAAATGAACTTCGCATACAGCTTGTTTTCGCCTTTATTGCTGCAGTGGTGTTTCTGCCACTGGCATGGTATGTGTGCAAGACTTTTGAGACTGTAACCAGTCTGGTGTGGGTGATGTGTGCTGTCAACACCCCTGGACTATTAGCAAATATGTGGAAATATAATAGATTATTCCCAAGAAAATAGAAATGGCAGTATTCACATCAAGAAGAGCATCATCGCCAACTACATGCACTACCGCATGCTCCATGCACTTGGCTACGGCTCCTTGTTCAAGTATTTGCGGTATAAACATTCTTACAGGAAGAAAATCTGAAGTGCCATTTTCATATTCTCAGCGTTTTTTTTGTTTATGTCCCTTCATTTTATTACCTTTGCAGCGCACAAGTAGGAGGCGACGTGTCCCACGTCGCAATCCAGGAGACTGTTGCGACGTGAGACACGTCGCCTCCTACTGCAAAGCAGTGAAATAACTGCTTAGTTATATAGAAGGAAAATAGCAAGGCATGACAAAGCGAAAATATCCCATTGGCATACAGACATTTTCTGAGATTATTCAGAAACACTATGTGTATGTAGACAAGACCGACTTGGTGTGGCAGTTGGCCGACTATGCCAAGTACATTTTCCTGAGTCGTCCGCGCCGTTTCGGCAAGTCGCTGCTCTCATCGACGCTGCACTCCTATTTCGCTGGTGAGCGCGAACTATTCGAGGGGCTGAAAATAATGGAGTTGGAAACGGAGTGGAAGCAGTACCCTGTGCTGCATTTCGACTTGAGCGGAGCCAAGCACCTTCCTGTCCAGGGAGTGAAAGATGAGCTGGATCAGATACTGAAGCCATACGAAGAAGTATATGGCCGGGACACTGGCGAGACAACTCCAGGCATGAGGATGGCCGGACTGGTGAATCGCGCCTACCAACAGACAAAGAGCCAAGTGGTGGTCATCATCGACGAATATGATGCACCGCTCCTTGACGTCCTGAACGATGACCAGCGGCTCTTCGACATGCGCGAGGTGATGCAGGAGTTCTACCAGCGGCTGAAACGATTGGAGCCGAAAATCAAGTTCTGCTTCATCACCGGCATCACGAAATTCTCTCAACTGAGTATGTTTTCTACCATCAACAACCTGATGAATGTCTCAATGGACTCGAAGTTTGCAACTATCTGCGGCATCACCGAGCAGGAACTGACGACCACGCTACACGAAGACATAGAAATGCTGGCGCAAAAGACTGAGACAACATACGACGAGATACACGCCAAGCTCAAGCAGCAATACGACGGTTATCATTTCTCGAAAAATTCCGAAGAGGTGTACAACCCCTTCAGTCTGATGAAAGCATTTCTCTCAGGTGAATTAGGTGCCTACTGGTTTGACAGCGGAACACCCGCCTACCTCATACGCCAGTTGCAGCATTTCCGCACCGACATCACTTCATTGGAAAGTTTGGAGGTTCCCTCGACTGCTTTCGACAAGCCTACGGAAGCAATGGAAGATGCCCTGCCACTTCTCTATCAGAGTGGCTACTTGACAATCAAGGGCTACGACCGGGAATCGCAGATGTATCTGCTGGCACTTCCAAATCAGGAAGTGCGCATAGGCTATACGGAGGGGCTACTTCCTGTATATACAGGAATAAAAGGTAATGATGTTCAGTCTGGCTTCGCCCTGAAGTTCTGGCGAGCCCTGAAAAAGAGCGACATCAACCAGGCCATGCTTGACATGCAGAGCTATCTGGCAGGCATACCATACGTGGAGGGGTTCAAAAAGAAACTGGCGGATGCCGCCACTGCAGAGGGCTTCTACGAGTACACTCTTTATCTGATATTCTCCATGCTCAATGTCTATGTGCGCACCCAAGTGAAATGTTCGGGAGGGCGCATCGACATGGTGGTCTTCATGCCCGACACCATCTATGTCTTTGAGCTGAAGGTGAACGGGACTGCGCAGGACGCCCTCTGGCAGATTGTCGAGAAAGGCTATGCCAGTCCTTACCTTTCCGACGGGCGCAACGTCGTAGTGGTAGGCGTCAAGTTCGACCCAGAGAAGCGCAATGTAACAGAGTGGACTTCTCACGACTGTCAGGCTTCAGTTATGAACTAATCATCTGATTGTACGAAGACAACAATAATGAGAACAGTAGCCATACTTTTAGCCACGTATAATGGAGAAAAATACATCAAGGAGCAATTAGAGTCCCTGGTGCACCAGACTTATCAGGACTGGCATCTGTATGTGCATGACGACGGCTCTCAAGACAATACGGTCAATATCGTAAGGGATTTCTCCACAGCTTATCCTGGCAAGATTACCATTATGGACTACCCACCAACGGGAGGGCCGTGCAAGAACTTTCTGAGTATGGTGGAAAAGGTGGAAGCAGCATATTATATGTTCTGTGACCAGGACGATGTTTGGCTGCCAGAGAAAATCGAGAAGACTCTTCATGTCATGCGACAAGCGGAAATTTCCCATGGGGCTGACACCCCTATCTTAATACACACCGACCTGAGCGTTGTCGATGAAAACAAGAACACCATTAACCCGTCATTCTGGAATTATTCTAAAATATATCCTCAGTGGTTTAAGAGTTACATTGATTACGCTGCCTTAAATCCTGTTACAGGCTGCACCATGCTCTTTAACGCAAAAGCGAAAGAAATCATCAAACGACCATACGACGTAGCGACCATGCATGATGCGTGGATAACATTTTCAGTTGCTGCCGCCGACGGAATAATTATTGGTTTGGAAGAGGCTATGATATTGTATCGCCAACATGGGAATAACACATTAGGGGCAAAAGATGCAAACAAACTAACTCTGTTATATAAAATCAGGTATTTTCTTGCTATCATTAAGCATAAGAGAGCACGCTTCAGAGAGTTCAATACAATACAGAAAATCCCTATTCGCGAATATATGGCTTCAAAAAAAAGATACAAGTTATTCGTGAAGAATCGATAATGTTTTGAGCTTGGGATTCTCATCGATTACAACCATTATGAAGTTTGTTAAAATATAGTTATTTTGATTAAGTATATGAAGTCGGTTTGCATATTAATGTCCACGTATAATGGTGAAAATTTTCTTCGTGAGCAATTAGACAGTCTGTTTCAACAGACATACTCTGATTTAAATATTGTTGTAAGAGATGACGGCTCTACGGATTCAACTCTGCAATTATTACAAGAGTATGCTGAGAAATATCCAAATCTACATTATTATAAAGGAGAGAATTTGAAGCCTGCGCATTCTTTTTTAGATTTAATGAGGCATGCACCGCAATCAGATTATTACTCCTTGTGTGACCAAGACGATGTCTGGCAAAATGATAAGATTTCTGTTGCCATTAATATGCTGAATAGTCAACACGCCGATTTGTACTTTTCTTCTTACACAATAGTCAATAAAGACTTGGCTATACTTAAAGAAAATATACAAAAGCCTGTTATGCGGACATTAGGCCAAGCCTTGGTTTTCGCTTCAGTTACCGGATGTACAATGGTGTTCACCAAAAAGTTACTTGAAATTGTAAATAGCTATTCGCCCACAAAGATTATGATGCATGATTCGTGGATTTACAAAATTGCATTAGCTATGGAGTATAACATTTGCTATGACGATAAATCTCACATCCTCTACAGGCAGCATGGGAACAACGTTATAGGAAGTCATAAAAGCTGGTTACAAATTTGGGAAAGCAGAATAAAAAGACTTTTTAAGGAATCAAGATTAAGGTATGATGAGTCAGAAAGCCTATATAAAGGATATGCTCATTTACTATCGCCAAGACAGTTGAAGTATTTAGAACTCCTGATTGATTATTATAAAAAAAGTATATGGGATAGGTTCCGTATAGCATTTAGTAAAAACTATCAGACAAACATTCTGAATAAAGACATACTTTTTAAGATTGCGATACTCTGTAAAAGATATTAAAAAATGAATAAAGTGTTGATATTACTTTCCACCTATAATGGGGAACGCTTTTTAGAAGAACAGTTAGATAGTCTCTATGCTCAAGAGGGGGTGGATTTTCATATCCTTGTTCGTGATGATGGGTCAACAGATAACACAATAGAAATTCTAAATCAATATAATGAAGAATACGGGAAAATGGATATCGTCTGTGGTGAGAATGTCGGAGCCAGCAAAAGTTTTTATGAGCTTTTAAAACTTGCTAGCGATCAATCGATGGACTATAACTATTATTCATTCTGTGATCAAGATGACGTATGGTTTCCTAAAAAGATGCTGAGAGCAATTTCTGCATTAGAGTCATCCGATAATATCTACCGTTTCTATTATTGCGGCTACCAGTTTATTGATGCCCAAGGAGAAAAGTTCGGGGAAATCCATCCAGAAAAGTCATCTTATAAAGTATTGTCTTTTCGAAACCCATGCATCGGATGTAGTCAGGTGTTCTCCAAAGGGATTCTTAGGAAATCACTCGATATCTTCAATGTGCTAAATAGTAAAACAATTGATATTGAAACTATAGGTTTGCATGATTTCTGGATTGCCCGACTATCTTATTACCTGGATTCTTTCATAGTTGCTGATCCTGACATAAACTTTAGCTACAGACAGCACGGTAGCAATGTGACTCATGCAACAGGAAAATCCAAGTTTAGGAAAGTCAAAGAAAAATATATCCTTTATACCAAAGTTATTCCTAATTCTTTTTCCAATAAAGCTATGTTGCTCTTACAACTCGAAAAGAAAGACATCTCTCAGGAGAAAGTAAATTTCCTTCAGAAGGTTGTTGAATATAGGCAATCCATAGCCAAAACCATCTCTCTAGCACTTGAATATTTGAAATTGTTTTGGAATACCCCCAGTATTGCCCTCTATGCTTTTATCCTAATCATATCTAGGCGCTTCTAACTTTTACCCAGTGGTTTAAGAAACACATTGACTACGCTGCCTTAAATCCTGTTACAGGCTGCACCATGCTCTTTAACGCAAAAGCGAAATATATGGTTTCGAAAAGAGCATATAAGACAATGTTGAGCAACAAGAACTAAGTACCTCTCACCTCCCCTTACTATGCAAATATCCATTATCATAGTTAATTTCAACACCTCTGCATTACTATTGCAATGCATTGAGTCCATATTCAAGAGTGTTCAAGGCGTTGGATATGAAATCATAGTAGCAGACAATGGCTCAAATGAAGAGCAGAAGTCGCTGCTACGCAACAGCCTCTCACCTCTCACCCCTCACCCTTCACCTCTCACCGTCATCGAGTTGCCGCAAAATCTTGGTTTCGGGAAAGCGAACAACGCCGCAGCAGAAGTTGCCAAAGGTGAGTATCTGTTTCTGCTAAACCCTGACACCATACTCTTAAACGACGCCGTCTCAATATTGTACAACTACATGGAGAAGCATCAGCATGTCGGCATCTGCGGTGGCAACTTGTTCGATTGCGAGATGAAACCCACCCACTCTTTCCACCGTATATTCCCCGGCTTCCTTTCAGAACTGGACTTTGCAACAGGGAAAGTGTACAGACGGGTTCGCTATGGCAAGAATTCTCAGTTCAACCACACGTCTCAGGCCCTTCCCGTAGCAATGATCACAGGGGCTGACCTGATGATTCGCCGCAGCGTATGGGACAAGTTGCATGGTTTTGACCCTGTCTTCTTTATGTATTTTGAAGACAGCGACCTGTGTAAACGATGCTCTGAATGTAAATATGACATTATGTCAGTACCGTCAGCTCACATTCAGCATCTTGAAGGAAAAAGCTTCACCGAATCCGAATCGCATTGCAAGCGCATTCTTGACGGGCGTTTCAAGTACTTCTACAAGCATCACTCCATCAGCTACAACAGGCTGACAAACCTCATGAATATATACAGTCTTGCTATGGCGACAATCCTATTTCGCTGCATCGGAAAGGAATCGGCTTCGCGAAATTACAGCCAGAGACTCCGCATTTACAAGGAATTATGCAGCAAGGCTCATCCCTGATTTTTTATTCTCCTTATTCTTTTTATTTTATGATAAAAGTACTCATCATTCATCCATGCGCAAAAAGCCGGGCTAACGGTATTTCCTCTCATTGCGACACCCTATATCATCTGTTCAAAGACGACAAAGACATTGTTGTGCTGAAGCCCGAAAACTATCCAATCAGGGACATAAAAATCTTCAACGGAGTATTCCGTTTCCGCAAACTGCTGAAAGCGGTAAAGGCAAGCAAGGCTGACATCGTTCATGTTCACGGCTACACCACGCTCCAGGTGGGGCAGGCACTGCTGGCTGCCGTCTTATGCCATAAGCGAATAGTTTATTCGCCCCACTGGCATCCTTTCTGCGAATTGCGCCGTCCTTTAGTGGCAAAGCTATTTTTCTATCTGACCATTGCCCCGTTGATCAGGTGTTTTGCCGCTTGCTGTGTGTGCATCAACAAAGAGGACACCACATTCATCAAGAAGCTCAAAAGGCCAGTATATACCATCGCCCATTGCCTCTCGCCTCTCGCCTCCCAACCCTCACCTAAAGTCTCTCAACTCTCAAAAAAATCAATTCTCTTTGTCGGACGGTTTGATGCAGCCAACAAAGGCATTGACTATTTGTGGCATCTTCCGGAAGGCATGTATGACATACATTTGGTAGGCAAAGGGGAAATCACCCCACGTTCTGACATGCATGTTCACCAGAACATTCCCCAACCAGAACTGGCAAAGCTGTATCAGGACTGCTCGCTTGTGGTCGTTCCTTCGCAGTACGAGGCTTTTTCGCTCGTCTCGCTCGAAGCCCTCTCCATGGGCACGCCAGTAGTGATGTCAAACAAAGTGCGAATTGCCGATTACCTTGAGAATGTCAATGGTGTCTCCATATTCAAATACGGCGACTACGACGGATTCGTAAAAGCCGTACGTGACAGCGACAGTCTGAAAGTCAATGTCAGTCAGATCCATTCCATATTCTCAAAAAAGGCAATACGTTCCCAATATGCGAAACTATACACAGAGGCAGCACACATAAAAGCCTAGTAAGCGGTGAAATAAGAACCTAAACGATAGTCAAATTCATCTGGTGTAAACTTCACATAGCCACTCCAGGGGTAAAAAGTGATTTCGCCAAAGACAATGCGGCCTTTAATGTTGTATAAGTCGACCCTGGCGTATGGGAAATCCTCTGACAATTTCTCCGCCACTTTCACCATATCCCGGATGTTGTGTGGCAACTCGGGAGGAACGCTGAAGGTATCATGATCGCTATAAACGCCTTCCAAAAAACTCAGGTGCTCATCCCAAAATCCCCTGTGATGATCGCTATACCTACTTTTGTCTATCCATAGGCACTTGAACTTGCCATTGAAACACATGAACTTGAAGTCATCAATAGAACCGTCGGCATTATCCTGGTCCTCAAGCAGTTCTTCAACGATGATTCTGTTGGTCTTTATGCCGTAATAGGCCCATTCGCGCCCATAGCATGCCGCTACGACTCTTGTCCATTTATTCAGCAACGCTGATTGTGCCGGCCATGCCTTGCTGTCCTTCTCTCGCACAATCAGCACATTCCTGCCTCCTCCACCGCCAGTGGTTTTCGCCACAAACTTGGATGGTAGCGCCTGGAAGTCTATTTCATCGGCTCTATCGTAGCAGCCATAGCACGTGTTAAGAATGCGCTCCAAGCCTTTGCTCTTGACATATTCTCTCACTTCGAATTTGTCAACGCATCTGCACAAAAGGGGATTCCGATAATACATCTTATAAAGCTGAAGCTTTTCCGTATATCGTTGAGGATGCTTCATATCTGGCCAGAATCCCATCTTAATACGATATTGCAACTTCAGCATCCATGAATCTGGCACAAAGCTTAACGCTTGCAATATTGCAAAGCGTAACCTCTCACTTGATATGATTTTTTTGTAGTCCATATTATTTGGTTTTATACGGATAAGAAGACAAAGCCGTTGTCTTCATAAAGTAGTTGCAAATTTAGATAAAATTTTCGAGATTATAAGCCAGTCGAGATAAAAATGTGAACAAATTGCCCCGAAATACGTTCCCAATATGCGAAACTATACACAACGGCAGTACAAAAGACGGCTCTTTCGTTCGTTTGCCAGCTGACAGACGATTGTCCGTCAGCTGGCGAAAGCATGGTAAAAAACTAGTTGTAGACAGGTAACGATGCAGGGCTTCGCTGTTTCGAGGATCGATAAACTTTGGAGCCCTGTATCGTTACGATGGACCTGGTAACGGTTAAACAATTATAAAAAATCTGTTGTCTTACTACCTATAACAAGAATTATTTCTAATTTTGTGAGTTACAAACAAAAGTGGGCGTAGCTATGAGACTCTTAATAGTAGTTAATGAGGACAGATTCTTCCTTTCACACAGGAAGGATATTGCTATTGCCGCCCAAAAAGAAGGTATGGAGGTGAAAATAGTTTGCAAGGATACAGGGCGGAAAAAAGAGGTTGAAGCCTTGGGCTTGGAAATGATAGAGCTTCCTATTAATCCCACTGGAAGCAACCCTTTAGAAGAGATACGGACTTTTTTCTTTTTGCTTAAACTATATATAAGGCTGAAGCCC
>Ga0247610_10006551_pt1 | contig 12103 bp, 12 predicted proteins | sample 174DNAGHGhighgp2_FD_193483 | JGI IMG/M metagenome (GOLD analysis project Ga0247610, IMG submission 193483) | Sheep rumen microbial communities from Palmerston North, Manawatu-Wanganui, New Zealand - 1742 DNA GHGhigh gp2 | ecosystem: Host-associated > Mammals > Digestive system > Stomach > Rumen...
GCTTGAAGTGTCCCGATGCAGCCCAGTGCTAAAACTGCTACTGCAATAATCAAATACTTTCTATTCATTTTGGTTGAATCTTTATCGGTTAATATTCAGTTTTCTGAGTGCGCTCTCACTACTGCATACACCGATAAACGCAAATCGTTCATTTTTTTACAGCAAAAAATATACCACTAAGGTACAATATTTTTTCGAGATATGCTAATAAAATTTTGATTTTGCAAGTGAAATGAATTGATTCTTGTGTTGTTCCCTACGTTTACTCCGCATTTCCGCCTAAATCGGAATATTTATTTGCCTATGTCAAAAAAAAGTTGTAACTTTAAGTGGCTTATAATTATGAATGGCATAAAATAAAAGCAACGTTCGTCTGAACGTTGCTTTTGCCGTTTGTATCTGTTGTTTATGAGTTATGACGTCGCATAGGACGACTTAAATTATATTGACAAGCTTGCCTATCTTGGTATGCGCATTCAATCATGTAACGCAATTTTCCTACAGTAAGTTTATCCCATGAGATTACAGATATATGTGCATTTGCCTCTAGTAGATTGTCAATTATACGTGCAGGCATATATGGGTATCTCTCCTCAAATTCACTTCTGGAATTTATGGAAATCCATTCTTTTTGCTCAGGAAATACATTTTCCTTTTCACCTGAATGTGCGGCAGTAAAATATCCACATTTCACTGAAGGCAAGTTTATCACGATAATACCTGACTTTTTATTGATCTTACCATCGTGCATACTAGAATAAATTTCCCAATCAATGTGTTTTCGATGTTTTGTTTCAGTCCCTACTAACACAATAGTAACTGTTGAGTCTTTAATGTACTCGTCTCGAATTTTTTCTCTAATTTGCTCATCAGTCAAATCATCAGAGATATCACCTGTGTCAACGGAATAATCTTCGAAAATGTCATGTAATTCGCCAAATCTAACCAATTCATCTTTATATGATTGGTCATTTTCATGATGATAACTAATAAATACTTTGTGTTTCATAATTTATAAATATTTATGCTAATATCGTATTCAATCCTTTTAATATAAGAGATACGATCTCTAAAATATTTGTAGTGTGGAATAGTTCAATGTTTTCGTCTTTTGTTAATCCATTATTAAATTTATATTGTTTTATTGTTTCGTAAATGGAATCATAATTAATCTTATCTTCATGGGTGGTATTATAAAATTCTATAAATGATTTGTAATTAGGGTTTATTTCGGCTTTTTGGAGTAAATCCACATTACTTTTTGTCTCAATTATTTCTGATATGCATTTTGCCATTCCTCCAAAACCGCCAATAAGATATATAGGATGTCCGGCTTGAGCTGCGATTAAGAACTCTTCAAGTATGCCAGCGTACTTGCCTTTAAATCCAGAGACTTGGCCTCCCAAAATAATACGTGCATCAACAGACTTCTCCATTTCATATCTCATTTTTGTGAGGGAATCCGCCCATATAGATAAATTATCGTTTCCTACTGGAGGCAGAAAGATGGTACTATCTGTACAATTATCAGGAGCTTTTACTAACTGTATGTTTACTCTTTTATGGATAAATTCCATCTTAATGCTTTCGCTCATTGATAAATATATAGGCCATGCAAAATAGTTTGTAAAATACATCATCTGCCGATCGGCTTTCTCTTGTTCTCCATATTGGTAAGAAAAATCTTCAAAAGCTTCTGTATAGCCACCCTTTCTTAAATCTCCTCCATAAAAAAGGAGCCCACCTTCTTTTAAAATATAACGGGACAACTCTAAAACGATGTCTTTTAACATAGACTTAGAACATCCTCGCTCATGTATATCTTCGCAATCAGAAATAGAAAATGCTATTTTTCCCCCTTTCAATTTATTATGTACTTTGGCTACAGCTTCTGTGGGAGTAAGGAAATGTATATTGCTATTATAATCGAGGAGAACTGCCATCTCTTCTTTTCCTAATGGCGGTTCTGGATATAATATGTTTTGAGAAATAGAATTGTCAAATTGTAAAAATGAAAATAGTTCTGGAGCCTGTTCGATATAGCCGGTTATTCCTTTATATTTATTTTTTAGTGTACTAAGTAATTTCTTTTGATATACTTGATTTAGGGCTGCTCTTAATAATAGTATAATGATGCTAGGCCAATTTGTGTCTTTGTACTGAATCATCGGACAATTCCCCATATATGGGAATGTCCTTTTTACTCGTTCTTTTACACAATTAACAATGACTGTCGGAATACTATGCCGTTTTGCTATTAAAACTTCATTTCTGCACCATTCTCTATCTGCATATAAATCAGATTTTAGCACCAACAATAACGCATTTGTTACATTATGTTCTATCTGTTTTGCAAAAACATTCCCGTCTAAAATATCATTTTCATCAAAGAAAGAATCTAACTTTGTATTACTCCTGATATAATCCCGCAGTTGTTTCGCTAAATCTTTACTATCCTTCTTGGCATGACTAATGAATAATGATATTTTCTCTTCTGGGTTTGTTAATAGCCTATATAGAGAATCAAGCAATCGTATTTGAATTTTATCCCAATTGTCGACAAAAGAATAACTATCAAGTTTAATGGATTGTATTTTTTCTGAGTTACTTGTAATTTCAAAAGCATAATCACATAAGCCGATACAATACATCTTTACGGAATCTGACAATTGAGATATAAGTCCTTCTATATAGGTTCTCCATGTTTGACTACAAAACATTTTTTCATCAATCAAAACTATAATGGCAGTTTTTTGACTTTGTGAGAAATCTATTTCAAAGATATGATCATTCTCTTTCCCTGTTCTTAAATATACAGGAATATCTATACCATCTGTTAATGGCTTCTCAATGTCACGACATAGTAATTGGTAAATCATATTAAAAATACATTCACCATCACTAAATTCGGAGTGGTATAGTACATATGTTGCTAAAGGCATCTGTATCATACGATTTTCCTTTTTATGCATTCCAATCAAGATAACTATCTAACGGATGGCCTGAAGAGCTCTCATTTATAAGTCTTCTTTCCGAAAACATCTTTATCTTATCAGTATTTAGTATTTTTGATATGTATTCATTCAAGGTCTTTGTCCCTCTAATTATTTCAATGGTTTTAAGATATTCTGGAAGTTCATTGTCTTTTATGCCCTTAAGTGTTAATGCTGATAATTTAGTTTTATCATAGCCATAACCGACTTCCCAAGGAACCCACTTTGAGAATAATGTGTTGGGAGAGATTACACAAAGCATATGTGTACTATTGTTTATACCTGATTTTATAGAATTTACAACATAGCGCGGATTGTTCTGTTGATAATAGTTTTTCAGATTTTGATCAAACTCATCAAAATACACATCTATACCAGCACTCATTATGTATTGTGCGATATGTCTACAGATAGGTGCATCCTTCTTTTGATGACTAATAAACACACATTTTATCCCAGAATTAGAGCGGTATGCAGCTGCGCTCGATTCGTTAATTAGCCGATTGATACCTACATTCATAATTTATTGTTATTTAGTTAGATAGTTATGTGCTTTTGCTATAGATTCTTCTTTCTCTTTGGCTTTGCGTTGCTCAGCGGTAGTAGTCGTACCTTTGATTGAATGTATCAAGTTATGTACAGTCGTAACGGATTCCTTATACTCTTGCCCAAGTTTTTTCTTGGTAGAGAGAAGTCGACTCGCTCGGTCATAAGCTTCTTGCAAGAATGCCATTAAGACATCGAACATATCATCTGACACGTGCTTTGATTTTGGATCATATTCCACACCATGTGGTTTCAGATGCTCATTGATTTTCTCGGCGTAGTCTGTGCGTGGCATAGCTCCGCCTTGGTGATCAATAAAATGCAGTACAAACCAGTATTCAAAAGCTTGGTTGGAATAGGCGACCTTATATTTTAAAGTCTTTGCAAGAGTAATTGCCTCTTCAAAGTCATTATTGTCATCCTTATCAAATACAACCCAGATTTCGTCAAATTTTTTCAGTTTCTTGCGTTCTAATTCGCGATTTTTAATTCCTTCCACTTCGCGGACAAGTTTTGAGGTGCTTAATCCAGTCCCTACAGGTACAATAGTTATGCCCGGAATCTGAAATTTATCAAAATAATCAACTTCCGTATTCTTCCCTTCGCAGACGATTAGCAGTGTTTTTTGTAAAGGAGTTTTACCTTCCGCCTTTATTAAAATAGGCTCTGTCTGAATATTTGCCATAACTTTACCTACTTATTTGTTGATGTTTTTTCCTAATTTCTCTAAATAAGGAACACCTCCGAAACGTCCTTCTCGGTATAGTTTCCCGACTTTAGCAGTTTCTCTTAACCTAAAATCAGAAACAGGAATTAAACTTGCTTCTCCATATCGATCTTTCTTTACAATAAAAATTTGATCGCGTCTAAACAAATCAGCTTCATCAATAAGGCTAATATTATGGGTGTTGATAATGAGTTGTGCATTACGGACATTGATTTCGGAATCTTGGAACAGTGAAATTAAAGATCTAACCAAGTCGTAGTGCAAACCATTATCAATCTCATCAATCCATAATACTGAACCGTTCTCTAATGCATCAATAATAGGCGCAGCAAGAGACAAGAAACGGTATGTGCCATAAGATTCGTCTTTTTCCAAACTCAATTTAGCATAACCGGATGGCAAATGGCGTTCATCATATCTTTTATGAGAAATACTAATGCCCGAAACAATAGGCCCATTGACCGCATCCTCTGGTAACATTCTTCTGATTTCGTTAGGCAAATCATCTATAGATATTTCATTCGGAGTAACATCAAATATACCCAAATCGGCAGAACGCAAGAAGTTTATCATCTTTTCTTTCATCTTTGGCAACTCCAATGCTGTTAAAATACGGGGGGCCATCGTGTTCAAAGATGCAGAAATAACGTTATTCCGTCTGAACCAATTGAGGATATTATGTGAAAGAGTATCATTCCAAAGAGAGAGTGAAGAAACAATCAAGGAGTTAACCCTAAACATATTTGCTTCTTCCAAATTTTTGATAATCTTTGGATTAATATATTTTTCATTATAATAAATAGATTTTCCGCCGTCGAATTCCAACAGTCTTACTTCCTTACTCCTTTTACGGAACAACCATTCTGCAGTAATACGCTCACTGTTCAATTCGAAACCATATCTATATTGAATACCATCCATTAAGAAAACAACCTCAAATACACTCGGATGGTCAGCACTATATGTGTCAAGCAAAAAAGGTGCATAACTCTTCTGCCAGTTGTTGGATTGTTTGTCAGCAGAGGTCAAAACCACTTCACGCATAAAGTTAAATGCTTGAAATAGTTTCGTTTTTCCACTGGCATTGGCTCCATAAACTGCAGCTGTTCGCAATAGAGCATACTGGGGAACTTGAATCAAATTCTCCATTTTTTCTCTATAGTAATTGGATGCCACCACATTAAACACTGTTTCCTCTTTGAAACACTTGTAGTTATTAAACTTGAATTGTACTAACATAGTATAGTGTTTTTTGATTGTTTACCCATAAAGGGAAATGATTTACTGATTTCGGGTGCAAAGATACTGCTTTTTTTTGACATAAACAAATTTTTTGCAAAAAAAATGTAAAAAATCCGTTTTTGTATGATTTTTTTTGTTCTTTTTGATTTTTCTTTCCCCCATAATAAGGTGCTCGTTTCTCTCGCGGCTTGTTTGGTTCTCCGCCGCTTTGCTCTGTCGATTATTTCGCTCCGCTCACGTTTTTTGTTTTGAATAAAAAGAGAAACAAATCCTGTATGACCGCCTGAGCAGAGGATACATAAACAAACACAGCGTATTGCATACACCGTGTTCTCCATATATGCGCACATTCTTCGTGCGTCCCTTATTACCCATTTGCGTGCCTGAGTCTGCGTAGGGTAGTCTTTCCGCCCTTGTGCCATTCTCCTGTGCGGCGGCTCCGAGCCCCTCTGCCTCTTTTTGGGGAACTGCTTTTTGCTACTTAATCGAAGCGCTCCCCTTGAAGTATTCTTGAAACAGGGTGGGAACCTCGCAAACGAGTTGCGAGGACACGCCCGCCCACCCAAGTTCCAGACTACCCAAGGGCAATAAGGAGTTCTATGTCCTTGCTATGCGCCCTGGGGTCCCCAATAATTTTCAATTCTTGGGGAAAGCGGAGCATACCCGAGCACCTTTAGCCAAACTGCGTTTGAGCTCGTGTGCCGAGGGTAATGCCCGCGCTAGGGCTGACTGCGGACTCGCGCGGCGTACTTACTCCTCATACCGTCCCCCGGACGCTATTTCGGTACGCCTGTTCCGCTTCATGTTTCGCTTCTGTAGCAAAACAGTTCCCGAAAGAGGCAGACGAGCTCTTCGCCGCCGCTCAGGAGAACGCCCAGTGGCGTTACAAGAGCTACCTGCGTATGTTAGGTACCGCGTGGTAATACGCGTGTGCGTATATAATAAGGAAAAAGCGACTCTAGGGTCGCTTTTTTCGTTCTTTCTCTTGCATATGTGCAAAAAAAGCAGTACTTTTGCACTCACAAATAAATGAATGACTATGCAAACCAAGTATCTTACAAGAATTTTTGCCATTCTGCTGGCAATACTGACCTTCGCTGCCTGTGACCGTTCCAAAGAAGAAGAACCATCGACTGATCCGCGTGATATCTTTGTCGGTGATTATTCGTTTGTCTCAACCGGAAGCATTGACCTGTATGCAGGTGCCCTTAAGCGTACGGTTCCAATGAGTGAAAAGGGCAATCTCTCCATTGCACTTGGCAAAGAAGCCAACACGGTGTGGGTTATTGCTGCGGGCGACTCCACCTTGGCCTACGTATCCGACAATCAACTTCTCATGGAGCCCACAGAGGATGAGGCTACCTTCGGGGATCTGGTAATGGAAATGTCTTTCACATACGGCAAGGCAACCCTCAAGGATAACCAATTATCCTGGACTTCCGATGTAGATATAACGGCATCCTATAAGGACCACCTCTTTTTAGGCAGTGGAAAGGTGGATATCGTTGCCACCAAGAAATAGTAAGGTTCCCCTTAGAAAATATTCATAGAGAGGTAGCGCTCGCCGGTATCGGGTAGGATAGCGACGATGGTCTTGCCATGGTTGTTCTCTTCCCGCGCTAACTGCAGCGCCGCCGTAAAAGCCGCGCCGGCAGAGATACCGACTAACAGACCTTGCGTACTGGCCAGTAGATGCATTCCGGCAAAAGCCTGTTCGTCCTCAATGGGCATGATGCGGTCGATCACGGTGGCATCGTACGTATCCGGAACAAATCCGGCTCCTATACCTTGGATACGGTGTTTTCCGGGCACACCGGTTGAGAGTACGGCCGACGTAGCCGGTTCAACGGCCACTACCTGTACGGAGGATTTATGTTTCTTGAGCGCCCGTCCGCAGCCGCTGACCGTTCCGCCTGTTCCGACGCCGGCAACAAGGATATCGACCTGTCCTTCCGTATCTTTCCATATCTCTTCGCCCGTAGTGCGCTCATGCATGGCAGGGTTGGCCGGATTGTTAAACTGGCCTAAGATAACAGCACCGGGAGTAGCATCGCGTAGCTCTTCTGCGCGACGGATAGCCCCTTTCATCCCTTCTGCACCGGGTGTCAGTTCAAGGGTGGCACCATAGGCTTTAAGCAGGTTTCGACGCTCTACGCTCATTGTATCCGGCATGGTAAGAACCACTTTGTATCCTTTGGATACACCCACCCATGCCAGCCCGACTCCGGTGTTACCACTGGTGGGTTCGATGATAGTCGCGCCTGGGCGTAACACACCGCGTGCCTCGGCGTCTTCGATCATGGCAAGTGCGATACGGTCTTTTACGCTTCCTCCGGGGTTGAAATACTCCATTTTCACGATGATACGGGCCTTCTGACCGTCTAATCCGCTAATTTCTAACATCGGTGTCCGACCGATGAGTTCACTCAAGTGTTTGTAAATCATAACTTCTTCCTTTATCCCTTTTTCGGCTGCAAAAGTACAAAAAAAGTTTGACGTGTGCAAGAGTTTGTTTGTTTTTTTTATAAGTTATCGCCTTACTCCGGCTTGCACTATGCTATGTCATCGTGCTGGCTGTCGGCTTCATCATCGGTGTCGTCCAAGATTCTGTAGAAACGGCGCTTAACAGTAGCGGCGATGTGTTTTTTACGGCTACGGCAGAGGAGTTCGACAGGAAGGGAAAGGGAGAATAAGATAATTTGTTGGATATCAAGATATCGAAGGGCTCGAGATTCAAGAATTTAGAGCTTGTTCCATTGTTATTCCATATAGTGCACAGTATTTCTCCAATTCTTCTAATGTGTAAGTATTGCCGAGGAGTTTTCGAACGCACATGGCTTTGTGCTTGAGTTCGGTTGCGGGATCTATGGTAAACTCTTCATGCATAGCAGATGTAAACTCGTCTTTCATAATATTGAATCATATAATTGCACATTCCAAGAAATACAATTGAGTCCACCACCGTGCTTTAAGACGCCGGTGATATCCACCAATTCAATATGTTTTCGCGGGATACTAAAGGCTGAACCTATCTGTCGGCAAGCCTGCTCGTCTTCCGGCACGTTGAGACGAGGTAAAAACAGTTTGCCCTCTGTCATAAGGAAATTGATATATGCCCAGTTCCATTTATGGGGCTTTTGAATATCATAGTGCAGTTCTATAACCTCAAAATGAGGCTGAAGTGCGTCGAGTAGTTTCTTGCGGAGTTCTTTATCAAAGTCACAATAATTGGTTAGCAGCACTTTGCCTTCACCTATATATCGTACCATACCATCTGCGTGACCGTACGGTTCATGGCGATCCCAAGGTATAATAACCGTTTCTGCTTGAAAAGCTTTATCCAAACGATGAATGAGCTGCATAGGCAGTAAAGAGGGATTCTCTTGGAAAACTTTCTCTGTTAGGATTACTTTGTTGTCACACATGATTACATTTCCGCCATCAAGAATTAGACCGGAATTGACATACGGAATACGGTTTGGAGCAATCACATGTTTCCAGTTGGTGATATACTGTGATTGTCCACGCAGATAATCAGGTTCGTAACGATATGCGACGAAATGGTCCGGTTTACACTGTATCGGCATATAATCCCTCATCCAGATATCCTTCGTGTTCGAAAGAAGGGCATAGTCCACTTGCTGCCTAGCGAATGCTGCGGACAATTCAGACCAACATTTATATGCTGTCAAGTATTGAGAAAAACAAACAAGGTTAGTCATAAGATTCTTTCTTAATTAGTCAGTATAGTGATCAAGATGATACACGAGCGGGAACATACGAGAACTTAACTCGCGTGCATCTTTGGATGTGGCAAAGATATACAAAGCCTCTATTCGGATAGCATCATAGGGATGAGTGTCGCCACTCATAAAACCACCATCAATAAAGAACATTGCACGATTATGATTACCTTCTAAAAACTGCTCAATAGAGATTCCGGTTGTGCTGAAATCGAGTCCACCTCTGCTCTTATATAGATATGTTATGTATGTCTCTAAACTACCACAAGCTAAATAAGCATATCTGTCTGCCTCCAATTCGGATAAGAGTTGGAATACTTTCAATTTGTGAGCAAGGTCTTTATGTGCACCCTCTTTTCCATACTTGTAGTCAAAGTAAAAAAGGACGATCACATCTTTATTGATAATGTGTCCCAGTTCATGACCAATCAAGAAAGACAATTCGTCTTCGGTTAGCTTGCTGATTGCTCCAGAAGAGAGGCGAACAATAGATGGGAAACGGTCGTTCCCGGATACAATGCTATTTCCCTGAATACTGACTCTGTTTTGTATCTGAAACCAAACATCATCTTGCACATTAAGTTTATCTTTGACAGATTGACAAAGCTTATAAAGCGCCGGTGCAGTATTTAGTTCTATTGGAAGATTAAAACCACACTCTTCATAGAAGTCACGCCTATAAGCGCCAAGTTCAACCTGTTCCTCGTGGGCATTTTGAGGACGAACAATTTCCCATAACTTTTTCTGCAAATTCTTGCGTTGAATAATAATTGGATTTAAATTCATATACCTTTAACTGAAATTGTTATTAAATGTTTCGATGCAAAGGTATATCTTTTTTCGCGCAATTCCCAAAAATTTCTGTTAAAAGTTGTTAAAAGTTCAGGGGGAGTTATTAGCCATAAAAAAAGAGGACTGAGTCCTCTTAGATTAGAAATTATAGATAACATATTTTATCTTTTTCTACTATTTCTCCTGTATTTGGATCAAATTCTTGTTCTACACGTTTAATCGGTTTTTGAACATCGTCTCTAACAAATCTATATTTCTTGTCCCAATATATATCCTTTGAACCCTTAGGGCCTTTAAAACCTTTTCGTTGTGTGACTTTTGATATTTGATGACTGAGTTCTTTATCACATACTTTAACTATGCATTTTCCTAAGACACTATTTAGAACTTCGTCCTTACATATAAGCGGACCTCCAAATTGCTTTCCATCCTCTCTTTCAAAAGAGCGAATTAAAATGCCACCAAAACGACCATCTTTAATTGAGCTTTCGAAGCAAATGTCCATTCCACTCAGATGGAAGAATAAATCGCCTATTTTAGCTTCGCGTGGATATACGAGAATGTCAGCATGATGCTCTTTGTCGTAAATATAAAATTCTATCTCTATGGGATGATACGTGTATTTCCCATTAAAGATACAAATCTCATTCATAATCCTCTCTGCGAGCGGTATCAATCCCTTTTCGGAACAATCTGAAGGAAAACTAAGAATAGATTTAATTTGTGTTTCCATATTGCTTAATAGTATTTTGTGGAGTATAGCGGACTCGAAAGGGAGGTGATATGAGCTAATACCCCTCGCTTAAACTAAGGCTCGTGTGAGTTCACTACATCGTAGTTCCTATAACACTACGCCTTGTTCTACGCTCTCCCCATAGCAAACGCAAATGCTGGTTTACTCTGGGGACCCCATTATTAATTGGTTGTGCACCCAACTTGAGTGCAAAGGTAATACATTTTTTTGAGATATGCAAGAAAATGGACAAAAATCAGAAAAATATCAGCATTTTAGTAAGGAAACTGCATAAAATAGCAGGAAAACAACGAAGAAATGGCATTTTTATGAGGAAACGCAGGGCAAAAATTTGCATATTAATATCAAATATGTACTTCGAGGGCACCGACATTGCAAGCAATCCCACCTCGAAGATACTTTCGCACGAATGTGCAAATAGCATGTATTTTGCCGCAAAACACCATTTATGTAAACATAATGGGCTTTTTTGTCAAAAAACTTGCATATTTGATTTTTTGTTGTATCTTTGCAGTCGATTTCTAGAAGGTGTTTTGAGGACGCCAAATATTGAGTACTTCTTGTGATTAGATTATAGTGACGTTGGGTGGAGGATCCATTCAGCACCCATTGAGCATCCATTCAGCATCCATTGGAACATAGTGGAAAACAGGTGGAAGGGAGGTGGAAATAAATAAAGAACGCACGTGTGCACGCGCGTTCGCTTACACTAGAACTTCGCGTGACTCGCGACCACGTCGCTCGGTGACGCCTACGTTCTGTGCTACGCTCTCCCCATTCGAGCAAAGCTCTTTGGGGACCCCAAAAAAGAACACGCGCTCGCGGGCGCGTGTTCCATAATTATATTAACCTCCAAAGTTCGGACGCCGCCTTACGGAGGCAATTCTCCATAGCATAGCTATGTCGATTAGACCTCCGCAATTCCCCCGAAGTTCGATCCGCTCACTTTTGCGCATGAGGCGATTGTGGCATAACACAAACACCATGCGGTGTCTATACAACAAACACTCGGTCTATCCATGTGCAAGCACCTGATAAACCGAGCGTTGTCATATTAGGGCTTAAGCCCCGTTTGTGTAATGTCACATGAGCCTCATGCGTCCTTATCCTCCGAAGTTGTCGAAGCGGATATCGGCATCATCTACGCCAAGCGAGTGGAGCAGGTCGAGGACGGTTTTCGCCATCATAGGAGGACCTCGTCGGAAGCGGCGATCCATGACTTCGTTACATCCGTAACTCGTGTAATGGTCGCGCTTCCTCCTCTATCCATCGTAAACATCCACTTCGTTCCTTGGTTTCCGCTGGA
>Ga0247610_10006552_pt1 | contig 12097 bp, 13 predicted proteins | sample 174DNAGHGhighgp2_FD_193483 | JGI IMG/M metagenome (GOLD analysis project Ga0247610, IMG submission 193483) | Sheep rumen microbial communities from Palmerston North, Manawatu-Wanganui, New Zealand - 1742 DNA GHGhigh gp2 | ecosystem: Host-associated > Mammals > Digestive system > Stomach > Rumen...
GCTTCAATTACAAAATCAATCTTTTGTAATTCTAATACTATATCACGTCTACAATCTTCAGCAGCATCAACTGGAGCTAAATCAAAGTAGCCACCAAAATCATTAAATTCAAGTGGATAATTAACCTCGCCATTTTCTTTCATTTTAAATAAGAAGAATTCAGGTTCAATACCAGCATTAAATGCAGTAAAGCCTCTTTTTCTCATTTCCTCTAAATTTCTTTTTAAAACACCACGTGGGTCACCTTCAAATGGTATGTGTTCACCATTTTCGCCTGGTCTATAAACATCACAAATGAATCTAGCAACCTTACCATAAGTATTATCTTCCCATGATAAAATTAAAAATGTATCTAAATCAGGATGTAAGAACATATCCGCTTCAAAAATTCTAACAAAGCCTTCAATTGATGAACCATCAAACATAACTTGATTACTTAATGCATCCTCAAGTCTAGTTACTGGAATTTCAACATTCTTTAACATACCTAACATATCTGTAAACATCATTCTAATATATTTAATATTTTCATCTTTACAGATTCTACGAATATCTTCTTTTGTATATCCCTTCATAAAATTACCTCTTTTCACGTTTTTGATTATACACTATTTAAAATAAAAATAAAAGTGAAATTCTTACAATTTCACCTTATTTAATCGTTATCATTAAATTTATTATTCACATCTATATAATTATTAGTAATACTTCTTTTTAAATATGTTCTTGCAATAAGACCGGATAATATTCCACTTCCAAGTGATAATAAGGCAATAAATGGGAAAAAGTAAATAACTGCATTTAAACTTAATATAATTATTGCGACAATTATTTGCCCAAATGAATGAGATAAGGCTCCAAGAACTGAAACACCTATAATTGAAAATACCTTAAGCTTTGAAAAAATAAGCATTACTATAAATGATAACAAACCACCAACTAATGACATAAAAAATATAGGATTCAATAATGTACCAAATATAATACCTAAAATAATTATTCTTAAAACATCAACTAAAAAAGCCTCATACCATTTAAATTCATATATCATTATCATTATAATAACATTTGCTAAGCCAAGCTTAAATCCAGGAATAAATAAAGGAATAAATGATTCAACATAGCCTATTACAATGGCTAAAGCCAAAAACATTGAAACAATTGAATATCGTCTTAAACTCTTCATAAGCTACACCTTTTTCTTTTTAGTTCCAATTTTAACATAAACATCATTAGGAGCACATGTAATAGTTTGAGTTTTTCTTTTTATGTATCCTGTATTAACACAAATTTGTTCAGGGCAGCCTGATTCCTTAACTCTAACCTTACTATCCTTTATTTCAATAATCATATGTGAGTTGTCGCCATCAATCTCAAATATATCATCTTCTTTAATATTATGAGAATAAACACATTCATCATGATAATATACGTTCGCATATAAATTACCTTTATATGTATAGCTTGATACAATCCATATAATTAAACAGGTTAATGAAATTATTAAAATGCTAATAATTAATATTAAATCAGTTTTTTTAAAATTAGCCATTAATTACTTCTTTCTCTTTAGTATATATAATATACTTAAAGCCTTGTTCATCCCTAAATTTATTTAATGAATCTAAATCCATATTAAAACATGCAGTAGAAAAAGCATCATTATATAAATCATTATCACTTATTATACTTAATGATTCATAATAAGATTCTTGATATCCTGTTAAAGGATTAATAATATGATGAGCCTGATATCCTAAATTACTTGTTGAAATACCTTCGTTTTTTAAATTAACTTTTTTAAAATATTCATCTCTTTCACCAGGAACTAAAAGACCAACCTTAATACAATTAGTTCCACAACTAATACTTGATTCACCACAATTAATTATATATTTTTTAATACCTTTATTAGAAAAATATTCCTTACACCATTTAGTTGCATAACCCTTAGTAATAGCACCTAAATCAATATTTGCATCACCATAAATACTAACATAATTACCTTCAATATTAATATATGAATTATTAATTATTTCTAATTCATTTTGAATTAATTCATCAGTAATATCTTTATACTTATCTTCATCTTTATATATATTAACGAGTCTTCCGACTAAAGGATTAAAATAACCATTAGTTAGTTCTTTTAATTCGATTGAATAATTTAAAACATCAATTAAATAATCAGACGCATCTATACTTCTATTTTTATTTAATTCATATAATTCACCATTATAATAATTAGTTGAATTATGAATCTTTTTCATTTCAGTTTTAATTTCTTTAAAATACTTATTAGAATTCTTAGTATCATATATTGTTATATCTACGACAGTAGAAAAACATGAAAATGAATTATTATATGTTATGCGATTAAAACAGCTTGTAGTAAAAATAATAAAAATAAATATGATAAAAGAGGATAATAAAAATAATTTATTCTTCATTTTTATACCTCTTTTTAAATTTTAATAATGGTTCATTAAACATTTCTAATTTAGTCATTAAATTATATAAAAATATAATAAATGATAATATCATTAATCCAAGTGATAAGCCACCTAATACATCTGTAAAATAATGACATCCTAATACTAATCTAGATATCATTACTAATATAATTATAAATATACCAATTATTAAAGTAGGATATTTAATCTTATTAATATAATTATTTTTAAATAAATAATATATTATAAAGCCATATAATATGCTTGCATTAGTTGTATGACCAGATGGAAAGCTTTTATCCTTTTCATTTGCCCACATCATATATTCATATGGTCTATCTCTATCAAAGATATCTTTAATTAATAAATGTAATACTATACCTAAAAATATACCTAAAGCTATACAAAAGAATCCTTTGTTAAATCTTGTATAAATTAAAATACTAACAAGTACAATAGTAGTAACATATGTATTACCTAATTCAGTTATTATTTTATATAAATAATACACAAATCCTTTTTTACTACCTCTAGTATCATAAAATTTATCTCTTATCCTATTATCAATATTTAATTCTCCACCATTTTTAGAAAGAACTATACATAATGTTATAAACATTATTAAAGAAATAATGAATATAGCTAATATTATAAAGAATTCTTTCTTTTCTTTTAATAATTTCATAATTATACCTAAATCTTATTTCTATAATATAAATATACTGATATTTGAATAACCCAATGTAAGCCAAACGCACATATTAAAGGCCAAAAATATTCTTGTTTAATAAATGAGGCAAATAAAATTGAAACGCTTAATACATAAATATATATTTTAGACGCAAGTGAATTAGTAAACATATAAATATATCTAATTCTTTCGTCATTCTTGTATCTAATTTTCTTTTCTGCATATTCATTACTTTTTAAAATTAATGAATAATCTACAACCTTATATATTAACCAAATATAAAATGAAGCTAATAAAATATATGGGAAAGAATGACTATATGGTTCCCAAATATTATAAAAAGAATTTTTACTGAAATCAAAATCACCTATAGACATAACTAAAACTACAGTTAAAGGTATTATTAAAGAAATTGATATTATTATTAATTTTAATAAACTACGTCTTCTTAATTCTTCTAAAGTTAACATATTATTCACCATCCTCTAATATAAATAATTCTTCTACACTTACATTAAATATCCTAGCCATTTTAATTGCTAAAGGAAGTGAGGAAATATATTTACCCTGTTCAATTGAAATGATTGTTTGTCTTGTGACGCCAAGCAATTTAGCTAAATCTTCTTGAGTTAATTTCTTTTCTTTTCTTAATTCATTAACCTTATTCTTCATAAAACAAACCTCCATTTCTTAAACATTACAAAATAATTATACAATAGTTATTTTAAAAATACAAAATAAAAAGCTATCTATATAGATAGCTCAATAATTATAATTTTACGCCTTCTTCAGATGTTAACTTTCTCTTTTGATCTTCGTTAATTAATTGATCAATAACTAAGTCAATTCTACCATCCATAATGGCATCTAATCTATTAATTGTAAAACCAATTCTATGATCAGTTACACGGTTATCTGGCCAGTTGTAAGTTCTAATCTTTTCACTTCTGTTACCACGACCAACTAAAGAATGACGTTCAGCACCTTCAGCCTCTTCTTTTTCTTTTAATAATTGGTCATATAAACGTGTTGCAAGTAATTGTAAAGCAGCAGCTTTATTTTCATGCTGTGAACGATAAGTTTGGCATGCAACAAACATACCTGTAGGCTCATGTGTAACTCTTACTGCAGAATATGTTGTATTAACACCTTGGCCACCAGGACCTGATGAACAGAATGTATCAACTCTAATATCATTCATATCTAATTTAAAATCAATTTCTGAAGCCTCAGGTAAAACAAGTACTGTTGCAATAGATGTATGTACTCTACCCTTTGATTCAGTTGCAGGAATTCTTTGTACTCTATGGGCACCTGATTCATATTTTAAAAATGAATATACACTTTCGCCAGATACCATAAACTGAATATTTGAAAATCCACCCATTTCACTTGGTGTAGAATCAACTACTTCAATTTTCCAACCTTTACTATCAGCATATTTTGAATACATTCTAAATAAGTCACCAGCAAAAATATTTGCCTCATCACCACCAACAGCACCCTTTATTTCAACAACAACGTTCTTTTCATCATTAGGATCCTTTGGTAATAATAAAATTTTAATTTCATCATCTAATTCAGCTAATCTTTTATTAGCCTCATCAAGCTCTAAAGTAGCCATTTCTGATAATTCAGGATCACCACTTTTTTTCATTTCCTTTAAATCATCAAGTGAAGCTAATAGCTTTTGTTGTTCTCTAAATAAAACAACAACCTTTTCAAGGCTTCTTTGTTCCTTTGATAATTCTGTTAATTTTTTTACATCAGATAATACTTCTGGTTGCATCAACAAATCATTAATTTCATTGTATCTTGCTTCCATCATTTTCAAACGATCTAACATTATTCGTTCTCCTCTTCCTTAGTCTTCTCTTTAAATCTTTGATATTCACCAACAAACATGAATGGTACCTCTCCGATAGAGCCAGATCTATTCTTTCCCAAAATTAAATCTGCTTCACCTTTTCTTGTAGATGAAGACTTATTATAATAATCATCTCTATAAAGCATCATTACCATATCGGCATCTTGCTCAATTGAACCTGAATCACGTAAGTCAGACATAACAGGACGCTTATCGTCACGCTCTTCTACCTTACGTGAAAGCTGTGATAGACACAAAATAGGTACGTTAAGCTCACGAGCCATAACTTTTAAGCTTCTTGTTATTTTAGTTACTTTCTCTACCTGAGAAAGACCTTTTGAATTATCATACTCTATTAATTGTAAATAATCAATAACAATAAAGCCTAAACCACTTTCACTTTTTAATTTTCTACATTTTGATCTAATAGATGATAATGTAGTATCATTTGAATCATCAAAATAAATTTTCATTTCTCCTACTCTTTGTAGGCTTGTTGAAAATCTTACCCAGTCAGTTCTATTTAAATGACCATTTTTAATATATTTTAATGATAATGATCCATGTGATGCGACCATTCTTTGAACAAGCTCCGCATTAGACATTTCTAGTGAGAATACTGCAACATTTGTATCATTTAATTTAGAAATATTCATTGCCAAATTTAATGCGAATGCAGATTTACCCATAGCAGGACGTGCAGCCAATATAATTAATTGTCCACCTACAAATCCTTGCGTTAATTTATTTAATCCATCAAAGCCTGTATCAAGTCCAATTACAACACTTTCACTTTTAGCATTAGTTTCTGCTATTTTTTCTACTTCCTCAGTAACCTCATGTATATGTCTAAAGGATGATGTTTTTCTATTTGTAGATAAGCCTAAAACCTGACGCTCAACTTCATTTAAATAATTATCTAAATCAACATTTTGATAGCCAGCCTGAGTCAAATCAGACAAAAGACTAATAGCTTTTCGTCTCATACTAGCTTCATAAATATCATTTAAATATGATTCATAATTATCAGATGAATAATTTTTATTTGCTATTTCAGCAAAATATTCAACGCCACCGCAAATATCAAGCTTATTTGTACTAATCAATCTAGTTGATAATGTAGTTACATCAATAGATTTACCTTCATCAAGTAAAGATAGCATTGTTTCATATAAAGTTTTATTTTTAACATCATAAAAATCAGATGGTTGAATTAAATCTCTAGCATCTATTAGAATAGATGGTTCAATAAATGCAGAGCCTAAAAATGCAATTTCTGATTCTATGGCACTAGGAATTACATTTGCCATATATTTACTCCTTTAATTATGCTTCTTCAACCTTAACTTCAAATCTTGCAATAATATCTGAATCAAGTTTTACTGTTGCGATAACAATACCAATTGAATTAATTTCAGCTGGTAATTCTACTTTTTTCTTATCTAAATGAATACCTGTTTGAGCTTCAAATTCATCACAAACAAGCTTTGTAGTAACATGTCCAAAGTTCTTGCCACCTTGGCCAACCTTAATTTTAACAGTTATGCTTTTTCCTTCAATTTCATCCTTTATTTTTAATAAAAGCTTTCTATTAGCTTCCTTTTGACGTGCTTCTTCAGCTTGTTGCTCCTCAAATTGCTTTAAGTTTTCTTCATTAGCAGGCTTTGCTTGTCCATTTTGAACTAAGAAATTAGCATAGCCGTTTGCAACTTCGATAATTGCACCCTTCTTACCTTTACCTTTAACATCTTGTTGTAAAATAATCTTCATTGTTCCGTTATCTCCCTTAATATACTCTAAATCTAATATACGAGTTAATTCATCATACATATCCTTAACTGTAGTGTTTTGTCTTTGTGTTGCAGCACTATTGAAGTGTCCACCACCATCCATTTGTTCCATTATAACTTGAACATTTAATAAATCACCTAAGCTTCTTGCTGAAATACCTATAGAACCATCTTTTAATTTACCAATAGTAAATGATGCTTCAACACCAGCAATTTTTAATGCCATTTCTGATATCTTAGCTAAAGTAGGCTTTTCTTCAATAACATCCTTTTCATCAATTTGTACAATTGCGAATCTTTTACCAAATAATTCAACCTTAGATAATGCTTCATTCATAAATCTTTCTGATTCAATTGGCTCTTGAAGTAATTGACGAACGAATATCATATCAGCACCATAGCTCTTTAAAGTTGCTGCTGCTTCAAATGTTCTTTCACCACTTCTTTGAGTAAAGTCATTTGTATCTACAATAACACCTGATAGCATAATTGATGCTTCAAGTGATGTAACCTTAATATCACTACTATAGAATACAAACATTTCAGAAACTAATTCAACACTTGATGATGCACTTGAATCTAGATAATATGTTAAATAATTTTCATAACCAACCTCACCAGGTCTATGGTGATCTATAATAGATACTCTCTTAGCCTTATTATATAATTCTGGGAACATTAATAATTTTGGAGATTGAGTATCTGTAATTACTAATAATGTTTGTGGCTTTAATCTTTCCATAGCTTCATCTAATGAAATGAAATTAGATTTTAAGCTACTTTCTTTTTGTAATAAGCCATAAATCTTTTTAACTGTTTGATCAGCAAATTGAGATTCAAATACAATCTTAACATCGATATTTGATGTTTCAATCATTCTAAATGCAGCTATTGCAGATCCAATAGCATCTGTATCTGCCCATTTATGACACATAATTAAAACATTTGATGATACTTCAACTTGTTCTTTTAATCCTTGAGTTTGTAAACGTGCTTCAATTAAAGTATTCTTTTCTTGAGAATTACTCTTAGCACCAAAGAATTTAATTTGTTCATTTTGTTGGTTAACTACAACTTGGTCACCACCACGCTTTTCAGCTAATTCAACGGCATTTTCTGCAAGCTTACCAACCTCAATTAATTCATCATCATATGATGCAACACCCATTGATATAGATGATTTTAATCTTGAGTTTTTAGCAATTTCACGAATGTTATCAAGTAGCGAGAATTTATCATCTATCATTTTTGATAATGCAATCTTATCCATTATTACAAGAATTCTATCTGATTCTTGTTCAAAATAACATTGATATTTAGAAATATAATCAGAAATAATTGATAATATTTTACCTCTAATATTAGCTTGTTCTTGCAAATCGTATTTCTTTAATGATTCTTCAAAGTTATCAAGCTTAATAATACCAATAGTTGTTATCTTTTCATCATATCTCTTTTTAATCTTTTCTCTTTCTGTTTGATCAAAGAAATATAAAACATCATTTTCTACATTATGAACAACACTATATGATTTTTCCTCAAAATTTAGAAGCATTTCATTCTTTTCTAGAATAACATCATCTAATAAATCCCTTGATATATATTCAATAGATGTATCAATTAAGTTACTATGGAAAATATTTTTTGCATATTGGTTTGCCCAAATAATTTGATTCAAATCATCATAAAGCACAATACCAATAGGTAATTTATTAAATACTTCATCACCTGCAACATGTGTATGATATGATACCTTAGTCCATTTATTTAATTTGCTTTTTAAATCTTTTAATTCAAAAATATGCTTAAAGTTCGTTAATCTATTAATTAATGCTGTAAATATTATAGTACTTAATATAGCAAGACCAAACATTATAATAGCCAGTATTAAATTTTTATCTTTATGGAAATAATAATATGTGAAGTAACCACAAACTAATGTAGCACTAATAAATAATATTATTAAAAATATATATCTTACTCTACTAAAAAATCCTTTCACAAGATTCACCTCACAATATACATTTTATTATAACAAATTAAGCTATCTTTTACAATTAGAGCAAACTAAAAATTTAAATCTCTTATAAATTAATTTATAAGAAAAAGGCTCATTGAGCCTTTTAACTTAAGCATTAGCCTTTTTTGCAACCTTTAAATCTGCTTTAATTTCTTCATTTAATGTTTCTTGTTCTTCTAATTCTTCCTCTTCAGAAACCAAAATATTATCTAAAATGTCCTGAAGCTTATATTCTTTTCTTAAATATTTTTTAGTTTGGAAGCCAAGCATTACAGTAAATGCTGAATTAGTAACACCCTGAAGTGATGAATCAATAATAGTACTTAATGCACTACCAATAATAGGTAAGCTTTCTCCTGCCTTACCTAATTTTTTAATGACACCCTTTGAAGCATTTGATGTAATATTTCCAACACCATAAGCAATTAATGCATTTCTAATAACATTTTTATAAATCTTTACCATTTTATTATCTGATGGTCTATATCCATATAAAAACACAATATTTTTTATTAATTGTAAATCATATGTTACAACAAATAATGTATCAAGCTTTTCAGATTGACTTAGTGCTGTAGAAAAGCCTATTTTAAGTGCATAATCTCTAATCATTTTATTTGATGCTTCTTTAACATCAGTTTTATAAATATTAGTTAAGCAATTTTTTATTTCTTCATTATCCTTCTTTTCTTTTGCGATAATTAATTTAGATATATTTTCATTACCATAATATTCATTTGTTTTAAGATGCATATCGATCATTTTTTCTGCAATTTCAAATCTTAATTTCTTATTATACTTTTTAGCATCTATTGCGTTAGTTTCATCAACATTAGTAATAAATGATTTCATGCTATTAATTCTAATAACAGGAATTATATAAATAACTAAAAAAATAATTGTTGCAACCCCTATTGAAACATATCCTGCATATTTATTGATATCATATACCTTTAAAACCATAAAAAATAAACAAGTAAAAATAATAACACCAATAGCTAATGTAAATAATACTAAAAATTGTTTAGCCTTTTTCACATTTTCAGGTTTTGAATATTTATCTTGATATTCTTCTAGTGTGATTGTTTTTTTATTATCATTTTCCATAATTAGATCACCTTCTATATTAATTATATCATATAAATATAAAAGGCCTAATGAAAGGCCTTAAATTTTATTCTTTATATAATAATTCAATTACTTTATTCATATATAAAAGTAAAGCTGCTTCTTTTTCTTGCCATATTCTTGTAATCTTATCTTCAAATAAAACTAAATATGCAAAAGTCTTATTATCAATCTCTATTTTAGATACCATAAATGTAATAATCTTTTTTTCTTTAATAAATTGATGCATCTTCTTATTTTCTAACATATTAAATAAACCAGATGGAATAAATAATGTATTATTAGCTGTTAAATTTGAAAATACATTTAAGCATTCATCATCTATATTACAATTGTAGCCATCACCACTAATTATTGTTGATTTATTTGTAAATAAAAGTGCAGCTTCAGAAATCTGTAAGGCATTAGTAATATAATCTAATATATTTTTAATTTTTTGTTCAACAGAATACTTTTTATTGTTTTGGAATTCTGAAATTCTTATAAATAAATTAGTTAATGAAGATTGTTCCCTAACATGAACTTCAATATTTTTATGTTTAGATTCAACATAAATAATAAAGCAGTTTCTACCTTTAGTTTTACCTCTATATAATGCTTTATCAACTGTTAAGAATAGCTCATCATAAGTATTGGCATCTTTTGGAAATGATGCACAACCAATAGTTGCAGTAACATAAAATGATACTTTATCAACAGTCATTTTTCTTCTTACAATATTTCCTTCATTATACATTCTTTCAATGTATCTATGCATTTCTTCATAAGTTGTACCATTAAACCAAATGACAATGAACTCATCTCCACCAAATCTACCAACTAAGCCCTCATCCCCGACATAGTTTGCTAAACCTGCAGCCAATTGATTTAAACAGCCATCTCCAACCTTATGACCATAGTTATCATTGACAAGCTTAAAGTTATCAATATCTAATATACCCATCATAAATTTGATGTTATTATCCACTAAATATCTTGCAAAACCTAAAATTTGAGCACGAGATAAAACACCTGTTAAAGAATCTAAGGCAAAATCAATATTAACATTGTTAAAATATTCATATTTCTTTAAATCCTCTAATGTATACATTAAATCACCCTTTTGAAAGCGTTTTTTATATTATAACACACATTATGAGCAATTGTCTACATTTGAGCAAAAAGTCCTACAAAGTAGGATTTTTTTATTATAAAGGTAAATTTTTCTTTTTAAACCATAATAAACCAATCATATATGAAATAGTTGAAACCAAAGCTAAAATAAATATTTCTAAAATCCACATATTAGTACCATCTAATATAGAATCATTATCACATAATGTAATTAATGTTAAATACTTAAAATTAGATAATGCCTTCATAGAAGGTGAAATACCACCAAACATAGCCATCATACTCATTAAAATAAAGAATACTGATAACATACCACCACAGCCAATTGAATATTTACTTCTATTAAATATACCAGAAAACATAAAGCATAAGCCTGATATAGATAAAGTTGCAAAAAATGATGCTATATTTAAAAATAATATTTTTGAATATGATAATGAATCAGAACCAGTCGCAGCCTTAACTAAAATATGAATCATAAATGTTGATAAATATGTAATAAATAATGTAGATACTAAAAACAATATTTGAGTTAACGCAACATCTTTCCTTTTTATAGGTGATGACAATACATATGCCATAGAGCCATCATCAACCTGACATCCCTTACTCTTCTCCAAGTTAATACAAAGACACCAACAGACTTTTTAGTTTTATATGCTAATTCTTCTCCTTGAATTCGCATATATTTCTTATTATTAAATATTTCATTGGTAAACAGACCCATAATACATTTTTTTGCTGTTTCATAATCAATATATCCTAATGAATACAAATGAATTAACTTTTTTGCTTCAACTGGTGGTTCATTACCGTCAACTGAATTAATAATATAGGCTAGTTCTTCAATTTCATCTTTTTTAGTTATATCTAACATTTTAATCAATTCTAAGTCTTCTTTATTTTCCATATATTCTTGCTCTTTTATCAAAATCTATTTTAAATTCGTCGTTATTAGTTTAAATTATAATATTTTTCTCAAATACTATTCAAAGGAAAGCTTAAGTTTTAAACCTAAGCCTTTAGCAATTTTTT
>Ga0247610_10006554_pt1 | contig 12092 bp, 11 predicted proteins | sample 174DNAGHGhighgp2_FD_193483 | JGI IMG/M metagenome (GOLD analysis project Ga0247610, IMG submission 193483) | Sheep rumen microbial communities from Palmerston North, Manawatu-Wanganui, New Zealand - 1742 DNA GHGhigh gp2 | ecosystem: Host-associated > Mammals > Digestive system > Stomach > Rumen...
ACGGGGAATCCTTTTTCTACTATTCGCAACGACAAATCCATATCCTCTGCAATAGTAACAGTGGGATCGAAACGCACTTCTCTCAATATATCGCGATGCACCGCCCAACGCTGTGGATTAACCGTATAGCGCAAAAAATATGTGTAAGGGTTATAATTTTCAAAATCGGGGCAGCTGCGGTCTGTTCTTATGCCATCTTCAGTTTCATTCCAAGCATTCGTGAAGAAAAACGCCGTAGGATTTCCGTTTGAAACTATAAATTCGTGTAATTTTTGAAAGTGCTCGGGCAAATGGTAGTCGTCACTATCAAGGAAGCAGATGTATTGGCCTTTCGCCAAATCTATTCCTCGATTACGGGTAACACAACGCTCACAATTCCGCTCATTCCGAAGCACAATCTTGTTCGGTAATTCATAATCCATTGCCACCTGATATGAATTGTCGGTGGAAACATCATCCACAATTATGGTCTCGAAATCCAGAAAGGTCTGTTGCTTTAGCGATTTAAGCACGTATGGCAAGCGGTGGGCGCGATTATAAACGGGTATTATGACGGAGAAAAATGGCATTATTTCAATTATCTTTATTCCAACTCAAGTATATGTTTTCCACGCCTATAGGCAAATTCTCAGACTTAACTACTTCGACACTCGCCCACTGCGATTCGTGACCTTTTAATGTATGGAAATTTTTGCTACTTTCATTAAACGGAACATATACTCTTTCATACCAATTATCGGCATCTTCATAATCATCAACACCTTTACGAAATTTCATTTGCAACCGTTTGTCATCTTTCATGACAAGAGAAAAGTGATGCATATATACATTAACAACACATTTGGGTGCTCCAACTACATCTCGAATTGTGGAAAAATGGACATAATCAAGGATGGGGATTATTGCTATCGGTTTATAAACCTCCAATGGATATACCCGGTAATATATTTTTTTAATATATGTATACATATTTACGCGCAATACACGATTAAAGTATCTTATATTGCTGCAATATTTAATAAGCTTTTTAATTTCAGTAGGCTCATATACTTCATCCGAATCCAAGAACAATAGGTGAGTGGCTTCAGGATACTCTTTCTTAATTAAATTCCATGCTGCATCTTGCTGCTGCCACTGGTTTCCCCAATCACGTTCAATATACACATATTTTCCCGACCTTGAATTTAGCCCATCTATAATTGGTTTCACATCATCAGCGACATAGTCCGCTTCATTCCAGGTCTTATTACTTTTCAGTATCAACACTTTATAAACATACGGTTCCACATTTCTCAGAACTAGTTCTAGCCATTCGTTTCCGTAGAAAACCCGGCACATAACTATGATGCGTTTCTTCTTAAGAAGAAATTTTAAAGAATCAAATTTTGATTTTAAACTCACAACAATGACTTAATTATAATCTTACAACTTTCAAATGTAGAAACCACTCTAAATAAATAATAGGCAGTTTTTATTTTTTGACACATCGACAATTTGTCTACTGACAAGTAATAGCACTGTTTGTCGATATAACGTTTTTCCAATTCTGAAACATTAATGGTGCCATATTTATTTTTTATTTGTTTGAAAAAAAACTTATGCCACTTTATGGTTTTAATCCTTCCGTTAAATTTTATTTTTTTCTGCCGAAGTTCTTGACATGCTGAAAGATTTCTATTACTGTATCTATAGAAAACAATGGATGACAAATTATAAATAAATCCTGAGTCAAAGACATATTGCAGATATGTGATTTTATCGCTTCCCCAAGCCAGTGGAACATCGATTATTCCATATTTTTTGTACAAACTTCTATGAAACAAAAATTCGGGCATAGTAACATGATTCTTTGTCAAATCCAGTCCGTCCCAAACAAAATTCGAAAATGGAGTAAGTCCTTTTTTATATGTTGAACAAAAAGATACACCTTCAATTATATTGCAGAACTCTTTCTTGTAACGCATAATACGAATATCGTGATTTTCCTTCAATGAAGAATAAAATTCTTCCACACATGTTCTTTCCAAGGTGTCATCATCTGAGAACAGCCACAGCCATTCTTCCCCGTTCGTCAAGTCAATGCATCTTTCCCACTGAGCGACCAAATCTTTACCTCCCAAGTTTTCTTCAAATCTATGGTAAACGATACTAATCTTATCCTTGTAATCATCTATTATATCCTTCGGATTTTCAGGACTTGCGTCATCGCCAATGTACAAAACAAAATCCTTGCATGTTTGTGCGGCAATAGATTCCATTGTTTCTCGAAAGAATGTCTTTTTATAATATGGAATGACAATGGCTAACATATCTACTATTTTTCCAACTCTTCGGAGATTCGCGGCGTTCGTGAACAAATAATTAGTGAGAGTATAAAGTTAGTTGGTTTCGGATTCAATAACTTGCCAGTAGCCGCCTTTGTCGGGTCCAATGCGGGTGATTAGGCCTTTTTGTTTTAATTTATCCATATCCCTGCGTATTGTCATTATAGTAACGCCAAGCATTTTTGCCAATTCGGTAATTGTTATTTTATCATCTTTCTTTATTGCATTCAGTATATAGAACAGTCGATCTTCAGTAACATTTTCAGTAACATTTTCAGTAACATTTTCAGTAACATTTTCAGTAACAATCTTCTGTGAACTATCCTGATTATCAGAATGGTTTTCTGCCGCATTTTGAGTAGCATTCTCTATGCGTTTGCCATCCCGGTAAAAAGTAATCGCAAAATTATTATCTTGCAACGAGAAAGACGGTTTTTTCACACCATTTTCCACGCAAGCATCTGTCATCCTTCTAACTCCTGAGCCCCAACTTTCAATAAAAGTGGTTTTGTACAAAACCTGTGCAATCAGCAGGTTGTGTGGTGACGAAGCATGGGGTTGTTTCAGTTTTTCGATAGATAAATCGGGCGGCAGCGTCCCTGGGTTTATTATCTCAACTCTGTCATCGTAGATTGCCAGACTTACCGCTGCGTGTATGTTGTTGTAATCGCGGTGGCACAATGCGTTTATCAAAGCCTCACGCAAAGCCTCTTGTGGAATTTCCAATGTCTCAACACGCCGCACACCGATTATCTTACCATGGAGATTCAAATGTTTGAAACAGAAATCCATACCAGCATCCAGCAAATCGAAAAAATTGCCCGTAGCCTGGCGATTATCGACAAACTCATTTTTATCCAATCCCTTGAAACGCGCCATTCGCAGCAATAGGTGGGGATAGTATCGGCTTTCCTTTGCAAAAAGCATTACGGCGGCTTGGGTGAGATTACCACCGTTAAGCAAATTGAATTTATTTAGCAGTTCTGTTACAGAATCTCCTTCGGCCGAAGCGTTCAACCGGCCTCCAGCAACGCCTAACCGCACGGCATTTCTGATACGGAATTCTTCCATATCGGAAAAATCGACACCATAAGCATTTTGAACATCCCAACCGAACAGTTGCGGGCGGTTAGCTCGGATTCTGTCATCGTACAGCTCACGCGGCATGACCATTGTGGTGCTTTCAACCTTGTAATAAGGGCAGCCGCGGAATGTAAATGGCCGCTGACCATGCACAAAGGCATCAAAATCCATCACAATCAACTTCTTACCAGAATTGTCAGGGAATTCAATGTATTCTATTCTGACATCAACTGCCGGTTCTATCCCTTTAACGGCTTGAGCAATCTCGCGTTGTGTGGCATCAGTAACTTCCTGCCCCACCATCTTCGGCGCAGGGCTAACCCCAAAAACAATCGTTCCTCCATCAGAATTCAAGAATGCGCACGCCGTATGCATGGCGTCTTTAAGTTCGCCTGTTGATTTCTTCAATTCAAGCATACGGCTCTCGCCCGCCTCTATCAATTTTTCTATGTCGTTGAAAGTTCGCATTTCTGCCATTAATCTACTTAAACAAAAGTATTATTTTCGTCAATCATTTTATACTCGCAACCAATGGTTTCGGCAATGTTTTTCTCCAACTCTTCGGAGATTCGTGGCGTTCGTAAACAGATAATTAGTGAGAGCATAAAGTTAAAAGATTAATTGTTTAAACTCTTCTCTATATCTTCAATACTCGGTAAAGTTCCTTTAAAATCTTCAGGAATCAAATTCGACAATTCGAAAGTTGACACTCCAATTGGCTTGTTAATGTCTTGGAACGACCATTTTACCACTGTTTCATCTTTCGATTTGCATATTAGCAAACCTATGCTTGGGTTGTCATTCTCATCTTTCAGCAAATGGTCGGCCGCCGAAACATAGAAATTCAGTTTCCCCGCAAATTCGGGGATAAAATCAACAACTTTCAATTCCACCACTACATAGCATTTCAATTTTGTGTGATAAAATATCATATCCGGGAAAAATGTTTGTCCGCCAGGCATTCTTAGTTCCAACTGCCGCCCGACAAACGCAAAACCTTGCCCCAGTTCAAGTAAAAAACGGACAATGTTGTGCGATAATGCATCTTCTAATTCCTGCTCACGATAATCATCGCTCAACGTCAGAAAATCAAAGTTATACGGGTCTTTCAATATCTCTTGGGCGAGTTGTCCCTGAACTGTTGGCAATTGGCTCTCGAAATTAGTTATGGCCTTACCCTGCCGTTCATACAAATTTGATTTTATCTCGTCTGTCAGATAGCTGCGGCTCCAATTACCTTCTATGGTTCTATCTATATAGAAAATTGCTTCATCAATGGTTTTGCATTTTCCGATTATATATAAGTGGTGCCCCCACGGAATTAATCCAAATTTTTCAGGCATTTGCACGTTCTGTTCAAATTCTTCAACAACTTGTTGAAGTTTTATAAGGTGCTCTCTATAAAACAAATACCACCTTTTTGCGGCCCAAATACTCGAAGCGGAAAAGCCTTTTTGATTCGGAAATGCATCTTTCAAGTCGAAACTTAACTGCTCCACAACTCCGGTGCCCCATTGTTGTTCGGCCTTCATTGCCACAATATCGCGTCCAAGCGACCAATAAAACTCAAGCAATGTTGCATTGACTTTTACCGCCGCCTTTGCTTGTGCGCTTTTCAGACGCTGCTTTATCTCGGAGAACCATTGGGCATATCTTCCGTTGTTCTTGAAATTGTCAGTTTTTACAAATGCTGGGGATTGTTCCTTCATAATTAATTGGATTTTTTCGGTGCTCGCGAACAGATAATTAGTGAGAGCATAAAGTTAACTATTTAAGGTTTCAAACAGCCGATTGGCACAACATAAACGCCGTCGGGGCGGCGGTAGGCGTACTTGCCCACACCAACCAACACCATTTTGAACGAAGGTGTCTGCATTCGCGTGATGTCGATGATTTTTCCCAGTGAATGAAGGTTTTTTGCTCCCTCATCGATTGCCGAATCGCCACCCAACTTTATCTCAATCAAACCATACGAGCCGTCACGCCTATGCAGTACCGCATCACATTCAAGACCATTGGCATCGCGATAGTGATACAAAGAGCCGTCTATTGCTTCGGCAAAAACACGCAAATCGCGAACGGCCATTGTCTCAAAAAATAATCCGAATGTGTTTAAATCGTTTAAAAAGTCCTTTGGCCCTATACCCAACGCAGCCACACCAATTGACGAATCGACAAAATAACGGGTGTCAGATGTGCGGATGGCTGTCTTGCTGCGTAAATTAGGATTCCAGGCGGGCATATCCTCAACAACAAATATTTTTTTCAGCGCCGCTATGTATGACGCTACAGTATCAGTATCGGGTGCGTTGCCGTCGTTGGCCTGCATATCGGCAGCAATAACCGAATAGTTGACGGCCGCGCCTTGATGTCGTGCATACGAGCGCATCAAAGTTCGAGTTCTTTCAGGCGAACGTTTCACTCCATCAACGCGTGATATATCGCTTGCAACAATGGCATCGAAGTAGTCAAACGCCTGGTCAAGCGCCAAACCACCTTTAAGAAACGTTGCTTGCGGCCAGCCGCCACGGCAAACCAAAAATGCCAATTGCTCAATGTCGATTGCGCATTCGGCGAAAATCTGCTCGGGCGCATCAAACAAACCTTTCAGGCTGATGGTTCCGTTCGATTCTCCTGATTCAAACAAAGTCATTGTTCGCATCATCAACCGCGTAATTCGGCCTGTGCCTGTATGCAATAATTGCTCGGAAGGGACAGGCACTGCTGACCCCGTCATTATGAATTGCCCGAATGTGTTTCGCTCATCAACTTCAGAACGCACGGAATCCCATAGCTCGGGAATAGTCTGCCACTCATCAATCAAGCGTGGTGCGGCACCTTCGAGCAACAAGGCAGGATTCATTTCGGCTATTTGACGGCTTTGCCTATAAATGCTCACATCGCCCAATTTAAGTATGCTTGCAGCCTTTTGCTCGGCAGTGGTTGTTTTTCCACACCATTTGGGGCCTTCAACCAAAACCGCGCCCTTCCCTTGCAGTTTTCTGTCAAGCATAGGGTCAACAATCCGCGCTCTATAATTAATATTTCCCATTTTTTGCCGAAATTCAAACTCTCGCCTTCTTGATGCAAAGATATTGTATTTTTATTGAAACACAAATATTTAAAATTTTTATTCGGGAGTTTGTGGAATTTTTATTCGGGAGTTTGTGGAAATTTTGTTCGGGAGTTTGTGGGAATATCATTTTGCCATTTGGCAGAAATTACCCTTTGTGTTGTCAATAACCACCAACTCATAATCGCAGCCAATGGTTTCGGCAATGTTGCGTTCCAACTCTTCGGAGATTCGCGGCGTTCGTGAACAGATAATTAGTGAGAGCATAAAGTTAACTATTTAAGGTTTCAAACAGCCGATTGGCACAACGTAAACACCGTCGGGGCGGCGGTAGGCGAATTGGCCGCCAGTAACTATCATTAAGAAACTCGGTTCTCCCACTTTCTCGGTATCAACTTTTTTTTGCAAGGCAAGCAAATGCTTGGCACCTTCTTCAATCTCCTTATTTCCTAATTTCACTTCCACTGCTGCCCAACGATTGTCGTGCAGACGAATTATAATGTCGGCTTCCAATTCATTTTTATCGCGATAATGAAAGACTTCGCCGTCAATAAGTTGCGAATATATACGCAAATCGCGTGTGACAAGCGACTCAAACAAGAATCCAAAATATTTGAAATCGTCAATAATACTGTCGGCATCGGCACGCATAACGGCAACGGCTATCGACGGGTCAACAAACTGTCGTTTGTCGGAAGTTCTTATTGCTGTTTTAGAACGAAGCGAAGGTTTCCATGCAGGCACATCTTCGATTAGAAAAATCCTTCGCAATGCGTTCAAATAACCGTACATTGTTGTGTCAGAAAACATTACGTCATTTGCCTTCACATCTTCCAGAATGGTTGTCTGAGCCGCCATTGTCGAAATATTGCGGGCATAAGAACGGAGCAACTGCCTAACACGGTGCGGATTCCTTTCAACACCATCGGTGTTTGATATTTCTGTGTTTACAACAGCATCAACATAATTACGTGCAATTTGTGCCGAATAACTCCGCTTTGCCACAGCCTCGGGCCAACCGCCGCGAGCAATTATTTTGGCTATGTTGGCAATGGTCAAATCACTTTCACCTGATATTTCATCGGGACACTCAAACAATTCTGATAGCGACACGCTTCCCGACGATTCGCGTGATTCCCAGAGCGACATAGGTCGCAGTTTCAGACGAGCAATTCTGCCAGTTCCTGTATGACGTGGCTTTGCATCATCATAAGGTGTTGAAGAACCTGTAAGAATATATTGCCCCCATTCGCCCGTTTGGTCAACATCGAAACGTACCGCATCCCATAAAACAGGGGCTTCCTGCCATTCGTCAATCAGGCGTGGTTTTTCGCCTTTAAGCAACTGACTTGGCATTGAATCGGCCAACTGCCTGTAATTCGTTCCTCTGTCGGGGTCCTGCATATACAACACACTATTTGCTATATGTCTGCCCACCCAAGTTTTTCCACACCACTTCGGTCCTTCGATAAGCAAGGCGCCCGCTGTAGTCAGCAATTGCTCCGACAAACTATCACAACAACGTGGGTAGTAATTTTTTATCTCCATAACAAAGTTATTTCGTATACAAATATATACAGATTACCAATATCTTCCAAAGACTTTTTAGAGAGTTGGCTGCTTTTTGTTTGGAGAGTTGGCTGTCTTTTGTTTGGAGAGTTGGCTAAATTTTGTTTGGAGAGTTGGCTGAATTTTGTTTGGAGAATTGGCTGAATTTTGTTTTGCCATTTGGCTGCCAAATAAACACGCAAAACCGGATTTTGCACCAGCGAACAGGCGATTGTCGAAGCATATTTTTTCGCCACATGTTCCAAATATACGATTAAACACCCATCGGTTAATAAGTTATGCTGAAACGCCACCGTTTAAGCCATTAAAAGCCGTTATTTCGAAAAGAATTTTTATGTCTAATTTTTGCAAAACAATGTCGGACTATAGAAGAATATTAGTGATTGGCGCACTTGCGGGACTCACCGCGTGCGTGCCATCGAAACAGTTTCAAGAGCTGAAGGAGAAAAACGTGGCCATCTGCAACGAGCGCGACTCCATCAAAAGCCTGAACGAAGACCTGACCGTGCAAACAACCGAGCTCGAGGCTAAAGTGGAGGAACTCAACAAGAAACTCGAGAAGGAAGCCACTACCAAAACCACCATCCGCGACTCGGCGCAGTTCTACAAAAAGCAGTACAAGGTATTCAAAACAATGTACGACGACTTGAGCGACGAAACCGACAAGCAGACCACCAACAACGAGGCCGAGCTGCGCCAGCTGATGGCCGACCTGCAGGTGTCGAAGCAGGATTTGCTTGAGAAGGAGCGCGACCTGAAAGCCAAGCAACAGGAGCTTGAGGACCGCGACGCCATTCTGGTGGCTCTCGACTCGAACCTGAACGCGCAACGCCGCGAGCTGGCCGAGAAAAACCGCCGCGTGCAAGAATTGGAAAATATTCTGAATCAGAAAGATTCGTCAGTCAGGGCGCTGAAGCAGAAAATCAGCCAGGCACTGCTCGGATTCGAGGACAAAGGTATGACTGTAGAACAGCGCAACGGCAAGGTTTACGTGACCATGGACGAGAAACTGCTCTTCAAATCGGGTAAGTGGGATGTCGACCCCAAAGGACAATCGGCCATTAAGCAGATTGCCGGCGTTCTGGCCAACAACACCGATGTGAACATTCTAATTGAGGGCCACACCGACGATGTGCCAATGAAAGGCTCAGGCGAAATTCAAGACAACTGGGATTTGAGCGCAAAACGCGCCACAGCCATCGTCAAGTTGCTCATAGCCGACGGCAAAATCGACCCCAAACGGGTGTCGGCTGCCGGCCGTTCGCAGTACGCGCCCATCGACCCGGCCAAAACCGCCGAGGCGCGCGCCAAAAACCGCCGCACCGAAATCATCCTGACACCGAAACTCGACGAGATTTTCAGAATTTTGGAGACGAATTGATTAAAGGCATTAGGCACAAGGCATCAGTACCACCAATTACGAATTTTGAATTACGAATTACGAGCGGTCTCTAAACTGCAAAGCACTAAACTTTAAACCTGTTAAACAGCGAAGCGTTTCAACTTTAAACTTCGAAAACTTAGAACTTAAAACTTACAACACCAAGAACTTAAAACTTACAACTATGATATCCATTCCGATGCCGTTCACAGCGGCCGACATTCAGCAGAAAGTATTCGATGCAAAACAGCGCTCGAAGCAGCTTTTCGACGTTGAGCATCTGAAACTGGCCTTGAGCCTTATCGACCTGACAACGCTCAACTCGGTTGACACACAAGCCAAAGGCGCCCGTTTTGCCGAGAATGTGAACAACTTCAAGAGCAACTTCCCCGACCTGCCCAACGTGGCAGCCATCTGCGTCTATCCGTCGCTGGTGAAGACTGTGGCCTCGACGCTCAAATGCCCGGGCGTGGGCGTGGCTTCGGTTGCGGCGTGCTTCCCTGCATCGCAGTCGTTTATTGAGGTTAAGGCGCTCGAGTGCAAAATGGCCGTTGAGGCTGGCGCCACCGATATCGATATTGTTATCTCACAAGGTGCGTGGCTTGCCGACGACTATCAGACAGTTTTCGATGAGATATGCGCCATCCGCAAGGCTGTGGGCAAAGCGCACCTGAAGGTGATACTCGAAACTGGCGTACTGCGCTCGGTTGAGGACATCTGGAACGCCAGCATTGTGGCAATGGAGGCCGGCGCCGATTTTATAAAAACATCGACTGGCAAACTCGAGCCTGCCGCCACTCCCGAGGCCATCTGCACCATGTGCGAGGCCATCAAAGCCTACACTGCCAAAACAGGCCGCAAAGTGGGCATTAAACCTGCCGGCGGAATGACCGTCTCGGAAGACGCGCTTCTATACATGGCCGCCGTCGAGAACATTCTGGGCACCGACTGGCTGAACAACAAGCTGTTCCGCTTGGGCGCAAGCCGCATGGCCAACAACATTCTGTCGGACATCGTGAGCATCGAGTCTGGCAAGGTGCAGACGGTTAAGTACTTCTAAAAAGCCACCTACCGTCGCAAAATCAGATAAAACATGCGTTAACAAATAAAAAAAACTGCCTCAAGGGCAGTTTTTTTTTATTTATCCTATCTGTAGTTTTCTGATTAGTAATTACCTACATACGAAACAATTGCCGCAGCGCAACCTTCTTTTCCGGCCGCAAACGAAAGCGATATGTAGTAAACCTGCGTTTTGGCGCAGAAAAAGTCGAAGCTGTTGTACGACATGCCATCCGACTCATCATAGTTGCTGCCATAGAATTTGGTGAAATCGTAGAGCTTGAGCACCACTTGGTCGGTGCAGGCGGAATCGGCTTTCACCGTAAAACGGTAATGGGTGCCTTTGTTGAGCAGTATCGAGAACTCCTCTTTCTGCTTCTTCGAGGTTGTTACAGGCTCGAGCCGGACACGAAAATCTTTCAGATAGGTTGACTGGCCAATTTCCTTCATTTTCATGACCTCGTCCTTGAGAGCAAGACCGCATTGTGCCGACGATGTTTTTGCGCCCATAAGCATAGCTACGCAAACACTCGCTGTTGCGAATAACCTAACCATCGTTTTTCTTATATCGACCATTCTTTGGCTTTTTTTCGGTTGCAAAGGTACAAAAAAAGATAATAGCCTTAAAAGCACTTTTTCGGGAAAAATGCCGATGCGCTTGCCAAAGATGCAATCATTCTAAAAACAGATTGGGAATCAGTCATATCACCCACATTGCTACTCATTTCCGAACTCCATCAGGTAGGCCTTAATGAAGTCGTTGAGCTCACCATCGAGCACGGCTTGGACGTTTGAAGTCTCGTAGCCGGTGCGCACGTCTTTGACAAGTTTGTATGGATGCAGCACGTAAGAGCGTATTTGCGAGCCCCACTCGATTTTCTTTTTGCCGGCCTCAACTTTGTTGGTCTCGATGCGGCGCTTTTCCAACTCCAGGTTGTAAAGTTGCGATTTGAGCAGTCGCAGGGCGTTCTCGCGGTTCTTTGGTTGGTCGCGGGTTTCGGTGTTCTCGATTGAAATCTCGTCGTCCTCGCCTGTGAGCGGGTTTTTGAACTTGTAGTGCAGGCGCACGCCCGACTCCACCTTGTTCACATTCTGGCCGCCGGCGCCGCTCGAGCGGAAGGTGTCCCACGACAGGTTGGCGGGGTTGATGTTTATCTCAATATCGTCGTCGACCGATGGCGTTACAAACACCGACGAGAACGATGTCTGCCGCTTGCCTTGCGCGTTGAAGGGCGAAATGCGCACCAGGCGGTGCACGCCGTTCTCGCTCTTCAGGTAGCCGTAGGCGTAGTCGCCCTCGAACTCCAGCGTTACGGTTTTCACGCCAGCCTCGTCGCCCGGCAGGAAGTTCTGCTCGCGCACCTTGTAGCCGTTTTTCTCGCCCCAGCGGATATACATTCGCATCAGCATTTCGGTCCAGTCCTGGCTCTCGGTGCCGCCCGCGCCGGCGTTCAGTTTCAGTATTGCGCTCATTTTGTCCTCCTCTTTGCGCAGCATGTTGCGCGATTCGGCCGACTCCACCTTTTCGAGCGCAAGGGCATATTGGGCATCAATCTCCTCCTCGGTGCTCTCGCCCAAAGCGTAGAAATCCATCAGCACAGTC
>Ga0247610_10006555_pt1 | contig 12091 bp, 7 predicted proteins | sample 174DNAGHGhighgp2_FD_193483 | JGI IMG/M metagenome (GOLD analysis project Ga0247610, IMG submission 193483) | Sheep rumen microbial communities from Palmerston North, Manawatu-Wanganui, New Zealand - 1742 DNA GHGhigh gp2 | ecosystem: Host-associated > Mammals > Digestive system > Stomach > Rumen ...
GAGCTTCGAGGTCGATCTTGCCTGCCGGATCACCACGGAGGTTAAAGCCTGTCGTAGGATTCTGCTGGTGGCCTGTCATGCCCGTGATGGAGTTATCAAGGATGATGACAGTGGAATTTGTCTGGTTATATGCGATATTTGCAAGACCTGTCATGCCTGAATGCATGAATGTGGAGTCGCCGATAACGGCAACAGTCTTCTTCTCGGCATCAGCACCCAGAGCCTTGTTGAAGCCGTGGAGGGAGCTGATGGATGCACCCATGCACTCTGTCGTATCGATAGCGCAGAGCGGAGGTGTTGCACCAAGTGTATAGCATCCGATGTCGCCCAAGACTGTGAGCTTGAGCTTGGAAAGAACATAGAACATTCCTCTGTGAGGGCAGCCTGCGCACATTGCCGGCGGTCTTCCGGGAAGTCCTTCGATGGGCTTGCAGGAAGGCTTTTCGGGGAGCCCCAAGCTTGTAGCGATAAGGCCCTGTGAGAACTCATCGATCAACGGGAAAAGATCCTTGCCTGTTACTTCAAGGCCCAATGTCCTGCAGTGTGTCTCGATGATGGGATCAAGCTCTTCTACAACTACGAGCTTATCTACCTTGGCTGCGAAGTCCCTGATCTTCTGCTCGGGAAGCGGATTGATAAGACCGATCTTCAATACCGGATACTTGTCTCCGAATACTTCCTTAACGTACTGATATGAAGTGGAAGAAGTAATGATACCCATTGATGTATCAGAACCTTCCTCAACGCGGTTAAGAGAAGACTCTTCGGCAAATGCAACGAGCTTTCTTGTTCTCTCCTCAACGAAAGGATGACGCTTCTTCGCATTTGCAGGAACCATTACGTACTTTGCTGCATCCTTAACATAAGGCTTAACAGGGACCTCAATTCTCTCGCCTGTCTCTACGACTGACTGGGAGTGAGCAACTCTTGTGCACATCTTGATAAGTACGGGTGTATCAAACTGCTCGGAAATATCGTAAGCCTCGATAACGAAGTCCTTTGCTTCCTGGGAATCAGCGGGTTCCAGCATAGGCATCTTAGCCGCAATGGCATAATGTCTGGAATCCTGCTCATTCTGTGAAGAGTGCATTCCGGGATCGTCTGCAACGAGGATGACCATTCCGGCATTTACACCGGTGTAGCTCATGGTGAAGAGCGGGTCAGCTGCAACGTTAAGACCAACGTGCTTCATTGCGCAGTAAGATCTCTTGCCTGCTCTTGATGCGCCGAAAGCGGTCTCCATAGCGACCTTCTCGTTGGGTGCCCATTCGCAGTAGATCTCTTCGAATTTAGCAGCTTCCTCAGTAGTCTCGGTACTGGGAGTGCCGGGGTACGAACTTGCGACTGCTACGCCGGCCTCATAAAGACCTCTGGCGATAGCCTTGTTTCCAAGCATTAGTTCTTTCATGTTTCTTCTCCTAGGATGTGAGTTTATACATAAATCAATTTGTAGATTATACGACAATTCGCCTTCGGTTTAAACAAAACCCATAAAGAAAAATAATAAGAAATGTAATATCAAAAGGCAGGAATCTTTATGCCGCGTCCTCGAAAACGAGATCTCCGGCCTCCACGGTCTTCCCGAAATAGTTTGAATACTTATACCTTGTGCCCGTGCACTTAGGGAGCTTCAAAGCCATTTCGACCCTGGCATGGTAAAGGAATTCACCATCAGGCAGGTTAAAGAACGGGTAAACAGACTCACCATATGTCTCACTTGCCGTGTCATCCCAGAGAACATCGATGTTATAGTACTCGCCATCCAGATACACGATATTCCATGCGTGTGCGCCGTCTTCCCCTGCAATACTGGAGTCTGTAGTTGTTCCGGGTACGTAATAGCAGGTCAGTCCCGCCCTGTTCATGAGATACTGGAATGCCCTTGAATAGCCGGCACAGACAGATCTGTGAAGAACGATAACTGAATATGCACTCTGGTTGTACGGAGCAGACTCATCGTATGTGGTGTTCTTGCAGATATAGTCGTGAATGGCACGCTCACGCTCCACCATAAACGGCTGGGATCTGGCACTGTCGAGGATGTCATCAGCAGCCTTTTCAAATGCGACTTTCGCATTCTGGAGCTTATCCGGTGTATTTGCAAAATCAAAGAAATCGAAAGAGATATCCTGTATGCTTCCGTCATCAGGATCGTAAGTATATTCGTACTGGTTGTCGATCCAGAAGAGCTCCGGATGGTCGTTAAGCACAGCATCTATAGCTTTGGTAAGCTGGTCAGCGCTGACACCTTTCACCTTGCATTCAAACTTCTGGCTGCCTTTTGAGAGTTCCTCATAAAGCTGGGAATAGATGTCCTTTTCCTTTGCGGTGAGCATGGAATAATAAGGGTTCCGGTCCGCATCGAAATTAGATCTTATGTATGTTTCTGCTGTGGTTTTCGATGGTTCTCCGGATTCGTCATCATAGCCATAATCATAATCGTAATCATAGTCATCAAATTCGTCCAGACACGCACAAAGGCCTGTAACAACGGCTAACATAAGCAGAACGGATACTAACTTAACTAATTTCTTATACATAAAAACTCCCCTCGGGATTTGATCCTAAGGGGAATTATAAGTAAAAATCCGTGATTATTCTATCCTTAATTCAAATGCGTCTCATCGTCTTTGAGTACCAGCGCCTTCTCTTCTTCAGGGAGCTGTAACTCTTCGACACCAAGCACGACAAGCTCGAGTTCTTCGGGAGCGATCGCCTTTTTAGCGCGGAACTTGAGAGCAAGTGCTGCCGCTCCGATAAGGCCCAGGAGTATTCCTGCCGCAATGATCACATAATCGTAGAAGAGCCTTGTCTCAGTCATCTGCGTAGCGACTTCCCAGTAAGGAAATTCATAACCGTGCCTCTGCATCTCTGTCTCACCGATCGGGAACATGGTATCGATAACTCTTGTGACAGAGAATCTTCCGGTGTCATTGACTACAAGTACCTGGGGATTAGTCAGGGAGTAGTTAGGCATTGCGTTCTTAAAGTCGGCTATAGCAACGCCCTTTACAAGCTCAGGGAGCATTGCTTCGTAACACTGAATAGCATAATCGGTGCTGGTGGATGAAGGACTCTGTGAGCTTCCGCCGCCTTCTCCGTTATCTCCATAAGAGCCTCCGCCCATATCGTCATTGCTGCTGCTCTGCGGGATATTCTTAGAGTCGCCGCCGTAAAGAGCACCCAGGGCTCCAAAGTTGATGAATGCCCTGCTTTCCTGCTCGCCTGCAAGCTCGGCAACCTTAGTATTCTTCTCTTCCACTACACCGATGATCGTAAAGAGCTTGCCGTCGATCTCGACCATGTGGCCTGTTACGTCATATGAACGGAAGAACTTCCAGGCGAGAACATCATTTATGACGATCTGGAATGTATCGATCGGTTCTTCAGGAAGAAATCCGCCGGACATAAATCTGAATGTGTGGAAAGCCCTGTAGTTTCCGCCTACTGCAACGAGTTCGACATCAGTGGCTTTTCCGTTTATACGCTTTCCTTCAACTACATTAACGGGGCTGATCGTTGACTTGACCGTTGATGAATAGCAGTCCTCCCAGCCTCTGAGTCTCTTGGAACTGCCGGGAATGTTCCTGCTGCCTGAACCCAGACCGGTATCGGCAGAAGCCTGCAGCGACTGCCTGATCTGCGGCAGGTCACCTAAATGGATCGATTTGCCGCCCTGTTCATATGTGAGAGGGGAAATATCTCCCTTGGCTCTTGTTCCGCCTGCAAAAACAACCATGTGTCTGAAAGCTGTGTCCGTTTTGCTCTGCCAGGTCTCTGCAACATACTGGTCAGGTCTTGTATCGGTAAGATAGACTGCTCTGGCTGTGCCGAATGCTATAAGACCAATCGCTGCCACAACGATCCAGAAAGGAACGGCGAGAACGAGCTTTAAAAGATTTCTTTTGATCTTTCCCTTCTCGAAATTAAAGAATTGTTTTGTCTTTTCGATAATTCTCATTGCAAAAAACCTTCAGGATCACTTTGCTGTGTAGTCTTCAAGTCGTACGCGCTGTCCGTCTTCAAGGGGCTTTTCGGCTCTGATAACGATCATTACATCGTACTTGTCGAGACCTTCGCCCTCGATAGCGGTATTTGTTCCGTCAGTCTTCTGGATAGTAACGTCAACTCTCTTAACTACATACTTATCACCGAGAGGAGTGGATGATCCGATGATCGCATAAATGAAATATCCGCCGTTATCTTCGTTTACAGCACCCGCAGGAACAACGCACTTGTAGTTGTCGTTGCCTCTACCGGCATTAACGATGATCTCCTCGCCGGGCCATGCTGTCTGGGTTTCAACTCTGCACTTTACAAGAGTCTCCTCTCTCGGATTATCCGGATTGGGCTTCTTGGAGATAACGGTGCAGCTTTCAGCATATCCGCTTGTGATCTCAAGAGTCTGGCCTGCCCAGATGTTCTGGGCAACATTAGTCTCGAAAGCAAATGTACAAGTATAAACAGCATCAGTCTCAGGAATGATGTAGCCGATGACGCCCTTGTCTGTAAGCAAGTCTCCGGCGTTAACACTGATGTTGTAGACCATACCGTCAGCAGGTGCTTTGATCTCAGTGATCTTAGCCTTCGCTTCAAGCTCTGCGATCTCTTTTTTGAGCTGCTCGATCTCTTCGTCACGTTGTCTGACAGCGTCTTTTGCCTCGTCAGCAGTGATACCTGCTTCGATCTTGGCATCCTTATATTCCTTGTTTGCCTTATTAAGAGCATTCTGTGCTGCAGTTACGGCATTCTTTGCAGCCTTCTCTGAAGGAAGTGTGTCTGTTGCAGCGATCTCTGCCTGAGCCTTCTCTATCTTACTCTGGCAGGCTGCAAGCTTGGCAGCATCTTCTTCCATACGGTCATTTGCGGCATCAAGCTGGTTCTCGAGTTTCTTTATCTCAGCCTTCTTCTCATTGACCATCTTGGTGAGCTTTGCGATCTCTGTTGTAGGTGTCTCGAGCTCATCGGGAGCAGGAGTGGGTGTTCCGAGTGCTACGAAAACATCGATCTGCGACTGGAGAGGAGCAATCTCGGAATTGATCTTGTCGATCTGCGCCTTGAGGTCTTCTACAGTCTTTGCTGCGGCATTTACTGATGCTTCGAGGGATACTGCCTTTGTAGACTCTTCGTCGATTATCTTCTGATTCTTTGAAACAGTAGACTTCTTATTCTGAACCTTCTTCAAAGTCGCCTTGGCATCAGCAAGCAATGCCTGGTCTGAATTAATAGTGTCAGTATACATGCTGTAATCAGTAGTCTTTTTAGGTCTTCTTGCATCGTATGCCTTTTCGCGCTCCTTAGTCTTGAGCGAATCCTTTTTGCTCTTAAGGTCTTCTGAATCTTCAACGCCCTTGAGCTTGATGATGGGGTCGCCCTTCTTTACAGATGCATAAGTATCAACAAGGACTTCCTCGACCTCTCTGCCTTCGAGTCCTTTGATCTCAGTCTGGTTGGCAATCTCAATATAGCCTCTCTTGCTGTATGAGTATGAGAGATTTCCTCTGGACGCATATGATCCAACGACCTTAGGTATCGTTAAGTTCATGATCGTATTTGAGAAGAATGTCAGTAATGCAAGGATTACCACGAAAGCAATCATTGCCTTAATTACTTTAGCTCTTCTAGCGCTGCCCTTAGCCATCTTATTGTTCCTCCATATTTCCGTGTGCTCTTCGCAATCTTTTACTTATTTGATTCCCGATCTCGAGATGCCTTCGACCAGATAGTCCTCACCCCAGAAGAAGATCAGGAGCGGCGGTATCATGTATACACTCGATGCCGCGAATGCGATTCCCAGTTCGGGTTCGTTTATCTGTGAAAGGAACACTGACAGCGGCTGTTTGTTTACATCCGTTAAGAGTACCAGCGGCTGCTCAACCATGTTCCAGTAATCGATAAAAAGAAGTATCGTGAGCGCGAAAATCGCGTTCTTACACAATGGCAAAGCGATATTGGTAAATATCTGCCATTCTGAAGCACCGTCCAGCGTCGCGGCTTCGATATAGCCTGACGGGATCTGGCGCATGTATTTGGTTAGAAGGAAAATAGCAAATGTCGAGAAGATACCGGGTAAGATGATCGCCCATACAGTATCTAAGATGCCGAGCTTTTCCGAGATCATGTAGTTAGGAACGAGCGTGACCTGGAAAGGCATGAGCATAAGGATAATGTATGAGAAGAACAATACTTCTCTTCTCTTCCTTCTGTATCTTGCGAATGAATAAGATGCAAGACATGCGACTACCATCTGTCCTGCAACGATAGGAAGTGTGAGCAGGATAGAATTCCAGTACTTCAAAAGGTATTCGGGATTCATAAACAGAAGCGTCGTGTACTGGTTGATCGTAACCTCTTCAGGAATGAGCTTCAGTACAGGCGTTCTGGACATATATGTCGCACCCTGTGTAGCGTGTCCGGACATACTCTGGAACACTACCTTATAGTTTGCAACGATCTCTTCAGATGACATGAATGAGTTAAGGAATGTAAAGAAGATAGGCACGAGAGCCAGAGCAGAGATGAATACTGCTATAGCTATTCCGATTCCCGTGAATACGCCTGTCTTGACCCTGCGTTTCCTTAAATTAGCGGCGATCCTTCTTCTCTCGCTCGCGAAAAAAGCCTCTCTTGCTTCTTCAGACAGTGAAGTGATGAATGTCTCCGGTGCCTTCGACTCTGTATAGATATGGCGGCGTGCGAGGGTTGCCTGCTTTTTTCTTTCAATTCTCTTTAAATCGTCCATCTTATTCCTCCACATCCTTATCGAACTTGGATTCTGCGAAGAACAGACCGCCGACGATTATGATCATGACAATACACATTACGATGGCACCTGCAGAAAGCTTGCTGTAGTCCAGGTGTGTGAACGAGTTGTTCATGAAGTGCTGAAGCATGTAGAGGTTATCGAACGGATAGTCACCGGTTAAGAGATAGACCTCTCTGAATATCTTGAATGAGTTGATAAGTGACATGATGCCGACAAAGAAGATGGTCGGTGAAAGATAGTGGAGCTTGATCCTGAAGAATCTCTTAACAGGGCCTGCGCCGTCCATGGCGGCAGATTCCAGTATCTCGTGCGGGATGCTGTTGAGAGCCGCAAGGAACAATACCATGTTGTATCCTAAGTTCTTCCATAGGAACAGGAGCATTATTACGACCTGCGCATATTGTGATTTGAGCCAGTCGATCTTCTCTGCGCCTTCAAAGAGCTGTGCGGTAAAACCGTTTATAACGCCGTTGTAGCTGAAGAATACCTGCCAGATAAGAACGACAGAAGCTACCGGAACCATCATCGGATTCAAAAGGAAGCTCCTGAACAAGCTCTTGCCCGGAAGTCCCGAATTAAGCAGCAGTGCGATAAGCAGAGCAAGGATTACAGCCAAAGGTACGGAGATCAGAGCGAATGTAAGTGTATTCTGTGATGCTGCAATAAAAGCATCGTTGGTAAGAACTCTCTGGTAATTCCTGAATCCTACGAAATCAGTATTCGTAGGAGACTTCTGGAATGAAGTCATGAGGAGCATTAAGAGCGGCAGGAAGAAAAAGACCAGCACGCCGACAAAGCTCGGTGTGAGATAGCCTGTAAAAATGCCCCAGTCGCGGAGCTTTCTTCTGAAATGTCTCTTCTTGCGGAGCTCTAATTTTGCTTTTCTCTCGGGTGTATCTTCGAAAACGGGAATGTCCTTAGGTGTCAGCTTCTGGCTGGCAAGAGGTGTGACATTCTTCGGCTTGGGCCTGTTTATAAGAGCCTCTTCGTGTTCTTCCTCGGAAAGCACTTTGACTGCGGGCTTTTCCATAAGGGCCTTGCCGGCTGCTTCGGGAACAGGCTTCTTAGCAGTCTTTTCAGCCTGTGCAACCTCAGACCCCGGCCTCATACCGGTGACTTCGCCTTTTTCAGTTAGCTGGTTATCTTTATTTGTCCTATTATCCATACTTAATAACAGTGTCCCCACACTTTTTAACACGGATTATATCTCCGTGCTCTTCTACACTTTAATATACATTTATGTACATTTTGTGGCAAAGTGGCATCAAAACGGCATCATTTAAATGTTTTTGGTATGTCTCTACAAGTATATCCTTTATTTGCCGTCAAATAGTATAATTTTAGTTAAGATTTTTTAATTAAACGGAGCTGTTATGAAAAAAGAGAAGTCACTTAACTACAAAGGAGGCAGATCGATCGATGCCAAATCGGTCTTTCTGATCTGCGCTCTGGTTCTCATTTACTGCCCGTTTTTCTATACCGAGATGATCGGAAACTACGTCGGTGATACCGCGATCCAGATCAGGATCGGCTTAGACTGCCTCTCAAGCGGAAGATTCATCCCGACAGAGATCTACAGCTGGCACGAGGGTCTTTCGTGGCTTCCCCACGAGATCGGCTGGTACTATCTCGTCGGCATCGCATATAAGCTCTTAGGGCTCGCCGGCATAATCGGCGTTGCAGCAGCTTTCAACTATACGATCGCCGGAATAATCTTCAAAAAGTACAGCAAGACCGTTCATCCGCTGATCCTTGTGGGTATCGCAGCAGCTGCCAGGCTCCTTTCCTTCCCCAACTACATAGCAAGGCCTCATCTGTTCTCCGAGCTCGCGCTTTTACTGGTTATATATGTGATGCTGAGCGAGAAGAGCATTCTTTTTAAATCCATCTTCTTCTGCGGAACAACATTTCTTATGGCATGGTTCCACGGCGGCATGGTCCCGGTGTTATTTGCCGTATTCTTTGTTTTCGTAGTCATCGAGCTTGTTTATAAGCAGTTTAAGAACACTCTTATCTATCTTGCTGCCGCTGCAGGTGCATTCTTATGCTCGCTTCTTAACCCTCTCGGATTCGATATCTGGACATACGGCTTCAAGCAGTCGGCAAATACGGGCTTCTGGCAGATCAACATGGAATGGGCGCCGAAGAATTTCGAGATCTGGGAGATCACTTTGATCCTCATAGCTCTAGTTGCCTTCGTGGTCGACGGCAGGGTCAGAAAGTTCGAAAAGAGCGCGGTCATAAGACTCTGCATCGTCTGCATGTTCCTTATCGCATCCTGCAAATACTGCCGTTTCATGAACTATACGGCTCTTTTCATCCTGGCTCTCTGCCCTGAAGAGATCCAGAGCCTTATAAACTGGATCAATGACAACATCTTCCATATCAATAAGGAAAAGATAAAGTTCAGCAATGCTTCGTTCTACATTCTCTCTGTATTCTGCGTTCTGTTCTTTGCCGTAACCTCGGTTTTCTCGATCGTTAAGTTCATCCCATCGAACACGATGTCTTCAGCAAGCGCCATAGCAGCATACGACGAGGAAGTGGTCAATATCGTAAAGCAGAAAGGTTATAAGAAGATCTATAACTCCTTTAACTCCGGCTCATGGCTTGCTTTCCACGGCATCAAGGTGCACATCGACAACCGCTGTGACCCTTATATGAAGGAATATTCCGGCACCGATTACCTGACGGGACAGATGATGATCGAAGATATTGAATCTATGGACAAATTCGTCGAAAAGTACGGCTGTGATGCGATCGTCTTAGACCTCTATCCCGGCACGACAGACGACTGGTTCGCAGATGATCTCTATGCGGCATCTGACCGCTACAAGGTCATATACGACAATAAAATAACATCCACCTATAATCCTGACGTGAATTACAGATGGATGGTTGTTGAGTGTATTAAGTAAAGTCCGATCAGACTACAGTCTCTACCTTGATCGTGTTGGTGTTGCCGGCTTTGCCGTTGATAAGGCCGCCTGTCATTACGACATTATCGCCTGCCTTAAGATCAAGAACTTCCTTGGCTACATTGAGGCCGTGATAGTACATTACATCAGTTGAATTGAATTCCTCATTAAGGATCGGGATAACGCCCCATGAGAGGTTAAGTCTTCTCCAGATCCTCTCGGATGTGGTCATGCCGATGATGTCGATAGGACATCTGAAACGGGATACCATTCTCGCGGTAACACCGCTTCTGGAGTGAACCACGATCGCCTTTGCGCCTACGTCGATCGCCATCTGGCATGTGGCATGTGAAATAGCGTCAAGGTTATTTCTCATGTTGAATTCCTGCTTGGCGAAACGCTCCCTGTAGTTGATGTGCATCTCTGTATACTCTGCAACCTGGGACATGGTCTGGACTGCTTCGACAGGATACTTGCCTGCAGCGGATTCTCCGGAGAGCATGATAGCTGAAGAACCGTCATATACTGCATTTGCGACGTCAGAGATCTCAGCTCTTGTCGGACGGGGATTGTTGATCATGGACTCGAGCATCTCTGTTGCAGTGATAACTCGGCGTCCCAAAAGCCTGCATCTCTTGATAAGCTGCTTCTGTACGCTCGGGACTTCATGGAACGGGATCTCAACGCCCAGGTCTCCTCTTGCGATCATGATGCCTGCGCAGTATTCGGAGATCTCATCAATGTTATCTACACCCGCACGGTTCTCGATCTTGGCGATGACTTCGATGTTCTCTCCGCCGTTGGCATCTAAGAATTCACGCATCTCGATCATGTCTTCTTTTCGCGATACGAAAGAAGCTGCAACAAAATCAATGTCGTTCTTAATACCGAAGAGAAGGTCCTTCTTATCCTGCTCGCTTAAGAAATCGCCCTGCATTACCTTGTTCGGGAAGTTCATGGACTTCTGGTTCGAAAGGACTCCTCCGACAACAACATCACAGATGACATCAGCGCCCTTGATCTCTTTTACCTCAAGGATAACGAGTCCGTTATTGATAAGCACTCTGTCACCGGGATTAAGCTGCTCGGGAAGAAGCTTATATGTGACAGATACGCGTGTCTCGTCGCCCTCGACCTCGTCTGTCGTAAGAATGAACTGTGCACCGTCCTTAAGCTCGACCTTGCCATCCTTGAATGTCCTGATCCTGTACTCAGGACCCTTTGTATCGAGCATGATAGCGATAGGAAGATTCATCTTCTCCCTTACCCTCTTGATAAGGTCGATCTTCTCCTGGTGCTGTTCATGTGTTCCGTGCGAAAAATTAAGCCTTGCAACATTCATTCCCGCTTCGAACATCTTCGATAACGTCTCTTCATTATCCGAAGCCGGTCCTATCGTACAGATTATCTTAGTTTTGCGCATATACTGATCATCTCCTCAAAGCCGTAAAAAAGTTTTGCCTGATTGTATCATTTGTGCCCCTAAACTTCTGCACAATATTGTAAAATGTTTAAGTCATTATTTTATACATTGGAGGCTTTGCATATGGCAGACGTAAGACCTGAATCCCTTAAAAGGATCACTACAAAAGAAATGGCTGACGCATTTATTGCAGATCAGATCGCTGCTATCAAGGAGCAGGTAGGAGACAAAAAAGTCCTTCTGGCTCTCTCTGGCGGCGTAGACTCATCTGTAGTCGCAGCTCTTCTTATAAAAGCAATCGGAACCAATCTTGTTTGTGTTCACGTTAACCACGGACTCTTGAGAAAAGGCGAACCCGAGATGGTATGCAAAGTCTTCAGAGACGAACTCGGCGCTAACCTCATTTACGTTGATGCAGTAGACAGATTCTTAGGTCTTCTCGAAGGTGTTACAGATCCTGAGCAGAAGCGTCACATCATCGGCGAAGAGTTCATCAAGGTCTTCGCAGAAGAGGCTGCAAAGCTCGACGGCATCTCTTTCCTCGCACAGGGCACAATCTATCCTGACATCTTAGAGAGCGAACAGGGCATCAAGGCTCACCACAACGTTGGCGGACTTCCTCCGGAATTGGATTTCGAGCTCGTTGAACCCGTTAAGTATCTCTACAAGGACGAAGTCCGTGTAGTCGGTTCCGCATTAGGTCTTCCCGACAACATGGTTTACCGTCAGCCTTTCCCGGGCCCCGGACTTGGCGTAAGATGCCCCGGCGCCATCACAAGAGACAGACTCGAAGCTGTTAGAGAATCCGATGCTATCCTCAGAGAAGAATTCGAGAAGGCAGGCCTTGCAGGCAAGGTTTGGCAGTACTTCACAGTAGTACCTGACTTCAAGTCCACAGGCATCAAGGATGGCAAGAGAGCTTTCGAGTGGCTCTGCATTGTACGTGCGATCAACACAACAGACGTAGTTCAGGTCACAGTTGAG
>Ga0247610_10006558_pt1 | contig 12090 bp, 21 predicted proteins | sample 174DNAGHGhighgp2_FD_193483 | JGI IMG/M metagenome (GOLD analysis project Ga0247610, IMG submission 193483) | Sheep rumen microbial communities from Palmerston North, Manawatu-Wanganui, New Zealand - 1742 DNA GHGhigh gp2 | ecosystem: Host-associated > Mammals > Digestive system > Stomach > Rumen...
TCAATTTTCATACGAACGTGCCTAAATACTCCGTCTGTTTCAGTATTTAGAAAAGTTAACTGAACCCAGCATTTACTTAATGTTTTACTTACATAGTCATCAAGAAATGCAGTAACAATATTAATACTACCTTTATGGAATGTATAAGCGTGAACGCAATTAGAAGCAGCAATTTCAGATGCGCCTACGGCACGACTTTTGAAAGCCAATCCATCTTTTTTTAGTTTTCGTACTAACTCTAAATAATGGAAATATTCATATTGTTTGTTTATAAATCCAGGAAAGTCTTCATTACGAAGTTCATCTCCGGCATCTTGAGCGATAACACTCTACAATCTATAATAATTTAACCAGAAATAATTTTCTCCAGTTAATCTGTATTTTCCAATTTTAAGTCCATTGACACATCTATCCCATTCTATATCCCAGTACTGTTTATGTTTAAAAGTTCCAGGAATTAAACTAGTATATTTACCATTCTTCCGATAATTATCTGCAGCAACTGTAAATAATTTAGGATTAAAATCTAATCCTTCATCTTTAGTAATCGGTCTATATCCAGTTATTTCATAAGATAAAGTAGGGTCGAAGTATTCAATTTTATCCCCAATTCTCACATCCCATTCTCTATTAGGATCGTGAACATAATTGGTTTCATAAACAGGTTTTTTATCCTCCTCCTAAGGAGTTAATTCTGCATATTCAAGCATAGCCTGTAATTCTTCCTATGCTTTTTCTTCTGCTATTTTTTTCTTTTTCTTTTCATCGATTTTCTAAGCTTCGATGACCAGCTCATCAAGAGAACGAGTGGCTTTTTCAGCGGTTTCACGCTTTTTAGCCATTCGCTCTTGAATCTTTTTAATATCATTTAAGTCCATAATTAATCATGCCAACCTGGTTGGGTATCGCCGCGTAAACCTGATATCTCGTCTTGCTCTTCTTTATATTGAGCTTCTAACACTTTTAATGATTCTAGGACTTGTGATAGTTGTTTCATGACATCAAATGTATCCTTCACTTTAAATACTGGCATTCCAGTAGTTTCACTTCTTTCATTATAGTCAATACTTTCCATAAAGACTTGAATCTCATGAAGTTTATTTCTAAACATTTGAATCATTGGCCCAACAGTTGAAGATTTATCTTGAAGTTCCTAATATTTTTTACACGCGGCTTTGAATATAGGATCTTCTAATTCTTCTTTTGTTAGTTTAGAAGCTTCTAAAGCAACTAAATGTCTATTTTCTGGGGTGTCCTTACTTCCAGGAGCACCCCAGTCAATAGCTAAATATATATAAACAAGCTCTCTAAAAGCTTTTAGTCTTTGATTCCCTGTAGGATCTTCTTTACATTTATTTCTTTCATTAGTCCATAAATCTGCAAATTCTTTTACTAAAAGAATCTCTGGCTCGTTTACGACGATTTTATTTTCATTATTGTCGTATGCGAAAAATTTTATCATATTACTTTAAATTTAAATATTGAGCGTAGTTTAAAGACCCGCCTTGTTTTTTAAATATTGTTGGTTGAGACTTCATAAACATTTCGCTATAATTCGGAATGTTCTATCCTCTTACAACACCATTTCCTCCTACGTTGTATGCATACATCGGAGGCTATTTTGTACTTGTAAACGTTTTACCCAAATATCTTCTAAAATCTTCGTCAGTTGAATATAATGCTTGCCTTTCTTCATCGCGGGCTTGAGTAACAGGTAAAACAAATTGTTGTACACTCGGGGTCTTTGCTATAGATCCTAACAAAGGTCTCGATGCTTCTTCTCTTCTTCTTATTCTTTCCTCCTCACTAGGTTTAGCTTCATTCCACACTTTAGCCCCAGCAATTTGATTAGCTAAACGTAAATTTAAAGCAGCTTGCCCTTTATATCCATTAATTTCATCTTCTGTCCATTTTAGTGAACGAAGATAGTCTGCATTATCTTTAACCCACGCTTGTCTCGCTTGTAATGAACGAAGACCCCCAGAGAATAAACCTTGACCAACTATCGGTTCTTCTTTTGGAACATATTCTGTTCTTGCGGCTTCAGATACTAATTGGCCTTGTGGAGTTACTTGCAAATTTCCAACAGATGCTTGTGAAACCCAAGTTTCTCCTTTTGAAAAATCAGGACCAGAATATTCTTTCACATTAGGATCTTGTATAAAACTTCCGTTTCCGTTATATTTATATCCAGATCCTTCAATCAAACCTTGAATTTGTTTTCCGACAGCTGAATTTGCTGCTGCGTTTTGTGTATCATAAACAGACCAAGAATTTCCACCTGGATATCTCATATACATTTTACCGTCAGACCCAACAGCATATTGTACTCCAAATCTTGTCTAACCATTTCTATATGTTATTCCGTTTGGTCCACTTTGTGTACCACGAACAACTTGTTGTGAAGGCTTTTGTGTTTGAGCTTGAGATTGAGTAGCAGGCGTATTTTGTACAGCAGGAGCAACAGCAACACCAGGATACATTGCGTTTAATCTAGCTATATCGTTAGCACTAGTTACTTCATAGCCTTGCCCAGGACGATATAAATTTTGTCTAAACCATTTACCATTGTTTATATAGTATTTATTATGATTATAATCATATGTAATTGGTTTAGAAGGATCTTCAAATTTTGTGATTTTAGTTCCATCTTTAGCAATAGGAACTCCATTACAGTCAACTTCTACAAGTTTACCTCCAACTTTATGTAAAGTGCAAGGGCACGGTTTTCCGCCTTTAGCTTCTTTCTTTATAGGAGCTTCTCCACCTTTTTCCATTTTCTTTCCAAAGCAAGCTTTTTTAACTTTAGCGCGAACTTTACCACCACATTTCATAGCTTCAGGTTGTTCGGCTTGTAATTTTTGAGCAACTTGTTGTATTAACTAAGCTAATTGCTGCGCCTTTTGATCACCTTGCTCTGCTGCCTACATAATTTGATTAATTTGATCATTAGCCTATTGATCACCTTGCATAGCAGCTTGAACTAATGATGCAACTTGATCTTCAATTGATGGTGCTTGTCCACCTTGTTGTAAATATTGAGCGTAATTCATTATTTAAAAATTTTTATATTAAACTTTTTGCAAATCTTTTGTATTAAATACACTTTCCTACACTAATCCATCATTTGTGAACCATCTGCACACAATTCCCTGAAGAACTTTTTCTTTATCTTCTCTATCTTTAAAAGTTAGTTCTTTCTTTCTTAAAACATACATTGTAGGAGAATTAGGAACTTTTGTACATATTACCTAATCTCCTGGAATAAAATAAACTCTCTCTTCCATATTACTTATTAAATCTTTGACTCAGATCATCTCCGAGTAGTGCAACAATATTTTGTTCTGCTGTAATAAAATAATAGTTGCCTTTAAAACAAATAGGTCTCATAGATCTCAAGTCGACAATACAGTCGTCTCCAGCTTGAGCATATTTGCAATCAGGTCCAACTTCTATAATACGTGCAGCAGTTGAATGATATTCTTTTTTGTCTCTATTACCTGTATCCGGATTATCAAATTGACCACCAGTTAATTTTAATCCAGTTTCACTTTCCATTACTTCGTAAGGATTTTCTTCATACAATTCCACCATTACAAATGAGTAAAGTGGAGCAATTTCTCTTTTTAGTTCCATAATCATTAATTCATATAAAAGTTAGACATATTTAAAATAGCTACATCGGCAGTTAGCACTAATGAAGCAGTTGACACAGCATTTTCAAGTACAGTTTTTACAACTAAGAAAGGTTCAATAACTCCAGAATTATACATATCTTCCGAAGTTTTATTTTCAGTTTTTAATATTCGTTGAGGTGCTTTTAACAAATCTAAGAAATCTGCAAAGTCCATATCCATATTTTTCATATTAAATACTTCAGCTAATGCTTTTCCTCCACCTGGCAAAACACCATCAGTCATAGCAGCTTGAGTAGCGTATACAGCATCTTCAACTCTATCATATCTTTCTTTCATTTCAACTTGAGAATAACCACCTACGTAAATAGTAGCAATACCAGAAGTAAAGTTAGCTAACCTTTTTTTATGGAAAGAAAGATCATACTCGTTAAGAGTTCCTTCTGATAAAAGTTCCCGAATATTTTGAACTCTTTCTTTTACTTTGTCAACATCACTATTACAACCTAAAAATGTTGTATTATTTTTTGTAATAATTACTTTCTTGCAACAAGAAGTAGACCCTAATAATGCTCGCATATCTTGAAGCATAATTTCTCTAAAATTGCGATGATTGGGACTAATAACTGTGCAAGATTTAAGTAATTCTAAATTTTGAGACAAGAATACTAAAATTTCTGAATCGAACTCTGGAGCAATCAATAATAAACTTTTCTTTGATCGCACAGCGTTATCAGCTAATTCTACAACTCGATTAACTTCATCCATTTTAGTATCAGAAATGTAAACCATTACATTTTCAAGTTCACAATTTCCTTTAGCGGTATTGATAAAGTAAGGAGAGGAATACCCGTTATCAATTCTGAATCCTTCCGAATAGTCTACCCTGTCTTTCACGTCCTCAGATTCTTCAAAGGTAACAATTCCGTCTTTCCCTACTTTGTCAAACGTTTCCGCAACTAACTTACCAATAACAATGTCGTTGTTTGCAGATACAGTTGCAACTTTAGTTAAATCATCAATTCCAACTGCTTCTTTTTTATTTAATCGTAATTCCTCAATAACTTCTGAAACATATTGTTGTAGTTTTCTAGAAGTTTGTATTGGATCGGTTGTGTCTTTATATTTATTTATAAGTTCGCGCGCGAGTATAGCTGAGGTTGATGTATTATGCGTCACAATATATGAGTCTGTTATATACAATTCATCAGGATTACTTACCTTTATACATTGCATTTCAACATCTTTGCCTGTATCAATAATATCTAATATAGCTTCTCCATATTTATATCCAACTAATTCTGAAATTCTATAAATTGGTCTAGAACCAGAATAGGATCCTGGTGAATTTGATTTTCTTACATTTAACCAGCAATTTGTACTTTTTCCCAAACTTTGAAGAAGCTCTATGATATTATCTTTCAATCGTCTACTTATAGTAGAATATTCAAGCAATCCTTTACTATTTATATGTCCATCTGTTTCTTCTAATCCACGTAGTAATTCTAATCTATCTTCATAAGAAGAATATAAATAACAATCTGGAATAAACTTACTATCACTTTTAGTTCCAAGTAATCCCAATTCTTTAATAATATCACTCGGCTTTTTACCATCTGGAGTATGACCTTGAATTTTAACTCGCAAATAATGTTTCTTATAATTTTTTTGAGTATGTAAATATAATCCATCTGGTAATTTAATTTGATCGAGGATATAATCTTGATCTAGAGCTAAAGATAATTCGATACTTCCTGTTCCGCTTAAACTTCCATCTCCTAGTAACAATCCGAGTAAAAATGGATCTAATAACATTTTTGATTTATCGCTATTAAATTCAACAACTGTTTTTGGAACAAAATATTTATGAATCGTATCGCCGGCTTTACTTGTTTTATACCATCCATCTGCGATAATATCTTTTAGCGGTAATGTTTTCAGTTTTGGTTTAGCAGTCGTTGTTTTATAAAAAGACCATAAATGATCTGCGCAACATTCTACTTCTTTTCCACCTGAAAATTTTACTTTATATAATCGTTTTAATCCTTTTGGATAGACTCCTACTACTGTTTGAGTTGTTTTATCAGTACCGCAAATAGTATCTCCAACTTTTATTTCACCCATCTTTTTCCATCCAGATGGAGTTAAAATGTTTGCCCAAAGCGGTTGTGGTCCATCACCAATATCCTTAGCTGTTTTCTTGCAAATGTTTTGAATAATATCAATTCCCATTGAAACATAAGGATCTGGATCATTTACCATCATTGCTGTATGATACCCGTCTTTAGTAATTTTAATTCCTTCTGCGGTTTTAATCAGAGCGTTTTTCCCTGTCGGCCCATATGTGACTGCTACAGCATCAGCACATAAATTAACACCAGCGATTATTTTTTCTCTACAATCGCTTCCAAATTTTACATTTTCATATTTCATATTACATATATTTTTAGTTAACACTCAATAATAATGTTTATATTATAAATAAAAAATAAGAGCTAAATGTTAGTAAATATTTATACTAGCAGTTAGCTCTTTTGTTTAATTTATACAAAATGTTGATGTATAAATAAGTCAATTACTCAAAATTAATTTTATTACTTTTATTCAGGATTTTCTGTTTGATCTTGAGTAGTTGGAGTTTCATTTTGAATTTCTTCTTCGGTTAAATCTTCATCATCAGATGAATCATCAGACGAATCATCAGATGAATCACTAGAATCTGCTTCATCATCGGGCCAATCTGATTTATAGCCTGGAATTAAAGCTTCTTTTACAGCTTCTTGATAAGATAAATAATCGTCAAATTGATTTTCTAAATTCATTTTAAATATTCTTTTATTGATTCAACATGTAATTTAACAATTCGATTTAAGCCTTTTTCACTTAACATAAATTCGCATTCTTCCTTATTATCATAAAAGAAATTCTCTGTAAGTACACAAGGGCAAGCACATTTATAAATTAGTGTAAAGTTTTTCTCTTTATGCCCACGTAACGGAAATTTTTTATCTTTTCCTTTCTTTAAGCTTTCTGGGAAAATAGTAGGATAAATTTTACACATTAAATTAGCGAATGCATCAGAGTTAGTAGTGCCTACTGTCGTCCATACTTCCCATCCTTTACCTTGCATCCAATTTCCAGATCCAGCGGCATTTCCGTGAAGGGAAATCATTAAACACGATCTATTATTCTCACTTTCTTGTCGTACTATCATGTTTATTTGCTTTGCTCGAGTTGAAAGAGATTGCTCATTTATAGCATTAGTAGTTCTAATACATTTAATTCCTAACTTATCAAGTTCTTCTTTTATTCTCTTTCCTAATTCTCTAGTAAACTTCCATTCAAACAATTGCCTTCCGTCTGGAAGAACTGGGGATCTTTTTCCAGGCTAAGCCTCATAATGTCCTTCGTCTAATAATATTGTTATATTCTTCATAAATTAATTTTTATATTTCCATCCATATCCGAAACATCTGCTTCGTTCTCCATTTATTACTTTTCTAATATTGCAGCCTCTTTTACATCCGAAATTTCTAGCCGCCGCATCACAACTTGGGAATTCAGCGATTATTTCTTTTGTTTCTAAATCTATCTATAATACCGGTCGAGCATTTGCTGGAGTTTTTCCGAACATACCATTATTTGATCCAGCATTTTTAGGATTAGGTTTACCTAAATTTATTTCTCGTAAATGTAATTTTTGCTCTTTAGATAAATGTTTTCCTTTAGAAGGGTGTGGATGAGTTTTCCATATCTTAGACAAAGATTTGGACATATGCTCTCTATAGATAGGATCTTTCCATCTTTTTATTGCAGCTTGCCTATCTAGAAATTTTGACATATCTGTGTGTTTATATCCATGTCTAGTACCATTTTTCTTATTATATAATAAAACTTGTTCACTAACAGATTCTGGATTTTGAATGCAAACTCCTCCTTTAATAAGATTCAAACATTTTTCATCAGATTTCCACAGATCCCCGATAATTAATTCTTCATCTTTATAATTATCCTCAAAAGAATCAGAAAATTTAATAATTTCTTTTATAAAACTTTCATTTACTTTCGGAAAGTACTTTTTAAAATAATTGTTTATTATTTTTCCAGATCCTTTATAAGGGTCTATCATTGGATCTTTCTAAAGTGCTTCTATTAATGTTTCTTTAGTATAATAAACTGGTATCCGAAATTTTCTTTTACCGATATAATACGAATCTTTCAAAGAGCCTTGCAATAGAGTTATTTTGTAAATATAATATACTGCTTCTCTCTTTATATTTTTCATAATTACTTCTTTTCTGTATCAACTTTCTTTTTACGAGAACGTTTCTTCTTAGGTTCTGCTGTTTTTTCAGCGGGAACTTCTACAGGAGTCGAAATTTCAACTACAGGCACTTCTGGTTCTTCAGCAGGAATTCCTTGATCAACTACTACAGGAACTACTTTCTTTTTACGAACACGTTTCTTTTTAGTAGGAACTGATTCAACTTTACAGCATTCGTTTTGATTTAGTCCAACAGCACCAATTGTTGCAGTACTTGTACATTCCCATTTAGAACAAGTGTCAATAGATTCAGAATAGCATGTATCACCATCTCCTTTTAGATTATGATCGGCTACATTAGTAGGCATTGTTGTAAATTCGCTAACATAAGTTGCATCTTTAACATCAAAAGCATGAATTACTTCAGGCTCTTTTAATTCAACTTTATGTTCAACAGGAACTTTCATTTCACACTTGCAAGGATCTTGCTTGCATTTAGGACACACTTGTTTGCGTCCAAATAATTTCTTAAAAAATTTAATTAGTCTTTTCATATTAATTCTTATTATCATTTAAATGTTTATTATGGTCTAAGGTACTCAGACGATTAATTTCATTTTCAAACTCAATAAAGTATTGCTCGTTAGTTTGGCCTCTTACTTCCGCAATTGTAATTAATGCTTCAACCGCTCTTATTTCTCTGTCTAATATTGCTTTAAATACTTTGTCTATCATATAACATAAATTTTAAAATTAGTTGCCCCGGCAGGATTCGAACCCGCACCGCCCCCAACAAAAGGGTATAACAGATTTCGTACTACTTTATATCACTATAACCTTAGATAACCACTAAGTTGTAGTCTGGACTATGTCTCTACCATATTCTTTCGAACGTAGGTCTGTGCTGTATAGTCTCTCGGCATTTAGAGAATATTCTCATTTAGCACGGCGTTTACTGCAATAAGTATCTGTCTGTGAATGACAGTTCGGGCAAAGAAAACGTAAATTTGATAAACGATTATCAGTATGATTTCCATTTATATGATCTAATTGAAGAGCTAATATAGAATCATTCCATTTTCCAGTATTTCCATATATAGCACATTTATATTCAATTAAATTTTCTTTTCTAATTCTATTGTTTAAATGAAAAGAAGATGTGTAAGTGGAATTTTCAACAAAAATTTTATCAGAATCTATTTTCTCTATTTTTCCTCCTCCATTTCGTTTAAATTTACTTGTATCAAGTTTTAATTTATCACACTTTTCTTTTACTTTATCTTGCGATGATCTACCATGAGACATCCCGAGTTTTTTAAGAATAGCGTTAAACGAATTAGATTCATTAAATATTTTTATAAAATCTTCATCAGACGTATCGTCTATTTTACTATATCTTTGCATAGCTATTTACTTATTTAGTTTTTCACCGTTTAGGCACATAATGCAATATAATATTTCTATTATATTGTCCAAATATATAGAGTCTGGCGCCTTCAACCATTCGGCCACAGGGCAATATGAGCCTCTATCAGTAGAGGCTTAGAACTTAGCGTAATCTAATTTTATTGTTGCGAACTTCAATTCTAACATTAGATTCATTTTCCCAAAGATAATCAACTACTTTGTCTAGAACTTCATCATCTAATTCAAGAGTTTCACCTTTCTTTAGACGTTCAGAATAAACTTTAATCATGTCTTGTTCAGAAAGTCCAGGATTAACTCCGTCTTCTTTCTTTAACTCAGAAATAATGTCTTTTAAAAGTTCAATAACTCCAGTGTTATTTTCTTTCTTAGCAAACTTATCAAACTCTTCTGACTCTCCAGATAAATAAAGTCCAATAATACCTTTAACACGATGAACTAAATGTAAGTCTTTTAAGTCTAAATGTAATTGTTTCATTAATGCTTCAAATCCTTCGGTAGCAACTAAATCTTTTTCTTCTACTGTTAAATCGCGCATCAAATCCTTCTCTAGTAGATCAATATCTACCATTCTTTGTTTCATGTCTTCGTATCTCATACTAAACTTATTTTGTTATTAATTGTTTTAACTTTGTAATTGTGTCTATATAAATAATCTAGAACTTCTGATCTAATCTCATCATCTTCTAGTTCTAATTCAGATTTTTCTTTTAAGAAATCAGCATAATGCTTAACAGCCGCATCTTTAATTTGATCGACGACTTCACTTATCATTTCATCGTCATTTATCTGAAAATCTTTCTCATAAATTGTCCCAATTTCTATATCCGGATGTTTTTCTAAATAATCCTTAATTAGAATTTCTGTAGCATTTCTTAAAGCATTATTAATTTCCTAAACGCTTAAATCTTTTGCCCATTTCTTTGCATTTTCTGGAACAGCATCCATTACAGAAACGGTATCTTCTTCGTTAATTTCCTCTCCGAATTCATCAGGAATTTCAGAATCATCTGTAAAATCAAAAGATTCTTCAGCAGGTTCAGCTTGATCAGCGGTAGTTACTCTAATTACTCTTTTCTGAGGTTTAATATTCTGATTAAATTCGCAAATAATTGTACTAAGTAGTTGAGAAACTTTATTATTTATCTTATGAGGAGTTTCCTTGAATAAATTAATATCCGCTTCACTTATAAGACTTTCGTCAATATTTCTGAAATCAAAAATATCAATATCTTTTTCATTGTTAAAATCTTCTTCTGGTCTAGTACACCAATCAGAAATGATTTTCTTTACTTTAAGAAGAACCATTAAATCTTCTTTATCAAATTCTAGAACATCATAGATGAACTCATTTACCGAATGATCTTTTAAATATTCTATTTCTTGTTCATCAAGTTCTCGCATTAAAATTTTTTCTAAGGCTTCGATTTTTTCTAAGACCTCTTTCATTTGTCCCTTTGTCATAATATATTAATTTTTTTTGGTTATGTGTAAATATACACTGTTTTTGCTAAATAAAATGTTAAACTAAAGTTATTTTAAATTACCAAAATCACCATCGATTTAAAACGCATTTTGAGCTAGCTAAGCGTGTTTTTGCATTCAAACGACAGCCGCAACCACATGTATTCTTAGACGAAGGATATGTTTCTACTACATTATCTTTTTCATTCCAACATTTTTTAGAATCACAAACTTCACCTAATCCGGGTTTTATACTATATAATGGGCACTGTTTACAGATTTTGATTCTCTTTTCGTAAAGTTCATTTTCTTTATTTGTTATTTCTTTATAATGCCCTTCTATTATATCTCCAATCTGTCCAAACATATTAAAATTTTTTATAAACCTATAATTTAATATCATGACCGAGTTTATCTCCAATGTCTAAATTATATGAAGCGCCAACTCCCCATGAATCTTTTATATAAACTCCAGCTCCTACTCCAAGTTTTGCTCCTTTAACATTCTAAAAAACTTGATCAAACTTTGGGCCACCTTCTACAAATACAAAAGGGGCAACCAATTTTTTCTACTCAGGAACTATTTGAGTTGTATTATAATAATTATGTATCAAAGATACTCGATCTATTCCAGAAGAAAAACCATGATAATCTATATTTATTTCAGTGGAAGTAGAATCGGTTTTAATTGTGTCTTTGTAAGTTTTGTGTTCTACTGGTAAATCATTTAAATAAACCGTGTCTCCCTTTTCTTTTACATAAAAAGTATCAACAGTTGTTTTATAAACAATTTTTGTTTTCTCTTTTATTTGAATGGAGTCGACAAGAACTGTATCATGAACTGGAACTTTTATTATTTGCGGTTTAGAAGTAGAACTACAACTTGGAACATTAATCATTAACCCTATAAATATACCTATTAAAAATATACTAACGGGTTTCCATATCTTTTTTAATATTTCTTTTCCCTACATTTTTCCATTTCTATTTTAAGTTTAGTAGCTTTTAAATACCATTTTAAAAGTTTTTCAACTTCTTTTTCAAGATATTCAACTTCATAAACTTTTTTAACTTTCATATCCTTTACCCAAACGATTTTAAGTTTTCCAGGTTTTAGTTCGGGTCTGAGTTTCAATAGCATATACATATATAATGATAGTTGTAATTGATAATGAACCCCATTTACATCGTCTAGTTTAGACATAGGATATTTAAGCTTTTTAGCTTGTTTTTTAGCAACATCGAAATATGACTTGAATTTAATTCCATCATCATCACTCTTCCAATCTATTATATCAACTG
>Ga0247610_10006559_pt1 | contig 12089 bp, 10 predicted proteins | sample 174DNAGHGhighgp2_FD_193483 | JGI IMG/M metagenome (GOLD analysis project Ga0247610, IMG submission 193483) | Sheep rumen microbial communities from Palmerston North, Manawatu-Wanganui, New Zealand - 1742 DNA GHGhigh gp2 | ecosystem: Host-associated > Mammals > Digestive system > Stomach > Rumen...
GAATTACGCAAGCATTTCTACATTTTTTTGTTTTTCTCTCTCTAAAACCCCCTCCCCCCCCTCATCCACTCACCCCCTCCTCCCCGCTGTCTCCTCTCCCCCCGTCTCCTCCCCTCCATGGGGAGGTCGGGAGGGGCTTTTCTGGAGGCCGGGAGGGGCTTTTCTGGAGGTCGGGAGGGGCTTTTCTGGATGTCAGGATTGCCAATCCACTAGTATTATATACTTTGTATATAATACCAACGAAATCACACCTTATTTTTAGTGCGTTATAAGTGCGTTATAAGTGCGTAATAAGTGCGTTATAAGTGCGAGATTCGTGGATCCATCAGAGACTTATCAGACTCCCTCACGCCCTTCCCTCCCTTCCTCTGGCATATTCGTATAGAAATGACTCTTTTCGAAAAAAATGCAAAAAAAGTAAAAAAAGGAAAAAAATATTTGCGTATGTCAAAAAAAAGTTGTAATTTTGCGGCGATTTTTATGTGCGTTGCATACGCGCTTATATAATATATAATAACAAGTAAAAATAATAATCTACATAACAAATAACTAATTATGAAAAAACTTTTTCTCTTCTTCTTTGCCTCGTTGCTGAGCATCTCCATGTTCGCACAGAACGATGGTTCTACAAAGGCAAGAGCTATCCCGTATGCTTGGGGTGAGGGTATTAAAGTCACCTCCGAAGCGGGTGTCGGTAAATGGTACGTAGTGGATCTGTACAGCAAATTCGATCCGGCAACCGGTAAATCTACCGCAGGTAATGCAGATGCCAACATCGTAGTTGCTAACCCATTGGCAGAGCAGGCTACCGTTGACGTTACCGCTTATGTAGGCGACAACGAGATGAGCCGTCATTTCTCTTTGGCTCCTGGTGAGTTCAAAACTATGAACATCGGTGCCGGCTTCCTCGTTCGTTCGGGTATCCGGTACGTGTACATGTTCATTGTAATGGACGTAACTATTCCTATTGAGCAAGCTGAGAAGATCGAGGTTGTAGTAGAAGACGCTCCGTCCAACTCTACTCCGTTCGTGCCCATTGATTTCAACTGGGCTAATTTCCCTGCAAAGACTGAAGCAACCGTTATCCCTGCAAACAAGGAGACTTGGGTGAAGATTGATTTCGAGAATCATCAGGTGTTAAATGGTAAAACCTATAAGTTCTATGTAGAGAAGACCAACGCTACTCCTATTACTGTAGCAGCAGGTATTTCGTACGATTGTCCTGCTTCTAGCATTCAGGAGCAATCTCAGGAACTGAAGTCCGCTTCGACCGCTAAGATACTGGACGAAGCTAAGTTGTCCATGATTCCGGGAACGATTTATCTTCGTCTCAAGGCAGCTCAGGAGCTCCGCATTTATGCCGAGGAGGTAGCAATTCCTGCGCCGGAACCGGGGGCTCAACCGATCTTTAATATTCTAAATGGAAATGATGGTCAACCGGCTATCGAAGTGATGCTTGGTCAGACTTATACCCTCGACGCAAATCATCTGGTTTACTCGGTTGATTACGCAACTCTTCAAGCAGATGTGAATCACTATCGTCAGATCGAGGTAACCAACAATGGTACCGAAGAAGTAACGATCGTTGGTAAGGCCTCCAAGACTCCTGATAGCAATGGTGATGTATTCAGCGTAGTATCGAAGACTGTTACTATCCCTGCAGGTCAGACTTATGTGAAGAAGATCGACAAGACCATGCAGAGCGTAGTTGGTGCAGCAGCTGGCGATAAGATTTACGCACAGGGTCCGGAGCTCCCGAATGTAACTTTCAAGTTGACCGAACAACCCAATGATCCGGAGTACTGCCACGATGCTACCGCATTCGTTTGGAATAATTGGAACAATCAATCCGCGAATAGCTATAAATGGTATTCCGTGAATATTACTGCTGCTAAATCAGCAAAGGCTGACATCGTGCTCACGATGGAGACTGTTGATGGTTCAGAGGCAAATATCACCGTAGATGTCGCAGCTGCTTGTGCGCTGGGTGAGCCTTCGCAAAGCTACTCTGGTAAATCCACGAGTACGACGAAAACACTTACCTATTCGCTCTACAAGGATAAACAGAGTGATGAGATGTACGTACGTGTACGCACGGATAAAAACATTAAGGTGAAAGCCGAATTGCTGACTACCAAGACTTGGAATGGTTCTACATGGTCGGGTGATGGTAATGCGCCTACTTTGGAAGAATCTGCTCGTATCGAGGGCAACTTGACTATCGCTAATGGTCAAACCATTAAAGCACTGGGTATCACCCTCGCTGGTGGCAAGATTACCATTGAGAATGGCGGTAAGCTGATTGTTGGCAAAGAAGGCGTCAAAGGTTCTCAGACTGTTGATCAAATCACCATCAAGAAAGGCGGTATCATTCTCATCGATCCGGCTGCTACTTCTAACAACCAACCTTTCGTAACGGTTGAGAATACGCTCAAACTGGGTGTTCAGAATGTTGCTGGCGCTACTCTTCCTGAATGGCACAACTTCATCGCCCTGCCGATTGAAAACCGTGAAGCAAGTTTTGCTGCTCCTCTGTACTATGCTCACTGGGATCGCATGGATGGTTGGATCGCTAATGATGGCTTCCGCCACGCGTTCGTGGGATACAATGTATTTGCTGTAAATGGTTCATACTACCAAGATCCTGCTCTGGAACAACCAGTTAGCTATAAGGGTCAGTTGGCTTCGAACAAGAATGTTACCCTCAGTCTGCCGCAAAATGGTTGGTATGCGTTCGGTAACTCTTGGACCGCTCCTCTTCCTTTGAGCAGCATCTATAGTCAATTAAGTGGTTCCGGCGACGATGCAGCTGTACATTTCTATGTAGATGCTCCGAATGATTACGCAGGTATAGGTACTATCCTGGATAACTATTACATCCCGGCTACAGAAGAAATCGCAAGCAACCTCGGTATCTCTAATATCAAGCCGATGCAAGGTTTCTTCCTCCATACGGAAACTTCCAAATCGGTAACATTGGATTACAATGCGCTCTATAATCACCATAAATCTGCTGCTCCGAAACGTGCAGAAGACAATCGCAATATGGTGGCTGCCGTATTGAGCAATGGAGTAGCAAGCGACTTCGTTTACATGATCGAGGGTGAGGCGGGTAACGCAAGCAAGATGATTGGTGACAAGATCGCTATCTACGCAGAAAACGGTTTGGCGCAGATTGCAAATGATAACCTCATCGGTACAATCCTGACTATCAAAACCACAGAGCAGACCGAATATTCGCTCCATTTCGCATGGCTGAAGGGCGAGATCATGTATCTCAAAGACCTCGTAAATGGCAACATCATCGCCATGACTGAGAACACCCGTTACACCTTCACTGCTGAACCGAATACAATCAGCGAGCGTTTCCAGGTTATCGGTCGTAACGACGCTCCGACGGCAATCGAGAATAATGCAGCTATCGACGGCGCTAACAAACGCATCGAGAATGGCAAGATTGTGATCATCAAGAATGGTGTGAAATATGACGTACTTGGTGCGCAACTCTAATTAACATGTATCACCCTATTAATAATTTCGCAATATGAAAAAGAATTATAATATCCCCGCAACCGAAGTTGTTGCATTAGAAAGCGGAATGGTAATGCAGACTACTCCTGCAAGCCCGGGACAGAATCCCTCAAACCCGAATGGAGCTCAACAAGGTGGAAGTGAGATCCCCTAACAAATAATTATTTATTGGTACTCAATAGTAACTGCACTCGACCGAGTGCAGTTACTATTATGACGAAACTATGCGCAAATACCTTTTATATATTTTATATATTATATTGTTCGCCCACGCCTGTACGTACACGTACGCGCAGTCGTTCTGTAATCTTGTACGCGCAGTCGGTACGTCCTATACCGATACAATCCCTTCGCCGGGTACCTATTATTACTCGGCTTATACAGAAAGTCTGCCGGTGGATATATATTTCATCTCTGCAGATACTTCTTGTGCCAACCCGCCGGAGTTTTGGTTTGACTTAACCTGTACGCCCGGCGTGTATGACGACCCGAATATTCGGGAAATCATTCAGGATACCGCTAAATATGGCATTTCCGTTCCACTTAGGCTTTATTGTGAGACTTCGTGGGTCGATACCTTAAATGCTTATGTGCATCATCTTAAAATGAGCAAATCTTATCGCAATAGGCTCAAGTTGGTTGGCGTTGATTACAATGTCCCCGCTTACGTCAAAGTTGTTACATATTGTGCCGGCATCGCTAATATTGAACAGGATACTACCAGCATGGCTTGCTATAATGATGCAAGGCATGTCCGCATCTCGGATACCACGCGTGTTATGGCAAATGACTCACTCAATACCTATGTCTTTCCGTACAAAGATTGGATGGCTCAGGCCGATAGCGTGGCGATCGGTTGGGATGGTAACGAACCCGTTCGTGTATGGATTGAAGGAAATGAATGTGATTTTATCACAGATGTGCTCCATGCTTGGGACTATTACGATATTCCCGCTCACGGAGAATACCATCTTTCGCGCGAAGCTATGGAAAATGCGCTAAGAGGCGGTACGCAAGACACTACCGGATTCTTCTATGCAAAGATCTTTTCTGCCGATGAGGGATATCTGTCCACTCGTCCTTTAGTGCCTGAAACACAAGGCGCCACCTTACTGCATTTCGATAGTGTGCATCACGTCGCTGCCGGCGAAAACAACTTTTTCTGTTTCCCCCTTAGTTGGGAAAGCGTGAAATGGGAAGCTCAGACCCGAAAGAAAGTCACTCTCTATCTGCATACTTCGCCGGAACAAGCCCCGGTTGATAGTTTCTCTTTTGATTTAGAGAATGACGCGCGACGCGTACTCTTTTGGTCCAAACCCGAGATGGCACTCATCAAACCGCACGCGGTCGGGCAATTGCTCTTTGTCCGTTTCAGTAGTTCGTCGAATTTTGAGTTCTCTCCTTTGTCCTTGTCGGATTTGTCTCCGTGTGCTAATAAATCCACAAGAATGCGTTCTGGAGTAACTTATGCTTGCTCCAAAAATCATATATTCAGTTTGTATTATTCAGATTGGGAAGGATACCCGATGGACATTCAATGGGTGGCTCCTTCTGCTACGGAACTACAGAATATCTTCATCGCCGATACATGCGAGTTCCAACTTAGATGGAATGTTGCTTCCACTAAACGGCGTTGCGTTTATTACCAACAAACTCCTCGCGGAGGACTTTCATGGACCGTGGATAGTGCAACTATAGCCGGTTGGAAAGACCGCGTCACACCGGAAGGATATTTCTATCTGCGAATGACAGCTGGGGGAACCATTACCCTTACCAATAACAAACCCGAGGAAGAAGAACCCGAGGATAAGCCCGTTGATGACACTCCAACTGGCTCGTATATCCTCAATCACGAGATAGATTGTACAAAAATCTTCCATAACGGTCAAATCATCATCCTTCGCGCTGGAAAGGCCTATACAATCACGGGCCAAACCATAAAAATGGAGTAATTTTGCACTTTTTTTGAAGAAAAATTTGCATATCTCAAAAAAAAGCAGTAACTTTGCACGCTTTTTTCGCTGTGTATATGTGTATGCACGAGAAAAATAGCCGCTTGCGCTTTTTTTCGCGCTATGCGCGTAAATTACATCTAGTGTCTCTAGTACATCTAATGCTTCTAGAACATCTAGCAACATTATTAACAATTTAAATTAAACAATTTACTACAATGGTAAATCATTATGAAACAGCCTTCGTTCTGACTCCCGTTTTGTCTGAGCCGCAGACAAAGGAGGCTGTAGAGAAATTCGAGAATCTTCTCACACAGAATGGCGGTACCATCCTGAACCGTGAGGAGTGGGGCTTGAAGCAACTCGCTTACCCTATCCAAGGTAAAAATTCAGGTTTCTATTTCATCCTTCAGTTTGACGTAGAACCTGCTGTTATCGCTACCCTCGAGACCGAGTTCCGTCGTGACGAGCGTGTAATTCGCTTCCTGACTACGCGTCTTGACAAGTACGCATTCGAGTACGCTGAAAAGCGTCGTAACAAAGGTAAAGTTCAACCTAAAGCAGAAGAGGAGGCTTAATTATGGCACAGAATGACGAAATCCGCTATCTGACTCCGCAAGGTTCGGATCAGAAGAAGAAAAAGTACTGCCGCTTCAAAAAATCTGGCATTAAGTACATCGATTACAAAGATCCTGAGTTCCTCAAGAAGTTCCTCAACGAGCAAGGCAAAATCCTGCCACGCCGTATTACCGGTACTTCCCTTAAGTTCCAACGCAAAGTTGCTCAGGCCGTTAAGAAAGCACGCCACTTGGCTCTGCTCCCTTACGTAACCGATATGATGAAGTAATTGTTTAACCGACTAATTGAAAGGAAATAAGTATGGAAGTAATTCTGATTCAAGACCTTGCAAACCTCGGTTTCAAGAATGACATCGTAAAAGTTCGTGACGGATATGGACGTAACTACCTTCTCCCCCAGAAGATAGCTATCATCGCTAACGAGTCCAATCGCAAACAACTTGCTGAGAACCTCAAACAACAAGCTCACAAAGCAGCTAAAATCCTCGCTGACGCTCAGGCGCTCGAGGCTAAACTCGCTGAGACCGTAATCGAGGTAAAAGTGAAAGCTAACGAGGATGGTAAGATCTTCGGTACCGTTACTACCCAAAACATCTCTGACGCTCTCAAAGCTAACGAGATTCTGATCGACAAGAAAGTGATCAACATCGCTGAACCGATCAAACAAGTGGGTGAGTATACCGCACAGGCTCGTCTCCATCGTGAGGTAAAAGCAGACATCAAACTGAATGTAGTCGCTGCTGAGTAATTAACAAGAGTATTAACTTATGAAGGTTCGTGCAAGTCGAACGAAAGTTTACTTTCAAGGTTCGACACAGCCGAAACTACAGAAAAATCGCAGATTTTTATGAAAAAAGGAATTCATCCCGAGAACTACCGCGTCGTAGTTTTCAAAGATATGTCTGACGGTACTCAGTTCTTCAGCCGCTCTACAGCTGCTACTAAGGACACTATCGAAATCGACGGCGTTCAGTATCCCCTGATCAAGCTTGAGATCTCGAATACGAGTCACCCGTTCTATACCGGCAAGTCCAAACTCGTGGACACCGCTGGTCGTGTGGACAAATTTATGTCTCGCTACGGTAATCGTACACGCAAGTAATTTCTTGTGGTCACAAGGGGCGAGCCTGGCTTGCCCCTTGTTCTTTTAATTCATCTCAATATCTCAATATCTCGATATCTCGATATTTCTATATCTCGGAAAAACGATAAATCCTATGAAAAACACATCTCTCTGGCGCGCTCTCGGACGCAATTTTCTAATCTCGATCATCCTCTTCGGAGCCTTATTAGGTTTCCTATGGCTCGCAGAATATATCTCCTCCCTTGTGGGTACACCGGGTGGGGTTTCTCTCCTTAAATGGTCAGACCCGGCTTGGGTGATTGGTATTCCGGCTTCCATCATCGGCGTCGCATACATCCTGACCGTGCGAGACCCACACAACTATACCGGTTTCTTTGCCGGACTTCTAATGTCTATACTCCTTGGCGTGCAGTTCACGCTTCAAGGTCAATACGATAGTGCTTTCCTCTTTTTCTTCGTCTTTATACCCTTCCAGATGATGTCTATCTATAAATGGAGTCGCAATAAAAAGGATGGCGGAGCTTCATTCGAACCGAAATTTCTGGACACTCCTCGCTTGATCTTATCCGTCGCAATGCTCATTTTCATCACGGCAGGAGATCTTATAATTATGAACTATATCAATCATGGTTCCTTAACTCCCTCCCTTGAGGGGAGGGTCTGGGTGGGGTTACTCCTCAACGGTTTACTCATCTCCTCTTCCTTCCTCGCGAACTATTGGCTCATCTATCGCAAAACAGATTCCTGGATCTATTGGCTCATCTATAGCATCGCTGGTATCGGATTGTTTATTATCCTTGGAAATGCCTTCTCTATTGTACTCTTTACCTTCTTCCTCGTCATCAATTCGATGGCGGGTATTGCTTGGATCAAGGCTACCAAGCCAGAGAACTATGGCTGGCTGAGCATCTTTCTAAAAAATTAATTACGTAATCCCGTAATTACGTTATTACGAAATCTTGAATATAAGCAAATATGAAAATAAGAAAAGCTGATACAATTCTGAAAGTCGCAGAACCCGCGCTCCTTATGGATTTCCTCCTTGCTAAAATGGGAGGAATGGCGCGTTCCTCCGTCAAACAACTCCTTGGACAGCGTCGCGTTAAAGTGGGTAACGCTATTCAGACACGCCATGATTTTGCCCTCAAATCAGGAGATGTTGTTACCGTCACTTCCGGTCGAGGAAATAGTCAACTCAATCATCCTAAACTGAAAATCGTTTATGAGGATGACGATCTCATCGTCGTAAATAAGCAACCCGGGTTGCTTACCGTTGCCGCTACTCCCGGTTCTTCGGAGACAACCGCTTTCTCAATCCTCCGCGCGTATGTCAAACGGCAGAACGCTCGGGCAGGTATATACGTCGTGCATCGTCTGGATCGCGAAACATCAGGACTCCTCGTCTTCGCTCGTTCCGAAGAACTGCAGCATTACATGCGTGAATACTGGCGTGAACTCGTTACCGAGCGTACCTATATAGCCCTCGCCGAAGGCGTTCTCGAACCCCGTGAAGGCAAAATAACCACTTGGCTTACCGAGGATAAACGCAATGCCGTCGTTTATTCCTCACCCGTCGATGATGGAGGCGACATCGCTATCACCAATTATAAGGTACTCAAAACTTCCAACTATGGAACTTCGCTCAACTCTCAACTCTCAACTATCAACTATCAATTAGTCGAACTCCACCTTGAGACTGGTCGTACGAACCAGATCCGTGTACACCTCGCCTCCAAAGGCTGTCCCGTTGTGGGAGACCGTAAGTATGGTCATGGCAACGAATACTCGCCCATAGATCGCCTCTGTCTCCATGCGAAAGTCCTCGCCTTTATTCATCCTGTTACAGAGAAAATCGTCCGCTTTGAATCACCGGTACCCAAGGAGTTTAATCGTCCTTTTATAGCTAAAACCGTCTAAATAACAATACGTATGAGACGTCTCTTTTATCTACTTCCGCTTTTGGCTCTATTCCTCATCTCGTGTGATAAACAGCAGAGTATTGTCTCCCCGGATGGAACCATCCTCGTGCAGTTTCGTACCGATGGAGCCGGCTGCCCGCAATATAGCGTCCTGCAAGATGGAAAAATGGTAATCAACTGGTCCTCTATGGGCTTTTTAACAGACGATCCAATACAAAAATTATCGTCTAACTTCCAACTCCTGGATGCTTCTACTCGCTCCTTCTCCGATTCATGGGAAACAGTCTGGGGCGAAGAGCGTACCATCGTGGATAATCATAACGAACTGGAAGTTCAACTCCAACACGCATCCGGCCTGCGGATGAATATCCTCTTTCGAGCCTTTAACGACGGTTTTGCCTTTCGGTATGTATTCCCGGATAATCAAGACCTCACTATCATTGACGAATGTACCGATTACCGTTTCGTCGCCGATCATGAGGCATGGTCAATTCCTTGGCGGACGGAGTATTATGAAGGCTTATGGACCAAAGCTCCGCTTTCGGCAAAAACGGATACTCTCAGCTCGCCTCTGACGCTGGAATTAGCGAATGGCGGCTTCGCTTTCATGCATGAAGCAGCCCTGACTGACTTTCCTGCGCAGAATTTTTACACCTCGGAGAACGGAACGATCCGTACCTATCTCACCCCTTGGCTGGATAGTACGGCGCATCCCTTACCTGTTAAAGCGTATGTGTCAGCTCCGTTTGCTACCCCGTGGCGATTTGTCATTCTTGCCCATGATCTGCCGCAAATGACTGCAAGCCGCATCATGCTTAACCTCAACGAACCTTGCGCCATCGAGGACACATCATGGATCAAACCGATGAAATTTATAGGTATTTGGTGGGGCATGCACATGAAATCCATGACTTGGGAGCAAGGCCCGATTCACGGTGCTACGACGGCCAATATGGAACGATACCTGCGTTTCGCGCATGACCATCATATACAAGCTGTCCTTGCCGAAGGCTGGAATAAAGGTTGGGAGGATTGGCAACATTTCTCCTTTACAGAGCCCTATGATGATTGGGATATGGATTACCTTAGCACCCTCGCTGACGAATTAGACGTGCAAATCATTGGACATAATGAAACAGGAGGAAATGCCGCTGATTACGAAAACCAACTCATGGATGCCTATGAGTACCATCAGGCGCATGGGATCCATGCTATCAAAACAGGCTATGTTTCTCCGATCATCCGCACGGTGGACGGATTACAATGGAATAAAGGGCAATCAGGTGTACGCCATTACCGTAAGATCATTGAAACCGCTGCCCGGTACCATATTGCTATTGATAACCACGAACCTGTGATGCCGACTGGGTTGTGCCGTACATGGCCCAATCTCCTTACTCAGGAAGGTGTTCGCGGACAAGAATGGAATGCCTGGAGTGCAGACGGTGGTAATCCCTGCAATCATGTTACGATCCTTCCTTTCACACGAGTCATGGCAGGTTCTGTTGATTATACGCCGGGCGTATTTGCTTTCGAGAACCCCGTTATGCCGCAGACACGCGTTCACGCAACCCTCATGAACCAACTTGGGCTCTTCGTCTGTATCTATAGCCCGCTCCAAATGGCTTGCGATCTGCCGGAGAACTATATGAACCATCCCGATGCGTTCCGTTTTATCGAGGATGTACCCTGTGATTGGGAACGCTCCCTGCTCGTGGATGGGGAAATAGGCGAGTTCTGCATCTTTGCCCGCCAGGAACGTGGCTCGGACAATTGGTATATAGGAGGCGTCAATGCCGATGAACCACGCGATGTGACCATTCCTCTTTCCATGCTTTCTGGCAATCGATCCTATGGGGCTACCATCTATCGGGATGGTGAAGATGCAGATTGGCAAATGAATCCTTATGAGTACGAGATAGAGGAGCTGACAGTTACATCCAAAGATGTTTTGCATCTACGCATGGCATCCGGAGGCGGATTGGCTGTGCAACTCAAACCTCTGGATTTATAATCCCAAATGAATTCGGAAACGCATCCCCCATTGAATATCGGGCGATAAACTCCATACGGAATAAAGATCGCATACACGAAGTATATTTCCGATGCCAACTCCTATCTCCGCATACAAATTATGCGGAGATTGTTGTTTGCTGCCCTCTGACTTCTGAATGCTGACGGCTGAATGCTGACTCCCCAAATACCCGTAAGCTACTTTCGCTTCTACTAATTCGCGAAGGTGTAACCATCGGATCCCCGGTATAAGATTGAATAATATACCCTGACCGTTCCATTCTGTTTGAAGCGTAACGTATTTGTCTGCTTGTAATTGCTTGCCATGCAGGAGTGTGAAACGATAAGGATCATAGGCATAACCCTGATTGCCGTTAGCTTGCCAAAGCATCGTATTAGGAACATGACCGAAGATAGCACCGCCTTGTAATGCGTAACTCAATGTACCTCCCATCCCTAAATGAGCGTGTTGGGTCAGCATGACTCGTAGATGCACATAGAGGGCACTCTGTGGATGACTACTACCTGCCCAATGACCCGTTTCTGCGCCTATATACAATACCGGGTATCGGGTGGAATAGGCGTACCTGCGCATAAAATATCCGTCATACTTGCGCTCATCCCAACTCAGACGCGCAATAAGCGATAACGATTGATAGCTGATAATGGATTGCGGACGGCTGATATCTTCCGGCTGCCAGCCCGCACGTACATAAGCATGCGTCTCTAAATGCGGACTCCAGTCGGCGAACCAATGTAGTTGTAACTGTCTTTGCCGCATTGCGGTATTGACGCATAGCGAATCCCTATGCAATGCCTCAAAAGCGTACGCGGTGAAATCAAAATTGCGCCAACCCATTGAGTTCTCTCGTAACAACCTGCCAAAATCATCTACCTCAGACCATACGTATCGGTCGTTATACTCCAACTGCAATGTGTTTTTCCGTATAGTGGGCAGATTCACGGAGATACGTCCCATTCCTTTCGGACTGCGATCTTTGAATCCATAACC
>Ga0247610_10006560_pt1 | contig 12089 bp, 10 predicted proteins | sample 174DNAGHGhighgp2_FD_193483 | JGI IMG/M metagenome (GOLD analysis project Ga0247610, IMG submission 193483) | Sheep rumen microbial communities from Palmerston North, Manawatu-Wanganui, New Zealand - 1742 DNA GHGhigh gp2 | ecosystem: Host-associated > Mammals > Digestive system > Stomach > Rumen...
TCGGGTAGGCGTAGCGCCGGTATATTCGGGGATAGCACCATAATCGACTTTGGTCGTCTGGAGTACCTTACCATCATAATTCTTGAAGGTAATGACATACTGCCGCGCGACGAGTTTGAAGATCGGTGTATAAGAGGCATTACAGGTAGCAGGAACGATCTCCGGACTCCAGCCTACGAAGGTATAGTAATGCCCCGCATCGCCCATCTTAGTAGGCGTATAGCGGCAAACAGGGGTCTCACCGTATTCGACGGTTACCTGCTCCAGGATCGTGATACCATCGTCATGGAGGAAGGTGATGGTAAAGGTCTTGGACGAGGGATCAACAGGTGTTGCTTCGAAGACTGCCTTATAGGCAGCATCGCCGTTTACAGGCACGATGGAGGGCGTCCAGCCGATGAAGGTATAGGTGAATTCCTCGGTGCTCTCCTTATATATATCCGCGTGCGAGGGCGTGATACCATATTCAAGCGTCTCATGCTCGATTTCGGAGCCATCCTCATTGAGCCAAGTAATAGTATAACTGTTCTTGGTAGCGCTAAATGTAGCTTGGTACGAAGCGTTGGCCTCTACACTTACGATAGCCGGAGTCCAGCCAGTGAAGGTATAAGTCCATTCGGCGGTGTTCTCTTTGCTGAGATCCTCATGCTGCGGCGTGACACCATATTCAAGCGTCTCATGACTTAGTTCAGAACCATCTTCGTTAAGCCAGGTGATGGTATAGCTGTTCTTGGTAGCGCTAAATGTTGCCTTATACGAAGCATCACCCTTAACACTTTCTATAGTTGGAGCCCAACCTGTGAAAGTATAAGTCCATTCGGCTGTATTCTCCTTACTGAGGTCCTCGTGTTGCGGGGTTTCGCCATACGCCAGTACATCACTACCAATTTCTTTTCCCTCGTCATCCTTCCATGTGATAGTGTATTTGTTCTTTGTTGCATTATAGGTAGCTGTGTAGGATGCGTTACCCGTAACAGCAACAGGATCGTGATCCCAGCCTGAGAAGGTATATGTCCACTCCGCGGTGTTCTCTTTTGTGGGATCTTCATGTGTCGGAACTACGCCATAGGCTACGGTAGTCTGGTCAATGAGCGTGTTATCATCGTTGAACCAAGAAATGGTATATTCATTGGTAGTGGTGGAGAAGGTAGCAGTATATGTCTCCTCACCAGCAACCTCTACAATCTCTTTGTCCCAACCCGCGAAAGCATAATGGTACTCATCATCTTCGGGTTTAGCAGGGATGGCGCCTTCGTACACGGGCTTCACACCATATTCTACATTAGTACTTTGCAGTACCTCACCATTGTAGTTAAGGAACTTGATGATATAACTATTCTTTGTAGCGTTAAAGACTGCTTTGTAAGACGCGTCTCCCTTAACACTTTCTATTGCTGGAGTCCAGCCTGCGAAGGTATATGTCCATTCAGCCGTGTTCTCTTTGGTAGGAGCGACGTGTTGCGGCGTAGCACCGTATTCTAATGTCTCATGCTCTATCTCGTCGCCATCTTCATTAAGCCAGGTGATCGTGTAACTATTCTTCGTTGCAGTAAAGACAGCCGTGTATGAAGCGGCACCTGTAACAGCAACAGGATCGTGATCCCAACCAGAGAAGGTATAGGTGAACTCAGCGGTGTTCTCTTTTGTGGGATCTTCATGAGTAGGAACTACGCCATAGGCTACGGTAGTCTGGTCAATGAGCGTGTTATCGTCATTGAACCAAGAAATAGTATATTCATTGGTGGTCTCTGTATAGGTGGCTGTATATGTCGCATCTTTAGTTACGACGGTAACAACAGGATCCCAGCCTGCGAAAGCATAGTGGTTCTCGTCATCAGCAGGCTTTGTGGGTACTTCGCCCGTATAGGAAGGCGTTGCTCCGTAGTTCCATGATGAACTTTGGAGTTCTTCGCCATCATAGTTAACGAACTTGACGGTATATTGATTCGTCGTGCTGCTGTAGGTTGCCTTGTATGTCGCTTCGCCTGTAACGGCCACAATCTCTTTATCCCATCCTGCGAAGGTATAGGTATATTGCTCGTCGGCATCTTTGTGAGGCATTTCGCCATTATAAGTAGGCATAGTGCCATACTCTACCTCGCTGCTTTGGAGTTCAGAGTCATCATCGTTGAGCCACTTAATGGTATATTTGTTGACCGTACTGCTATACTTTGCTGTATAGGTCTGCGCACCTTCTACGGCAGTAATCTCCGGATCCCAACCGTTGAATGAGTAGGTATATTGCGCCGTGGCTTCTTTACTGGGTTGTGCGCCGCTAAAGGCAGGCTTCTCTCCATATTCAACCTCACCGCTCTGCAATTCTGCACCGCCTTCGTCTTGGAAGACAACGGTGTACGAGTTCTTCGTTGCGGTATAAGTCGCTTTGTAGGAAGCATTACCTGTTACAGCAACAGGCTCATGATCCCAACCGGAGAAGGTATATGTCCACTCCGCGGTGTTCTCTTTTGTGGGATCTTCATGGGTAGGAACAATGCCGTACGCTACGGTCGTTTGATCAATAATTGTATTGTCGTCGTTGAACCAAGAAATGGTATATTCATTAGTGGTAGGGGAGAAGGTAGCTGTGTATGTCTCTTCGCCTTCTACTTCAACGATTTCCTTATCCCAGCCGTCAAAAGCATAGTGGAACTCATCATCTTCGGGTTTAGCAGGGATGGCGCCTTCGTACACGGGCTTCACACCATATTCTACATTAGTACTTTGCAGTACCTCACCATTGTAGTTAAGGAACTTGATAGTGTAACTGTTCTTGGTAGCACTAAATGTCGCTTTGTACGAAGCGTCTCCCTTAACACTTTCTATTGCTGGAGTCCAGCCTGCGAAGGTATATGTCCATTCAGCCGTGTTCTCTTTGGTAGGAGCGACGTGTTGCGGCGTAGCACTGTATTCTAATGTCTCATGCTCTATCTCGTCGCCATCTTCATTAAGCCAGGTGATCGTGTAACTATTCTTTGTTGCATTATAGGTAGCTGTATATGAGGCGTTACCTGTTACAGCAACAGGTTCATGATCCCATCCAGCGAAGGTATATGTCCATTCGGCAGTATTCTCTTTGGTCGGATCTTCATGAGTAGGTACTACGCCATAAGCTACTGTCGTTTGGTCGATAATTGTGTTGTCATCGTTGAACCAAGAAATGGTATATTCATTGGTAGTAGTGGAGAATGTGGCAGTATATGTTTCTTCTCCAGCAACCTCTATGATCTCTTTATCCCAACCCGCAAAAGCGTAACGGTACTGATCATCGGGATCTTTAGTGGGGATACTACCTCCATAAACAGGCATTTCGCCAAAGGCGACTTCGGTACTTTGGAGAACCTCGTTGCCGTTCTTGAAGGTAATGGTGTACTTGTTAACCGTGCTTTTAAACTGCGCAGTATAGGATGCGTTGCCAGTAACGGCAGTAATCGTCGGACTCCAACCGGTAAATGTATAGGTATATTGCGCCGTATTGTCTTTGGAGACATCAGCATGTTCTGGTAGCTCTCCATAAGTTACTTCAGTCTGGTCTATAATAGTAGAACCATCTTCGTTAAGCCATGTGATGGTGTACTTGTTCTTCGTTTCCGTGTAGGTGGCGATATAAGTTGCCTCGCTCGTTACAGGTACGATGGAGGGCGTCCAGCCAGCAAAGGAGTACGCATATTCGACGGTAGATGGTTTGGTGGGCGTAGCACCGTTATATACCGGCATCTGCCCGTCTTTCAACGTTTGGTATTCTAATCCCTTACCATCATAATTCATAAAACCGACTGTATAGAAATGCGGATCGCAGTTGTAGAAATAATAATTATCTGTATATGATTGTAATACCCCATTATTCCACTTTCCTGTTATTTCGCGCAATATTTTATTAGCATCCTTATCATCATATGTGATTTCGCTTTGAGAAGCCTGTACCCATTGATTAGAGAGCCAATAGTATTCCCAAACAGATACTTCTCTACCTTGAGAATCATAGGCATAGGTACTTCTTTGATCGTTTATCCAAGTATTGCTTTCGTTTGTGTATATAATCCTTTCAACAGTACGACCTTGACTATCTCGAATATATTCCGTTTTCATTTTGCTTACCCAATCATCAATTCTCCATCCAAAAGAGATATCATATGCTAAGTCCCCGTTTTCATAATAACCATAATCAGTTCTAGTTATTCCATACCAATCACTACCTACCCAAGTGTATTGAGCTTGCATTGTTGGGTGACTAGTATCATCATAAGAATCATTATATGCACTTTCGTACTTGTATAAGCCAATCCATCTATCATTCCTCCAATCAAATCCTTGATTGAGGATCTCGCGACCTTTTGAATCGTAGTTTTTCTCCGAACGGCTTTTTTCTACCCATTCTCTTTTCCATTGATACTGCACGTAGGATAAAAACTTTTCTTCATTATTATACGTAAAATATGTGTAAACGATTTTCTGTTTCCCTGTCCATTTTTTCTCTGTTCCTGTATAAGTTTCAATGAGAAGAGGATTTCCAAACTCTGTATATCGATATGTGCCTCTGCTGATATATGTCGCTATCCATTCAGTACCATTCCATGTAGCAGTTACAGCTAAGGTGTCATTGTCATGAGAGTCATAACCGTGAGTTTGGAGCGCATAATATTCCCATGCCGCATTGACATATTTGAACGTTGTATCGCCAACAAGTCTTCCTTTGATATCATATACTACTAAGCGGTGGGCTGCATATCCCCAATCACCTGCTGTCGCATCCCATGTGTATCCCCATTCCTCAGAAACCTTATTCTCACTTATATACGTAGTGGCTGTTTTATAGCCCGTACCAACCCAAGCGCTACCGTCCCATGTATAATTGGTTTCTGAGTATTCTGTGTTACCTTCTATATAACCGGCTTCGTTCTTGGTGTCTTTAACCCATATATTTTCGGTCCATTTATATTTGATGGTGATAACAATCTCTTTTGCACTGTTGAAGGTATATTCTTCTTTCTGCGTGCCGGTCAGTACGCCTTTGCTACCTGCGTAGTTTTCGATGGAGTTCTTATTTCCTGCGGCATCGTAGCCTGACTTCTCACGCAAAGTAACAGACCAATCATTATTATACCATTCGTAGGTCTCGTATAAAGTTTGTCTGCCGGAGGTGTAGCCCCATACTTCTTTCTCGATACCTATCCAATCATCATTTTGTCCTTCATATTTCTCATACAAGGTCTGCTGACTGCCGCTATATGCCCATACTTCTCTTGCGGATTTGACATACGCGCCGTTCTCCCAGAGATATTTCTCATAGGAGGTCGTTTTGCCGGCAGTATAGCCCCAGGTTTCTTTGGAGAAATCCACCCAATCTTGAGCATTAGCATCCCATGCATAGATAATCGTTTGCGTCGGCTTGCCGCCCTCTACGGTGTTTTCTTCTTTCTTGGTTCCGGTCCAAACTCCTTCTAGGCGTTCGTAGTTCTCAATAGTGGTGGTATTGCCGTTATAGGTGGTGTTCTCCTGCATCATGACTGTCCAATCGCTTCCGCTCCATTCGCATTTCTCATGCTTGGTCTGTTTGCCGGAAGGACCATTGAACTCCCAGGTTTCTCTATTGCCATTGACCCAATTGCCATTCTCCCATGCAAAAGTCAGGATCTGTGTCTTCTTGCCTCCCGAATAGGTGGTTAACTCTTTCTTCGTACCGGTCGGCACGCCGTTGGTGTAAGTATAGTTCTCGATGCGGACGATGTTAGCGCCCGAATATTCGGTTTCTTCTTTGAGTGTTATGGACCAATTGTTATTGAGCCATTCGTATTTTTCATGGAGAGTTAACTGCCCGGAAGGACCGCCGTATAGCCATGTTTCATTTGAAGAACCTATCCACATACCATTTGACCATGCATAAATAATCGTCTGCTTTGGTTTGTTGTTCTCGTAGGTATATTCCTCTTTGCGGGTTCCGGTGGTTACTCCGTTCGCGTAGGTGTAGTTTTCAATACGGGTGATATTATTACCTTCATACTCAGTCTCTTCCTTTATGGTCTTTGACCAGTTGTTATTCGCCCAGCCGAATTTTTCGTACAGCGTCAATTGACCGGCAGGACCGCCATAGACCCAGGTCTCTTTTGTGTTTCCGATCCAGTTACCGTTCGTGATGGTGCTATAATAGGCGTATGAAGTCTGACGGCCTTCTGCATCGAATGCCCATTCTTTCTTTGTACCTCCATTCCATGTACCGTTGCTATAAGTGGTATAGATGATTTCCAGCGATTTCTGCATGTCGCTCAACCATGTATAAATAAAGCCGTTAACGGGGTCTAATTGGTTAGTGGTGGTGTTACGTTTGTAAGAGAAATACTCGGCCTCGCGACCTACTGCGTCATATGCCCAAGTGTATTTGATATCAGCTGCCCAAGCATAGTTAACCCAAGCATATTCAGTGTTGGAAAGCATGCGTTGCTCAGCGTCATAGACATATTCATAGCGAGAAACGCCATGCCAGATATTCATGGTGTTGTCCCAATCATACACAACGGTTGATACCTGATTGCTGTAGGCATCAAAACTATACTCCTGCTTGGATTTACCGGTTTGTGAGCCATCGGCGTTGTGCGTCCAAACGGTTGTACTGATCACTCGGCCGGCATTGTCATACTCATAATACGTGGCCTCTACCAATTGGGATTTGATATCATAGGTCTGGATAGCCGCTACTTTACTGCATGCAGTTGCGGCTGTGTGCTTGGGCGCGCGTAAAGAAAGGGGTATTTCGGGGGCTACATACCATTCGGGCACGGAGTCAATGCTAACTATACTATCTGTGGCCTCCTGCGCATTTACGGGCATGCCGAAAAACAGGAGAAGGAATCCCATTAGTCCTATTAAGCCTAATTTTCTCATAAATTACTTATTATTGGTTGAGTTGTATATACAAACAAAAAGCGGGACAGCCATCTTGCCGTTCCGCATATAGAAAGTCAGTAGAGCTTTTTGTAACCTATAGCAACACAGAAGCCCACGTCGTATATACACAAACCATAGGCATCTTAGTGTCGCAATGTCTTGTTACCTTTGAAATTTACCAGATTTCTATATGCCAAAACAAAGCGCGTAAGACGCTATTTATAATGTCCGTATCCCACCGCACTTCTCGGACATTTCCCCGACGTGAGCAATACAAAAAATGTAATCCCACGCTAGTGCATATAAGGAATACGCTGCAAAATTACTACTTTTTTTTGATATACACAAATTTTTCACAAAAAAAACGACCGAAGTCGCTCTTTTTACTGCTGTTCTGATTGTGATGTTATTAAATTTTTGCTCTGGCACTTTTGACACTTTTGGCACTTTCCGGCTTCATAGTGCCAATAGTGCCATTTGTGCCATGCGTTTTTTTTATGTTCATTGCGTCGGATACTATCCGACATGAATTTTGCACTGAGATTCTTGAGACTCTTGAGACACTTTTCGTTTAATTCGTTTAATTTATGAACATTACAACTGTCTCAACTATCTCAACTGTCTCATGTAATTTTTTGCATGTCCATTTTGTCCATTTTGTCCATTTTGACTATTTTGACCATTTGGTCAACTTTGTCAAGTTTGTCATGTCATTTTTTCATTACTTTTTAGATCATTTTTTACTATAGGGCCCCCGATGTAAACCAAGCCGTAGGCTGTTTGCAGTGGGGAGAGCGTAGCGTAATACGTAGCACTCTACGAGGGCTGTGCACGAAGTCGTGCGAGTATTAACGTAAGCTTCCTTAGTGATTCCTTATATATTCCTTATATATTCCTTAGTCATTGCCCTGCCGTTTACCTGCCGTTTACCTGTCATTTACCTGCCAATCCTAGACCTTTGCCCTGACCATCTCGCGATGATCTCATGACCATTACGCGATCATTACGGACATGTCCGGCATGTGCATACACAATAAAGCGGTAATCCGCTTTGAGTGTTTCCACTCTATTGGATTACCGCTTTTATATAATAGTGTTTCTTATGTTAACTAATCGAAAAGCAATTCGTGAAGTGCCTCGTAAACAACAACTACTTTTTCTCCCGAAGGCAATGTCTCAATTCTATATCCAAAATGAAACCCTTCCACATAATAGTCTTTGTAGCCTTTTTGTAACCAGAGCAAACGCCGAACTTCTCTATGATCCGTGAGTGCATACTTGCCAAGATTCTTCAAAGCACGAATCAAACGCTGCTCCTTCTTCAATACAGTAGCTTCATCTAAAGCAGGATGTTTCTTGAGACTGAATTTGTAAAATTCCGTCAAATCCAAGTAAACACCATTGTCTATACGTACTTCCAACTTTTTCATTCATGAAAATGATTATGGATAATGCTCTTTAACGATGCATCCAACTCATCGATTGTATGCAGACTATTCCATTTTTCATCTGAAATAGTTCCTGCATATTGCATAACAGGCTGTCTTAATGCTGCTTCCATGTGTCCAAAATTTAGTCATTAAACTTTTGCGATTGCAAAAGTACTACAAAATTCTGACATACGCAAATAATTTCGCACAAAAATGCAAAATTTCTTTCTTTTTACGGTAATCCAATATGTCAATGTTCATTTGCCGGCTTTTTATAACCTCCGGCTCGGTTAATTATAAATTGTTTTGTTGTTTGCATACACAAAAAAGCGGTAATCCGATTTGAGTGTTTCCACTCTATTGGATTACCGCTAAAAATAGGATATTCTTATGTTACTTATTTATCTTCGTAGTGCCCGTAGGCTGCCAGAACAAGAACAACTACTTCTGTTTCGTAAATGCGATAAACAAGCCGGTGTTTCTTGGTTATCTCTCGACTCCATCGCCCTTCCGGTTTTCCTTTCAAAGGTTCCGGATGTCCAAGACCTGTTTTGGGATGCTCATATAATTCACCTATCAGTTTAAGAGCCTTATAATACACTTTGGGTTCGTCTTTTAATAAGCGCTTCAAATCATATTGAGCTTGCTCTTTGATATCTACAGTGTATTTCATACTAAACTCCGAATATATTTATCTAATTCTTCCACACTCTTGGAAGTATACACTGTCGGTCCCTGTTCTGAACGATCCAACATCGCAAAATATTCCTCCTTGCTCATGCAAGTCGGATCGTTCGTCATTTGTTTGACCAAACGGCGCAGATACTTAGCTGCTTTGTCAAGCATTGTTTCATCTTCAGCGATAATACCCAAATTCCGATAAATGTCTGCATTTAGTTGTAAAGCTGTCATAATAACCTCCTTTGCATCAAAATTTGCTGCAAAGGTACTGCTTTTTTCTGACATATGCAAGAGTTTTCACAAAAAAAGCGACCGAAGTCGCTCTTTTTACTGCTCGCTGAGTAGGATCGTTACATGGTTTGATACAAAGACACAGGACCTTCATGCCAGCGTTTTGTACTTTCTTGCTCTAATTGTTTGTACATATCGGAGGCATAGATCTTACGCATAGCATCCAACACAGACACCTCATGGTGTCTCGCATATATCTCTGCCACGGCCAGCACTTTTCCCGGCAACAACAGGTATAAATTGTCTTGTGTTAACTTGCCACTCATTTACGAACCTCCTTAACTTCTATAAAGCGTAGATAAGGCAATGCCTTCTCCGTGTGGAATAACATTTGATCAACGAGTTTATACACTTTCAACTCGGCTAATAAAGTGGCTTTGGAAATAAAGCCTTGTTCATATAAACCAAATTGTAGATATACATTGTCATTAGCGACAGGGCCGTACACCAAATCATAGTCGTGTCGGTATGTCTCGTCTTGTCTATTACGCATAACGAAATCTATCCACTCGTCCGATGGCCCATCAAGCCAAAGCACTTTGAGTTCTTTGAGCGCTTTTTCGTCAAACTCGTAAACATTAACATAGTTGACTTGATCTTTGGTTTTTATTTTGCGCTCCGCCCAATCGTACGCCTGTTTTTCGTCACAAGTTGTGTAAAAACCGGAACCATAATCTAATGTGCGATTCGGTTCTATTATTCGCGGTTCGCGAACGATTGTATTACTGCCGTGATAGAGTATCATTTGTCTTGTAAAAATTCTTCAATCTCTTCCACTATCCATCTTTCTCCCTGCGTGTGCAAGACTCCGTAATGTTTGGTTAGATATTCGGTTACACCTTTCTCATCAAACAACTTCATTACATCCTCACCCGACATGTGATGACGCATTTTGTACGCCTCCACACAAAAGGATAGAAAATATAATTCTTCGTTACTACGCATCGTCTTTGCATCAAATTTTGCTGCAAAGGTACAGCTTTTTTCTGATATACACAAATTTTTCACAAAAAAAAGCGACCGAAGTCGCTCTTTTCTATACCAAAACGCGGTTGAATTCTTTAGGAACGGGGGATTCAAAGCGGACGGTTTTTTCTGTCACGGGATGAATGAACGCGAGGACCTTGGCATGCAGGCAGAGTCGGTCGATAGGCGAATACTCGTTTCCATGTCCGTACTTACGGTCACCGACAACCGGACAACCTTTCGAGGCCAGATGCACACGGATCTGGTTGGTACGACCGGTTTCCAGATGGAGTTCAACTAACGAATATTTTCCGTCTGCTGAAGTGCGCAGCGTCTTATAGTTCGTGATGGCGATATCGCCGCCGTCATCGACGGGGGAGGAATAGACAACTGCATTGCGTTTGTCCTCCGTCAGCCAGGTAGTTATTTTGCCTTCGCTGGGATTGAGAATGCCTTCTGCGAGGGCAATATAGGTGCGTTCGGTAACCAGTTCGCGCCAATACTCCCGCATATAATGCTGCAGTTCTTCGGAGCGGGCAAAGACGAGCAGACCTGATGTCTCGCGGTCCAGACGATGGACGACATAGATGCCTGCGCGCACGTTCTGTTTTTTCACATACGCACGCAGGATAGAGTAGGCCGTTGTCTCGCTGCTGGCGGCGTTCACCGGAACGGTGAGCAGACCGGGTTGCTTATTGACGACGATGAGGTCATCATCCTCATAGACGATCTTCAGTTTGGGATGCGTCAACTGCGAGTTACCGCGACCGGAAGAGACGGTGACTACATCGCCCGGATTGAGGGCAAAGTCATGACGCGTCTGGATGGCGTTACCCACTTTGACGCGGCGTTGGCCAAGGAGTTGTTTGACAGACGCTTTCGCCATTCCTCCCATCTTAGCGAGGAGGAAATCCATAAGTTGCGCAGGTTCTGCGACTTTAAGAACCGTATCTGCTTTACGTTTTATCATTTTCTTACAAAGATTTTTGCCCAATTAAGATTCTCCGGTTTGGTGGCTTTGATCCATGCCATTCCGGCCATCGAGTTGATGACGAGGAAGAAAGTGAAGAGCACGATCGAGAAAGCATTGCCGAGGATGATGAAGAGTCCGATGCCGGCGACGCTATAGATGAACCAATAGATCCAGGAGTCGGTCTTGCGGTAGATGAGCCAGTAGTTAGCCAGGAAGGACGAGGAGATCAACAGACCGTTGAGGATCTTGATGACGATATCGTCGCTGAGGCTGTCATGGCGCAAAGCGAAGGTAGAGAGCACATAGTCACCCGCGGTGATGAAGATCAGCATTGCAACCGACATGATGAGTCGTGGGGTATCGAGGAATTTGGGTTCGAAACTTGCTCCTCCATCATCTTTGGATCGACTCCATTTATAGATACTCATCATCTGGAAGGGGATGAAGACGAGGAAGAAGAGGAACGCGCTGTCGTACGCGCCTTGCAGCAGGAATTGTACGCCAAGCAGGATGGACATCAGGATACCGGCGAAGAAACCCGTATAGTTCTGCGGGTCACGGACGGTGAGGATATATGCGACGCCGATGACGGAAGCCGGGATGCCGACTACCCAGGCGGGGTCATGCCATTTTAAAAGCGAGAGGGACGGAAAGATGATTTCCGCCAACCAAAGGAGACCTAACAGGACTCCGAATAATACGATGGATATTCCAAAATTGCGACCGAAGGCCTTCCAAAGAGTTGTGTTTTTCATAAACTTTCAAACTTTCAAACTTTCAAACAAACAATAAGGGCGGACACACTTGTCCGCCCTTATATCTTCCCGCATTACTTGCGGTTGCGATTGCCGTAGCGGGACATGAATTTG
>Ga0247610_10006565_pt1 | contig 12082 bp, 8 predicted proteins | sample 174DNAGHGhighgp2_FD_193483 | JGI IMG/M metagenome (GOLD analysis project Ga0247610, IMG submission 193483) | Sheep rumen microbial communities from Palmerston North, Manawatu-Wanganui, New Zealand - 1742 DNA GHGhigh gp2 | ecosystem: Host-associated > Mammals > Digestive system > Stomach > Rumen ...
CACCTTCTGCCAGTTTTACAGTAGGCTTATAGCCCAGTTCGTCGATAGCAGGCTGGATGTCGCATCGCCAGTTACGCTGACGCAGGATGTTAAACTTGTCATTATTGAGTGCAGTCACCTTGCCAGTTATCTTTCCTATATACTCTCCACAGAAGGTGATGATTCTCAATACCCATACAGGAGCAGTGATACGAATCCACCAGGGGCGACCCAGCTCTTCGTGGATAAGGTCGCTGAATGTGGTGCTCTGATACACTTCGCCATCTGAGAGGAAATACTTACGACCATTTTCACCTTTATCGAGGGCTAAGAATATGGCCTGTACCACATCGGATACATAGACGAATGTGATGTCCTGACGCTTGTAGCCAACGGCGAAGTCAGAGTGTTGCTTGATGCTCTTGGCCATCATGAAGTAATCTTTCTCACGAGGACCATATACACCTGTTGGACGTAATATAATATAAGGTACGCGAGAGCCTAATGACTCCAGATATTTCTCTGCGGCAAGTTTACTGCGTCCGTATTCAGTATTCGGTTGTGGGGTGTCTGTCTCGCGGATCTCATCGTAAGGCTGTTGTTCCTTGATGGCTCCAAAGATGCTCAGGCTACTTACGAAGACAAATCGCTTCAGGGGCATCTGAAGTTCGAGTATGGCATCGATGAGATTCTTTGTACCTTCTGTGTTGATGCGATGAAAGTCCTGTTTATTGAGGCACTTTGTAACACCAGCAGCATGTACCACGTAGTCGAAATCGTGACCTCGCAGTTGTTCGATGAGCTGAGCCTTTGATGATAGGTTCAGTTCTATGAAGTTTATGCGCTCGTCCTTCAGATATTCCTTCGAGCTGCTTTTGCGTACGGCTGCCCATGTGTCGAACCCCTTCTTCAGGGCCTCCTCAACGATAAAAGAGCCTATAAAACCGCTCGCTCCTGTAATTAATATCTTCATTTTATTCTTAATTTGGCTGCAAAGGTACAAAAATAACCTTAGATACGTTGAAAAAATGAAAATAATCTGTCGAATCTGCGAATTCTGCCGTTATTTTTAGTATCTTTGCACTCAGTAATCTTTAAAAGAAATAAGTCTATGGGAAAGAAGAAAAGTGGAAAACGATTGGGAAAGAAGCAGGTCAGTGAGTTGCTTCAGAATCTCTTCCAGCATAATCCGAATGAAACATTCTCGTTCAAGCAGATTTTCAAGGCTCTTAAGTTTGATACTCATCCGCTGAAGATGCTTGCTATCGACGTGATGGAGGAGATGGCGTGGGATGACTTCCTCTCGAAAGTAAGCGAGAATTCATATCGTCTGAACATGAAGACTCAGGTGCAGGAAGGTACATTCCGTCGTAAGGCTAATGGCCGTAACTCGTTCATTCCTAATGATGGAGGTACACCGGTGTTTGTGGCTGAGCGCAACTCAATGTCGGCAATGGATGGCGACAAGGTGAAGGTGTCGTATATGGCCCGTCGCGACAAACATATCAAGGAGGCGATGGTCATTGAGATTGTAAAGCGTGCGCACGACCAGATAGTAGGAAAGCTGCGAGTAGAGAAGGATATGGCCTTCCTAGTTCCCCAGGACTCAAACTTCATCCACGATATCATCATACCTAAGAGGAAACTCAAGGGCGGAAAGACAGATGATAAAGCCGTTGTCAAGGTGGTGCAGTGGCCTGATAATGAGCATAAGAACATCATCGGTTCAGTAGTTGATATCCTTGGTAAGACAGGTGAGAACAATGCCGAGATGCATGCTATCCTTGCGCAGTATAATCTGCCTTATAAATATCCGAAGAACGTGGAGGATGCTGCTGATAAGATTGATGCTGCCATTACCCCTCAGGAGATAGATCGTCGTGAGGATTTTCGCGAGGTGTTTACATGTACTATCGACCCAAAGGATGCGAAGGACTTCGACGATGCACTCAGTATCCGTAAGCTTGATAGTGGCTTGTGGGAGGTTGGTGTCCATATCGCCGACGTAAGTCACTATGTTCGTGAGGGTTCTACTATAGACAAAGAGGCATATAATCGTGCCACAAGTATTTATCTGGTGGATCGTACTATCCCTATGCTGCCAGAGCGGCTCTGTAACTTTATCTGTTCTCTGCGTCCTGATGAGGAGAAACTCTGTTATAGTGTTATCTTCCAGCTCGACGATGAGGCAAATATCAAGAAGTGGCATCTGGCACATACTGTCATTAAGAGTGATCGTCGCTATGCCTATGAAGAGGTACAGCAGATACTCGAGGATAATGGTGTTAAGGACGGTACAGGTGAGCCAGCTCCCCCGGCAACGAAGAAGAATCCTTATAAGGGTGAGAATGCAGAGCAGCTTATCAAACTCGATGCCCTCGCAAAGAAACTGCGTGCAGCACGATTCAAGAACGGTTCTGTGAAGTTCGATCGTGAGGAACTGCATTTCGATATCGACGAGAAGGGTAAGCCGATAAAGGCATACTTCAAGACCTCTCGCGATGCAAACAAGCTTATCGAGGAGTTTATGTTGCTGGCTAATAAGACTGTAGCAGAATCGATAGGTCGTGTGAAGAAGGGAGCAAAAGCAAAGACACTTCCTTATCGTGTGCATGACCAGCCAGATCCGCAGAAACTCGAAAACCTGCGTCAGTTTGTGTCGAAGTTCGGATATAAGGTGAAGACCAGTGGTACTAAGGGTGCCATCACAAAGTCGCTCAACAGTCTTATGGCCGATGCAGAGGGAACAAGAGAACAGAATGCCATCGAGACAGTAGCCCTGAGAGCAATGATGAAGGCAAAGTATAGTGTGCATAACATCGGGCACTATGGTCTGGCTTTCGATTATTATACACATTTCACATCACCAATTCGTCGTTATCCGGATATGATGGTTCATCGTCTGCTGACGAAGTATCAGGATGGCGCCCGTTCAGCCAATAAGGATAAGTATGAGGAGTTCTGTGAGCATTGCAGCGATATGGAACAGATATCTCAGAATGCAGAGCGCGACTCTATCAAGTATAAGATGGTGGAGTTTATGGAGGATAAGATAGGAAATACCTACGATGCTCATATCTCCGGACTTACGTCATACGGTATCTATGCCCAGATAGATGAGAACCACTGCGAGGGAATGATACCTATTCGCGACTTAGGCAATGACTATTATGACTTCGACGAGAAGAACTTCGTAATCGTAGGTCGTCGTAATCACACAAAGTATCAGCTTGGTGATCCTATCCGTATTCAGGTGGCTCGTGCTAATGTGGAACGTAAACAACTTGACTTTACCTTAGCGGAGGACTGATACCGATGGCCATCCGTTATACAAGGAAAGAAGAAATATGGAATGCCTCCTCGCATGGTGGGGGCATTCTTTTGGGTGTTGTGGTAGGCATCATCTTTCTGGTATGGTGCTTTCAAAGCGACAACAACTGGGCGAGGGTAGGAGTGATACTATACCTCTTTGGTATGTTGGGTTCTTATATTGCCTCTACATTGTATCATGCTCTGCCCGCCTACGAGCGTTACAAGGGCGGAGGCCTGTTGGGACATCGGTCAAAGTGGAAGGATCGTTTGAGGAAGTGGGATCATGCTGCTATCTACTGGCATATCGCTGGTTCGTACTCTCCTCTCACCCTTACGGCCCTTCGCGAACAGGGATACTGGGGCTGGAGCCTTTTCTCGTTTGTGTGGGCTTGCGCTATTGCTGGTACGATAGTAAGTTTTGTGAAGTTAAAGGAGCACTCTAACATCGAGACATTCTGTTTTGTGGGCATGGGTCTGAGTATACTTGTGGCATTCAAACCGCTTATTGACTCTGTTTCTACTGCAGCATTTATATGGATTGTCGCAGAGGGAGTATGTTATATCACGGGTGCTTTGTTCTACTCCTTAAACAAGAAGAAATACATGCATTCCGTTTTTCATTTCTTTGTTCTTGCTGGAAGCGTCTGCCATATCATTGCGGTGTGGGATGTACTTATGGAGCAACTCTAAAGAAATGATAAATGATAGCTGATAAATGAAAAATCCTTTGGTGGTTTGAGCTATATTTATTAATTTTGCACGCAAAATTTGCAAATTTAACAGATTATGGCTTATACACGTATTACTGCTGCAGAGGCTGCAGCAATGATTAAGAATGGCGAACATATCGCTATGAGTGGCTTTACACCAGCAGGTGTGGCCAAGGCAACAACAAAGGAACTGGCAAAGATCGCCGTTGCTGAGCACGAGGCTGGTCGTGAGTTCAAGGTAGCAATCTTCACAGGTGCTTCTACAGGACAGAGCACAGATGGTGACCTGGCTAACGCCCAGGCTATCCTCTATCGTGCTCCTTACACCACCAATCCCGATTTCCGTAAGCATGTGAATATGGGCGAAATCCCATACAACGACCTGCATCTGAGCCACATGGCACAGGAGTTGCGCTATGGATTCTATGGACCATTAGACTGGGCTATCCTCGAGGTATGTGATATAGAAGAGGTTGGTAATGACTATCATGTATATCTGACTGCTGCTGGTGGTATCTCTCCAACAGCTGCCCGTCTGGCAAAGCATGTTATTCTTGAACTCAACTCATTCCACAATCCTAATGCGAAGTTCATCCATGATGTGTATGAGCCTCTCGATCCTCCTTATCGCAAGGCTATTCCCATTGAGCACGTAGGTGATCGTATTGGTCAGCCTTATGTAAGTATCCCTAAGGATAAGGTGGTAGGTGTAGTGGAGTGTAATATCCCTGATGAGGCTCGTTCCTTCAAGGACAGTGATCCTGTAACAGATAAGATCGGATTCCTTACGGCTGAGTTCCTCGTAGAGGAGATGCATAAGGGTCGTATTCCTAAGGAGTTCCTGCCTCTGCAGAGTGGTGTGGGCTCAACAGCTAATGCTATTCTTGGTGCTCTTGGACAGGATAAGCACGTGCCCGACTTCAATATCTATACAGAGGTATTGCAGGACAGCGTGGTTGCAATGATGCTTAATGGCCGGGTAAAGGATGCTTCTGCTTGTTCATTGACAGTATCTAACGAGTGTCTGATGCAGGTATATGACAATATGGACTATTTCAAGAACCATCTGACTCTGCGCCAGAGCGAGATTTCAAACTCTCCTGAGATTATCCGTCGATTAGGTGTTATCGCTATCAATACTGCTATCGAGGCCGATCTCTATGGTAATGTTAACTCAACTCATATCAGTGGTACGAAGATGATGAACGGTATCGGTGGTTCTGGTGACTTCATCCGTAATGCATATCTGAGTATCTTCACTTGTCCTTCTGTGGCTAAGGGTGGAGTGATTTCTTCTATCGTTCCTTTCGTAAGCCATCAGGACAGCTCAGAGCACGATGTTAACATCATCGTAACAGAGCAGGGTGTTGCCGACCTTCGTGGCAAGGGCCCAATCCAGCGTGCTGAGACAATTATCGAGAACTGTGCACATCCTGACTACAAGCAGCTGCTTTGGGACTACCTGAAGATTGCTAAGATGGGTCAGACACGTCATAACCTGCCTGCTGCCTTCGCTATGCACGATACACTGGCTCGTAAGGGTGACATGAAGTTGACAGATTTCTCTGAATACGTAAAATAATAATGGAATCAAAATTAGTTATCTATAATACGCTTACTCGTCAGAAGGAGCGTTTCGAACCTCTGCATGCACCCAATGTGGGAATGTATGTCTGTGGTCCTACTGTTTATGGTGATCCTCATCTGGGTCATGCGCGTCCAGCTATCACTTTCGACCTGGTGTTCCGTTATCTGAAACACCTGGGTTATAAGGTAAGATATGTACGTAACATTACTGATGTAGGTCATCTGGAGCACGATGCCGATGAGGGTGAGGATAAGATTGCAAAGAAAGCCCGTCTGGAGCAGCTTGAGCCGATGGAGATAGCACAGTACTATACGAATCGATATCATGCTGCGATGGATGCTTTGAACGTACTGCGTCCCTCTATCGAGCCACATGCAACAGGTCATATCATCGAACAACAGCAGTTGGTGAAGCAAATCATCGACAACGGTTTCGCTTACGAGAGCAATGGTTCGATATATTTCGATATCGAGGCTTATAATAAGAAGTTTAAGTATGGTATCCTCTCAGGTCGTAGTCTTGAGAATATCAAGGACGAGAGTCGTGAGCTGGCAGGTATAGGAGAGAAGAAGAACCAGGCAGACTTTGCTCTTTGGAAGAAGGCTCAGCCTGAGCACATTATGCGCTGGCCATCGCCTTGGAGTGATGGTTTCCCAGGCTGGCACTGTGAGTGTACAGCTATGGGACGTAAGTACCTGGGTGAGGAGTTTGATATTCATGGTGGAGGTATGGATCTTGTGTTCCCACATCATGAGTGTGAGATAGCACAGGCACAGGCTTCTATGGGTCATCAGGCTGTAAAGTACTGGATGCATAATAACATGCTTACCATCAACGGACAGAAGATGGGTAAGTCATATAATAACTTCATCACTCTGGAGCAGTTCTTTACTGGTAATCATCCTCTGTTGGAGAAGGCTTACTCAGCAATGACTATCCGCTTCTTTGTCCTGAGTGCACATTATCGTGGTACGGTTGACTTCTCTAACGAGGCTCTTGTTGCTGCAGAGAAGGGACTGGAGAAGTTGCTCAATGCTATTTCTGATCTGGATCGTGTTCAGGTAAGCGATAAGTGCGATGCTGAGACGGAGAAGGTGGTGAAGAGTCTGCGCCAGAAGTGCTATGATGCGATGAACGACGACTTTGCCACACCTCAGGTTATCAGTAATCTCTTTGAGGCTTGCACTACTATTAATAAGCTCATTGATCATAAGGCAACTATCTGCTCTGAATGTCTGGCAGAATTGAAAGAGGTGATGCATCTCTTCACATTCGACATCTTAGGACTGAAGGCAGAAAACTCTGGCTCAAACGATGCCCGTGAGGAAGCTTTTGGTAAGGTGGTAGATATGGTATTGGATCTGCGTGCTAAGGCAAAGGCCGATAAAGATTGGGCTACAAGTGATAAGATCCGTGATGAGCTCGCAGCAGCAGGCTTCGAGGTTAAGGATACTAAGGACGGAGTCACCTGGAAACTGAATAAATAGTATCTTTGTGAAGAAGATTGTCTGTCTGATATTGGCTGTACTTGTTGCATTGCCCTTTTTCTCTGCTGAGCGCAAGAAAGTGGCAGTGGTGTTGAGTGGTGGCGGTGCAAAAGGTACAGCTCATATCGGTGCGCTTAAAGTTATTGAGCGTGCTGGTATTCCAATAGATATTGTGACAGGCACTTCGATGGGTAGTCTTGTGGGCGGCCTTTATGCCATAGGATATAATTCTGAAGCTCTTGACACTCTCGTGAGGGGACTGGACTGGACTTACTTACTGAGTGATCGTGAGAATATGAGTCGCCAGAATATTATCGATAGGAAAAGGCAGAACACCTATATTATTTCTCACGGACTGACCATAGGCAAACGGAATAATAATGAGGGAGGAATTATCAAGGGCAGAAACATAAGCATGTTGCTTGAGAAACTCTGCATGGGTTATGCTGACTCATTGGATTTCAACAAATTACCCATTCCTTTTGCTTGTGTAGCCACCAATATCGTAGATAATTCAGAGGTGGATATTCATTCTGGTCGTCTGCCTCAGGCATTGAGGGCCTCGATGGCGATTCCGGCTTTCTTCTCCCCTGTGCGTATGGGTAATATGGTACTGGTGGATGGTGGTATGACAAACAACTATCCTGTAGATCTCGCCAGAGCTATGGGAGCTGATGTCGTCATAGGTGTCACTGTGCAGGACTCACTTAGAACGGCTGAGAAATTGAATAGCACCCTTAGCATATTGCTTCAGATCGTTGATTTCAATGTGATGAACAAGTATGATGAGAACGTTGCTAATACAGATGTCCATATCCGTGTGGATCCCTCAGGCTATTCTACTGCCAGCTTTAATACTGCGGCCATTGATACGTTGATCAATCGTGGCGAGGCAGAGGCTATGCGACATTGGGATGAGTTGCTGGCATTAAAAAAGTATATAGGTGTTGATCCCGATTTTAAACCTGTAAAGCTCAATCCCGTCAGTCCGAGAGCTATGACAGAAAAGGTGTACGTCAAGAGTGTTACTTTTGAGAATATGACACCTCAAGACGAGGACTTTTTGCGAGCTAAATTCCGTCTGTACAGACTTGATAGCATAACAGGTAGGCAAGAGGAGGAGATAACGACTTCTATGCGTACTGACCTGTTTTACCAGACCGCAACATCACGTCTTGTTGAGGAAAAGGATGGTTATCGTCTGGTTTTGACAGCAGGTAACAGAAAGACGAGCCAGGTGAATCTTGGTTTCCGTTTCGATACCGAGGAAATGGTGGCTCTGCAGTTGAATGCCAATTTGCCTTTGAAGAAGACACTCTTGGTGAACTCTGACTTGACTTTACGTTTGGGAAAAAGAACGTTGGCTGGAGGCAATATTGTCTTCCACCCTCGTGCCTTACGATTCTCACGTCCTGCCTTCTCATATTTCTTCCGACATAACGAGATTGATGTCTATCATAAGGGAGAAAGGGAGTATATCGTAACCTATAATTCTCATCAGACATCTTTTGAACCAGTGAATGTGACGATTAGGAATTTCGAGTTCAAGGCAGGACTGCGTTGGGATTATTATCATTTTGTTGATAAGTTAAAGTCAGATTCGTCACGACTGGTGGAGTTTGATAATGGTCATTACTTTATCTGGCAGGCTCAGTTGGAGTTTAACTCTGAGGATAATTGGTATTTCCCCTCACGTGGCGGACGCTTTGTGGCACGTTATGCATATATCACAGATAATCTTGCCAAAATAAACGGGCGACTTGGTATTTCTGATGTTAGTGCATCGTGGCGTAAGTCTTTCCCACTTAGTGAGCGATTCACCCTTGAGAGTCTGTTATATGGGCGTCTGCTCTTTGGTGCCGAAATTCCTCATATTTATGGTAACATAATTGGAGGAAATACTTTTGGGCATTACGTGGAACAACAGATGCCATTTGCAGGACTTGGGCATGTGGAGTATGCAGAACGTGATTTCGTAGGTTTGCAGCTACAGGCTCGTCAGCGACTTGGAAAGAGTCATTATTTTTGTTTCTTATCAGCAGTAGCCCAGCATGCTCCAGAAGTAAAGCAGCTGATGAAAACCAAGACCCTCATAGGTGGCCAGTTGGCATATTATTACAATTCTATCTTTGGTCCTCTTGGTGCTTCATTAGGATATAGTAATATCTCCAAGACTCCTTATTTCTATATTAATCTCGGATTCGAGTTCTAATTTGCAGAACTGGGCAATTCGATGGCAAGAGTCTCCTTGCGGAATTCATCAAAAGACACATACTCTAGTCCTTTGTGAGGACGGTTGGTGCCCCATGAGTTTTTCATGATGAAATATTTCTTCCCATTTTCATCATGGGCTATGCCGACAATTGCCATAGCATGTTCTGCACTTTCCCAACATACCCCATGATGCTCTCTTACGGCACGTTCTGTCTTTGCCAGGAGTGAGTCCATGGGAATGTTGTAGAATTTGTCGCGGAGCCAGTTGTCTGGTGTGTTGATGTCTATTTCTTTATAATAAGGTTCGCGAGGGTTGCTGGTGAGTGAGACATATTCGTAAGGTGAGCACACGCTACGTGCAAACTCCTGTGGCGTATATTCTGCACCAAACATAAATACATATCGCGGCGCAGGGGTCTCTGTTGTTCTCATGGCATCATAACCCACAATACCGTATTTCTGTATCAGATTGATGAGGGTCTTACCCATTCCGTTGTTGTCTTTTGGCTTCTGTGGCTCATTCTCCATCATCTTCTCAATATAATAAGGTGACAGGTTTACAGAGTCACCCCATCTGAGATGCTCTGTCTCAATGGTTGCCAGCATGGCATATATCCAACAAGTATGACTGTTGGCTTGGTCTTTTATTGGCGTCATCCGATTGAGCACTTCGTGGGTGAACTGCTGATGCTTTTGTTGGGTGCAACTGATGAGTGCCGAAAACAAAAAAATAAAAAATAAAATTCTCTTCATCGTGTGCAAAGTTACGAAGTTTTTTTGTATCTTTGCACACGCAATGGATAAAAATATCAAAGATTACGAAATAATGGCTCCTGTAGGCTCACGAGAGTCGCTGGCTGCAGCCATACAGGCAGGTGCTGACAGCATCTACTTTGGTATCGAGAAACTGAATATGAGGGCACATTCGGCTTCAACGTTTACTATCGATGACCTGAAGGAAATGGCTGCAACATGTAATGAGCATGGTATAAAGAGCTATCTTACTGTCAATACAATAATATATGGCGAGGATATACCCCTGATGCATGAGATAATCGGTGCAGCCAAGGAGGCTGGTATCTCTGCTGTCATCGCTTCCGACGTTGCTGTGATGACATATTGTAATAAGGTGGGGCAGGAGGTGCATCTCTCTACTCAGCTTAACATCTCAAATATCGAGGCCCTGAGGTTCTATGCACAGTTTGCTGATGTGGTAGTGCTGGCCCGGGAACTCAATATGGATCAGGTCGCAGAGATTTTCCGTCAGGTGGAAGAGGAACATATCTGTGGCCCTTCAGGTGAACAGATACGTATAGAGATGTTCTGTCATGGAGCTCTTTGTATGGCTATCAGTGGCAAGTGCTATATGAGTCTGCATGCTGCCAATCGTTCTGCTAATCGCGGAGAATGTATACAGATCTGTCGTCGTAGTTATACTGTAACTGACAATGAGACAGGCAATCAGCTTGACATAGATAATAAGTACATCATGTCGCCAAAGGACATTAAGACGGTTCGTTTCATCGACCGTATGATGAAGAGTGGTGTACGAGTGTTTAAGATTGAAGGCCGTGCTCGTGGTCCGGAATATGTGTATACTGTGGTAAAGTGCTATAAGGAAGCTATTCAGGCTGTTCTTGATGATAAGTTTACTGAGGAGAGGAAAGACGAATGGGATACCCGACTTGCAACAGTCTTTAATCGAGGCTTTTGGGACGGATACTATCAGGGACAACTCATGGGCGAGTGGAACAAGCATTATGGGTCGAATGCTACAGAGAAAAAGGTATACATAGGCAAGGGCGTGAAATATTTCTCTAAGCTTGGTGTGGCTGAGTTTACTGTCGAGGCTAATACCTTTAAGGTGGGTGATAAGATGCTTATTACAGGTCCGACAACAGGTGTGATGTATGTCACTGCCGATGAGATACATGGGGATAATGGTCCTGTTGAAGTGGCAGAACAAGGAACACGTGTCAGTATCGCAGTACCAGAGAAGGTGCGCCCTTCAGACAAATTATTTAAATTAGAAAAGACGGAAATTTATGACAATTAATGAGATACAAGACGAGATAATTGAGGAGTTCTCTGGTTTCGATGACTGGATGGACAAGTATCAGTTACTCATAGATTTGGGTAACGAACAAGATCCTTTAGATGATAAATACAAGACAGAGCAGAATCTTATCGATGGTTGTCAGAGTCGTGTATGGCTTCAGGCAGACCTTATTGACGGGAAGTTGTTTTTTACTGCAGAGAGTGATGCCTTGATAGTTAAAGGTATCGTGGCTTTGCTCATCCGGGTTCTCAGCGGGCATACCCCTCAGGAGATTCTCGATGCCGACCTCTACTTCATTGAGGAGATAGGACTCAAGGAGCACCTGTCGCCTACACGTAGTAATGGTCTTCTGGCAATGGTCAAGCAGATGCGGATGTATGCTCTTGCCTTCTCTCAGAAAATGTAAAAAACGAACAAACTAAAAACTTTAATAATTATGATACAGACAGTAGTAAAGCGTGATGGACGTATTGTTGGCTTTAATGAGCAGAAGATTATGGCTGCCATCCGTAAGGCAATGCTTCACACAGATAAAGGTGAGGATGAACGATTGTTATACCAGATAACCGATCATATCGCACAGCGTGGCGACAGTCAGATGAGTGTGGAACAGATTCAGGATGCCGTAGAGGTAGAGCTGATGAAGTCGAGCCGTAAGGATGTGGCTCAGAAATATATAGCTTATCGTCATCAGCGCTCTGTGGCACGTAAGGCAAAGACCCGTGAGGTGTTC